>ENA-ORBV01000708-ORBV01000708.1-microbial-mat-metagenome-genome-assembly--contig:-NODE-708-length-75332-cov-18.137227_pt1 | contig 75332 bp, 60 predicted proteins | sample MGYA00237777_ERZ505514 | MGnify/ENA primary metagenome ERZ505514 (study PRJEB26160, sample SAMN06269048) | microbial mat metagenome | isolation source: Oligotrophic lake microbial mat | place...
CGAGTAACGCATGTTGGCGATGCCGCCCTCGTAGATCAGGTCGACGATCAGCTTCACTTCGTGCAGGCACTCAAAATAAGCCATTTCCGGCGCATAGCCGGCATCGACCAGCGTTTCAAAGCCGGCCTGGATCAGCGCCGACACACCACCGCACAGCACCACCTGCTCGCCGAACAAATCGGTCTCGCATTCCTCGCGGAACGAGGTTTCGATGACACCGGCACGGGCTGCACCAATCGCCGCCGCATACGACAGCGCGATGTCACGCGCATTCTTGCTCGGGTTCTGGTAGATCGCAATCAGCGCCGGCACGCCGCCGCCCTGGGTGTAGGTCGAACGCACCAGATGGCCGGGACCTTTCGGCGCGATCATGATCACGTCGAGGTCGACACGTGGCTCAACCTGGTTGAAATGGATGTTGAAGCCGTGGGCAAACGCCAGCGTCGCGCCCTTTTTGATATTGGGCTCGATCTCGTTTCGATAAACGTCGGCATGGAGTTCATCCGGCAGCAGGATCATCACCAGGTCGGCGCCTCTTACCGCATCACCGACTTCCTTGACGGCAATACCGGCTTTTTTTGCCTTGCTCCAGGAGGCGCCGTCCTTGCGCAGCCCCACGGTAACCTTGGCTCCGGAATCTTTCAGATTGTTCGCGTGGGCATGGCCCTGCGAACCGTAACCGATGATGGCAACCTGCTTGCGCTTGATCAGCGAAAGATCAGCGTCTTTATCGTAAAAAATCTTCATTTCTTCCTCTGTTTGAAACGTAAACGGTAATCATGCGCAGGCATGGCAAGCGCCCTGCCCGCCCCCTCAAACCTTTAAAATGCGTTCGCCGCGGCCGATGCCGGAAGCGCCGGTGCGGACAGTTTCCAGAATAGCGGTCTGGTCGATGGCTTTCAGGAACGCGTCGAGCTTCGAACCCGGCCCGGTCAGCTCTATTGTGTAATCCTTGTCGGTGACGTCAATGATACGCCCGCGAAAAATGTCCGCCATGCGCTTCATTTCCTCACGATCCTTGCCGATCGCGCGCACCTTGACCAGCATCAGTTCGCGCTCGATGTGATCGCCCTCGGAAAGATCGACGACTTTGACCACATCCACCAGCTTGTTCAACTGTTTGTTGATCTGCTCGATGACGTCGTCAGACCCGGAGGTGACGATGGTCATCCGCGACAGCGTTGCGTCCTCGGTCGGCGCCACGGTCAGCGATTCGATGTTGTAGCCGCGCGCCGAAAAAAGTCCGGCCACCCGGGATAGCGCGCCCGCTTCGTTTTCCAGCAAAACCGAAATGATGTGTCTCATGGCGTCAGACCAGGATCATTTCCGACAGGCCCTTGCCGCCCGGCACCATCGGAAACACATTTTCAGTCTGGTCGGTGATGAAGTCGAGGAACACCAGATCCTTCTTGCGGGCAAAGGCCTCCTTCAGCGCCGGCTCGACATCCGCCGGTTTGTCGATGCGCATGCCGACATGACCATAAGCCTCGGCCAGCTTGACGAAATCCGGCAGCGCATCCATGTACGACTCTGCGTAGCGATTGCCATGGAAAAATTCCTGCCACTGCCGCACCATGCCCATGTAACGGTTGTTCAGGTTCACCAGCTTCACCGGTAAACGATATTGCTTGCAGGTCGACAATTCCTGGATGCACATCTGAATCGACGCTTCGCCGGTCACGCAGGCAACCGTCGCCCTGGGATGCGCCATCTGCACGCCCATCGCGTATGGCAGGCCAACCCCCATCGTGCCCAGGCCGCCGGAATTGATCCAGCGCCGCGGCTTGTCGAATTTGTAGAACTGCGCCGCCCACATCTGATGCTGGCCGACGTCGGAGGTGATGAATGCATCACCCTTGGTCACCTGGTAGAGCTTCTCGATCACAAACTGCGGCTTGATGATCGCACTTGAGCGGTCGTACTTGAGGCAGTCGCGTCCGCGCCACTGCTCGATCTGCGCCCACCATGCCTTCAGTGATTCCTTGTCCGGACCGCCGCGCGCCGCTTCGATCTGGCGAATCAGCTCTTTCAGCACCTCGCCCACATTACCCACCACCGGCACATCAACTTTCACGCGCTTGGATATGGAGGCGGGATCAATGTCGATATGGATAATCTGGCGCGGCTGCTCGAAAAAATGTTTGGGATTGCCGATCACGCGATCATCGAAACGTGCGCCAACGGCCAGCAGCACATCGCAATGCTGCATGGCCATGTTGGCCTCGTAGGTGCCATGCATGCCAAGCATGCCGAGCGAATGGCGGTCGGTGGCCGGGAACCCGCCCAGCCCCATCAGCGTGTTGGTGCACGGAAACCCGATCAGCTTCACCAGCTGGGTCAGTTCCGCCGAAGCATTGCCGAGGATCACGCCGCCGCCGGCATAAATCATCGGGCGCTTGGCTTCGAGCAACAGTTTCACGGCTTTCTTGATCTGCCCGGCGTGCCCTTTGACCACGGGGTTATACGAACGCATGCTGATCGACTTCGGATATTCGAAGTCCGCCTTCATTGCGGTGATGTCTTTGGGGATATCGACCACCACCGGACCCGGCCGGCCCGTGGACGCGATGTAAAACGCTTTCTTGATGGTCAGCGCCAGATCCTTGACGTCCTTCACCAGGAAATTGTGCTTCACGCAGGGACGCGTGATGCCGACGGTATCGCACTCCTGAAAAGCATCTTCGCCGATGGCGTGGGTAGGCACCTGCCCGGTCAGGATCACCATCGGGATGGAATCCATGTACGCTGTGGCGATGCCGGTGATCGCATTGGTCACGCCGGGACCGGAGGTCACCAGCGCGACGCCGACCTTGTGGGTGGACCGCGCGTAGGCATCGGCCGCATGCACCGCCGCCTGCTCGTGGCGAACCAGCACATGTTTGACTTTGTCCTGTTTGAACAGCTCGTCATACAGGAACAACACAGCGCCGCCCGGATATCCGAAGATATGGTCTATGCCTTCTTCCTGCAGGCAGCGCACAACGATCTCTGCACCCGACAATTGCATGATTTTGGACCCGCTCATGTTGGAACGCTCAACGCGAGTTTAAGGCGAGGAGGAAACCGGAAACGTTACCGCGCGAAGCTCCGTCGGTCAAGCAAAATATCTCTGTAAACAGCAGGATACAAGCGTTTGCAGAGCACACTAAACAGCCCTTGCCTCAACCCGCTGTTTTGCTAAGATGCCGCGAACCCAAGGATTTCCGAGCCCCCGTCGCGCCACCATCGGCGCCGGCACATAAAAAAAGGCACCCAGCTGGCCACATACAAGGAACTCGCGGATTTCCTGGCCGGAGTCGAGCGCAGGGCGTTCAAGCAGGCGGTATTTTCCGTGCGGGATGAACATCTTGCGCTGGATATCGTGCAGGACGCCATGTTTAAACTCTCGGAGAAATACTCGGACCGCCCGGTCACCGAGTTCCCGATGCTATTCCAGCGCATCCTGCAGAACGCCATCCGCGACTTCTTCCGCCGCCAGAAAGTACGCTCCGCCTGGCTCACCCCGCTCAGCACGCTGTTTGGCAGCGACGCCGACGAAGACTATGATCCGCTGGAAACCTTGGAAGTCGACAACACCTCGAAAGTCGCCAACCGCCCTGCCGAACAGTTCGAACAAAAACAAGTTCTTGATTTTATTGAGAAAGCCGTGGCAACTCTGCCGCTGCGTCAACGTCAGGCATTCATGTTGCGTTACTGGGAGGAACTGGATGTCGCCGAAACCGCTAAAGCCATGGGATGCTCGGAGGGTAGCGTTAAAACGCATTGCTCCCGGGCCACGCATGCATTGGCGATATTGCTCAGAAAACAGGGAATTGAGCTATGAATGCCCATGAACACGAGACCGCGAAAAAAATCGCCCGGGTGCTCGACCGCAGTACCCGCGACATGGGTGGCGACACCGTGGCAAAACTGGCGGCAGCACGTAAACACGCGCTGGCCGGATTTCGCACAGCGCCGGGCTGGAAACTCGCCTGGGCAGGATCATGGTCATCGCGAAACAGCGACCGTCCGGCCACGGGCCTGCACTACGCGCTGCCCATCGCCCTGCTGGTCATGGGGCTGATCAGCATCGGTTACTGGCAATCCGGCAGCTGGCAAAATAATGAATTGGCCGATCTTGACGTTCGGTTGCTGACCGACGACCTGCCGATCGATGCCTACCTCGACAAGGGCTTCGATTCATGGCTAAACCGGCAATCGCGCTGATCCTCTGGCTATGCCTTGCGCTTCCTGCCGTCGCCGCACAGCCTGCAAAACAGGGCGCTAAACCCGTAAAACCGACTTGGTCGGAACTCGCGCCCGCGCAGCAACAGGTGCTCGCCCCCCTTGCCGCAGAGTGGCCCGAAATGGATTCCACGCGGCGCAAAAAATGGGTCGCCATCGCCGACCGTTATCCGAAAATGAAGCCTGCCGACCAGCAGCGGCTGCAGAAACGGATGAAAGACTGGGCCGCGCTGACTCCTGCCCAGCGCCAGGCCGCGCGGGACCGCTACAAGGAACTGAAAAAACTGACTCCGGAACAGCGCCGCAACATGGCCAAGCAATACCGCGACTACAAAAGTTCCCTGGCCCAGTCCGAAACTCCGTTTGATCCACCGGTTGGCGAACTCATCACACCGGGCACCGGTTCTGCTCCAGCACCCTCAACCCAACGGCAGTGACGGCAAGCTCCAGAACGCCAGGCATCGGCAGACGCCTGCTCAGCCTCGTCTACGAGATTTTGCTTCTCACCGTGGTCGTGCTGACCGCCGGCGGCGCTGCAGCAGCCTTGGCGCAAATCACCAATCCCGGGTACGCGCGGCTGTTCACTCAGGTGATCGGCAGCGCAGCATGTGCTGCTTATTTTGTCTGGCAGTGGCAGCGCAGCGGGCAGACGCTGCCGATGAAAACCTGGCGCATGCGCCTTGAAACCGTCAATGGCACCCCCGTCGAAGTGCCGCGGGCGTTATTGCGCGCCGCTCTCGCAACCGCCGGTTATCTGCTGCTGGGCCTGTCAATCATCTGGGCTTTGATCGACCGCGACGGGCAGTTTCTGCACGACCGGCTGGCCGGAACCCGGTTGGTCGTCAGCGGATGAGTAGCAGGCTCAGCGCCGTTCCTGCCACCACATCATGCCCAGCGCAATGCTGAGGAACAGCATCGTCGGCACCACGGCGCTGGAGAACGGCGGCCAGTCATAGAGCAGCCCCAGATGCCCGAACAGGCGATTGAGGAAATGAAATGCCAGCCCCAGCATGATGCCGGCGAACAACTTTGCACCGACCCCCCCCTGACGGCTCTGGAAGTAGGCGAACGGCAGCGCCAGCACCATCATCACCAGCACCGCCACCGGGTACAGGAGCTTGATCCACAGGGCGATTTCATAGCGCAGCGCCTTCTGCCGGTTCTCCTTCAGATGCTGTGCGTAGGAATACAGGCTCCACGCCGACATTTTCTCCGGCTTGACCAGCAGCACCGTGAGCAACGCCGGTTCGAGCACCGACTGCCAGTCCATGCGCTCAATATTGCTCACCCGCGTTTTCAAACCCTCAAAGGTCGTTTGCGCAACATCCATCAGTTGCCAGCGGTTGTCGCCCTTGTACTCCGCGCCTGCGGCAAAGCGGAGATTGCGCAGGCGGTAGTTTGCATCGAATTCGTAAATCCGCAGCCCCTTAAGTCCACCGGAAGGTGTGACCTCGAGCACATTCACAAAAGCGGTGCCGTCCTTGATCCACAAACCGGAGCGAAACTCCTGCGCCACGATGCCGGAAATCGCCTGCGAGCGCAGCCTCTGCGCGTACTGTTCGGCGGGCGGCGCGACAAACTCGCCGACAACAAAAGTCAGCGCGCCGAACGCCACGCCCACAGTCGCAAGCGCGCCCACTATGCGCACCAGCGACACGCCGGAGGCGCGCATCACCGTGTATTCCGAGCTCGCCACCAGTTGCGCCAGCGCAAACAGCGTGCCGATCAACGCGGCAATCGGAAACAGCTCATAGACATGATTCGGGGCAGACAGCAGCACGTGTAGCAGGATGTGGCGCAACTGGTAGCCGCCACGCCCGAGATCCTTCATTTGCTCCACCAGATCAAAAAACGCGAACAGCAGCAGCAACGCGACGAACACCAGAAAAGTCGCCATCGCGACTTCCCGTGCCACATAGTTGCGCAGCGTCCTCACCGCAGCAGCCGCCACAACGAGAACACCGAAAGCCGCCGATAGAACATTCCCAGCAGCAGCAGCACCATGGCCGCATGCACGCCCCACATGCCGATGAAAAAATCAATCCGGGACTGCGCGATAGACGCCTGCATGATCGACAGCAGATTGCTGTAGACCATGTACACCAGTATCGCCAGCACGATGTTCATCGAGCGGCCGGCGCGGGGATTCACGAACGACAGCGGAATGGCCAGCAGGCACAGAATCAGCGCGCTCGCGGGGAGGCCCACGCGCCAGGACAATTCGCCGAGATTGCGCGGATCCGGATCGCGCATCAGGTCCAATGTCGACATGGTCTTGGTCGTGGGTGCCCGAGCCACGGACTCCGCAGTCTCGATGCGCATCGCGTAACGCCCGAACTCGAAAATCTTGTATTCAGGGGAGCCTGGCTCACCCTCGTAACGACGGCCGTTAAGCAACACCAGGAAACGGTCGCCGTTGGCTGCGGTTTCCTGGAAACCGCTCTGCGCGACCATCACGCCGAGCTTGCCGTTCTGGGTCGAGCTGACAAACACATTGGCCACCAGGTTGGCCTTGCCGGCAACCTCCTCAACCAGGTACACCCGGTCGGCCCGGCGCGATTCATGGAACACGCCCGGCGTCACCTGCGCCACTTCATCGCGGCTGTCCATCTGGCGGCGAAAATCCTCGGCCTTCTGCACCGCCCATGGCGAGAGCAACAGCGACAGCAGCGCAATCGTCAGCACCAGCGGCAGGGAAAAAGTCAGCACCGGCCGGATCCAGCGGGTCAGACCGAGGCCGCAGGAAAACCACACCACCATTTCCGAATCCCGGTAACTGCGGGTCAGCGTCATCAACACCGCAATGAACAGTGTCACCGAGAGCAGGATCGGCAGGTAGCCGACCAGTGTGAACCCGAGCAGGGCAACGACACCCGTGGAGGTTATCAGCCCGCTGGCTGCCTGACCCAGAAGACGCACCAGCTGGGTGGTAATGGAAATGCCGAGCAGGACCAGGAATATCGCGACCGCCGAGGTCGCAAGTTCACGCAGCAATGCAGAGCGGAAAATCATGCCGGCATTTTGCTTTTTGAAATGAACGCGCAGATAATCAATGGATGATGCTGGATGCCGGTGTGTTGCTGCACGGTGTGTTGCACGTCTTGCACATGTTTTTGCCGCACTTGTCGCCGGGTTTCAACGATGCTCACGATGGCCGGTTCCGCACACAATGCGGTACGACACGGATCGCCAGACATGTTCCTGAAAAGAACCTAATGCGCATAGGAGTTGACGCGTGGAATTTAGCATAAAACCCCTCGTTCCGGGCCGCAACGCCAGCGGCTGCACCGTGGTCGGCGTATACGCCGGCAGGACACTGAGCGACGCCGCCACGGCAATCGATCACGCCACCAAAGGTTACCTGCGCCGCGTGCTGCAGCGCGGCGACATGGAAGGCCGCATCGGCAGCACCTTGTTGCTGCACGACGTGTCCGGCATTGGCAGTGCGCGCGTGCTGCTGGTCGGACTGGGCGCAGAGGCCGAATTCGGAGAAAAACAATTCCGCCGCAGCGTCACCGCGGCCATCGGCGCCCTCGCCAGCACCGGTACAACCGATGCCGAACTGCACCTCACCGAGCTCAGTGTCGGCCACCGCGACATCGAGTGGAAGGCGATGCAGGCTGCCTGTGCCGCACGCACCACGAACTACCGTTTCGGACAGATGAAAAGCAAGCCGGAAAAAACCGCGTCGGCATTGAGCAAGGCCGTGCTCTCGGTGAAAACCCAGGCTGACGTCAAACGCGCCGCAAGCGGACTCTCGCGCGGACTCGCACTCGCCCATGGCGTGAACCTCGCCCGTGATCTCGGCAACCTGCCGGGCAATGTCTGCACGCCCGCTTATCTGGCCGACGAAGCGCGCAAACTCGCCAAACACTACCGCCTGAAAATCCAGGTGCTCGAACGTGCCGACATGAAAAAACTTGGCATGAACACGCTGCTGTCGGTGGCGCAGGGCAGCAGCGAACCGCCGAAACTGATTGTTATTGAATACAGCGGCGGACCGAAGCGGCAGAAACCGGTGGTGCTGGTCGGCAAGGGCGTCACTTTCGACACCGGCGGCATTTCGATCAAGCCGGCGCCGGAAATGGATGAAATGAAGTACGACATGAGCGGTGCCGGCAGCGTGCTGGGCACCATCAAAGCCATTGCCGAAATGAAACTTCCGGTCAACATGGTCGGCATCATACCCGCTACCGAAAACATGCCCGGCGGACGCGCCACCAAACCCGGCGACATCGTCACCAGCATGTCGGGCCAGACCGTGGAAATCCTCAACACCGACGCCGAGGGCCGCCTGATCCTGTGCGACGCGCTGACCTACGCCGAGCGTTACCAGCCCGCCGCAGTCATCGACATCGCCACGCTCACCGGCGCCTGCGTCATCGCGCTCGGTCATGTGGTAAGCGGCCTGTTCGCCAACAACGACCCGCTGGCGCACGAAGTGCTGGCCGCGGGCGAGATCGCCGGCGACGGCGCCTGGCACCTGCCGCTGCACGACGAATACCAGGATCAGCTGCACAGCAACTTCGCGGATTTCGCCAACATCGGCGGCCGTCCCGCCGGCGCGGTGACCGCCGCGTGTTTCCTCTCCCGTTTCACCAAAAAATATCCCTGGGCCCATCTCGACGTGGCCGGCACCGCCTGGAAATCCGGCAAGGAAAAAGGCTCCACCGGTCGACCGGTGCCGCTGCTGACCCAGTTCCTGATCTCCCGGGCGGATAAACGCTGAGCGGCGGCGGCCCGGCATGACCCAGATTGATTTTTATACCCGGAGCGGCGACCGGCTGCATACTGCGTGCCGGCTTGCGGCCAAGGCACGCAGTCATGGCCTGCGCGTGACCTTCTACTGCCCGGAACGTGAAACCGCAACGCGCCTCGACCGCCTGCTGTGGACCGTGCCCGCCACCGGCTTCCTGCCGCACTGCACCCCGGATGACCGGCTGGCCACGGTCACGCCGGTGCTGATCGACAGCACCGGCGACACGCATCTTCATGATGAAATGCTGATCAACCTGCATTCGGAGTGGCCAACCTTTTTCAGCCGCTACCAGCGCCTCGCAGAAATCGTCAGCGGTGATGACGCCGACCGCGCGCAGGCACGCGAGCGTTACAAGTTTTACCGCGATCGCGGTTACGCCATCCGCACCCACGACCTCTCGGGCACCCCCGCATAACGGGAACCGCAGCCGTAAAACCGGCGCCGGTTGAGCGCCACACCGCCAGTCCGTTACCATCAGCGCAACCATGGCCGACACCCCTCCCCCAGGCGACAGCAGCGAAGACGTGCTCCAGCGTGCCGACGCCCTGCTGCAGCGGCATCGCCGCACACCCGCTGCGGACGATGCCGGCGCGGACATTCCGACCCTGACCGACATCATCATTGAAGGCGAAGTACTGCCGCGCACGGAGCCGCCGCCGCAATCGCCGCGCTCGTCCGGCGGAGCCATAGTCTCCCGCGTACAGGCGCAGAACATCGAGCACGCCGTCCATCTCCGCATCAAGCGCAGCCTGAACGACCAGATCGCAAAGGTCGTGGAGGACCGCTATCTGCCGGAAATCGGCGCCGCGCTGGAACAGGCCTTGTCACGCGTTGCCGGCCAACTGCAGTCCGGCATCGCCGAACTGGTGCGAACAACGGTCGCAGAAACCCTGCAGGCACAATTCAAACAACTGCAGGCGCCGCAGGCGGAAGCGCCGCAGTCCTCCGGTATAATCGCCGACGCTCCCGCACCGCCTCCTCCGGCAACACCACACATGGAACTTCCGAAAAGTTTTGAACCAGCGACCATCGAGTCGCACTGGTACCCGCTTTGGGAAAAAAGCGGCTACTTCAAGGCCGGCCTCGACCAGGCCAACCCCAACGCCTATTGCATCCAACTGCCGCCGCCGAACGTCACCGGCGTGCTGCACATGGGCCACGCCTTCAACCAGACCATCATGGATGGCCTCACGCGTTATCACCGCATGAGCGGCGACAACACGCTGTGGCAACCCGGCACCGACCACGCCGGCATTGCCACCGAAATGGTGGTCACCCGCCAGCTCGAACAGCAGGGCCAGTCGCGCAACACACTGGGGCGCGATGCATTCATCAAAAAAGTCTGGGAGTGGAAGGAACAGTCCGGCTCGACGATCACGCGGCAAATGCGCCGGCTCGGCGCCTCCTGCGACTGGGAGCGCGAACGTTTCACCATGGACGAGCCGCTGGCAAAACTGGTCACCCACACCTTCGTCAAACTCCATCAGGACGGCCTGATCTACCGCGGTGTGCGCCTGTCGAACTGGGATCCTGTCCTGCGCACCGTGATTTCCGATCTCGAAGTGCAGTCCGAGGAAGAAGACGGCAAGCTGTGGCAGATCCGTTATCCACTGGCCGACGGCAGCGGCCACCTGACAGTCGCCACCACGCGCCCGGAAACCCTGCTCGGTGACGCCGCCGTCGCGGTGCATCCCGAAGACGAACGCTATCGCGCGTTGGTCGGCCGCCAGGTCGTGCTGCCGCTGACCGGCCGCACCATCCCGGTCATCGCCGACGAATACGTCGACAAGGCCTTCGGCACCGGTTGTGTGAAAATCACGCCGGCGCACGACTTCAACGATTACCAGGTCGGCCTGCGCCACGACCTGCCGCAACTGAACATATTCACGCTCGAGGCCGCGATCAATGAAAACGCCCCGGAGCAATACCGCGGCCTCGACCGTTACGCTGCACGCGCGCGCATCGTCTCCGACCTGCAGGCGCAGGGTTTGCTCGAATCGGAAAAACCGCATCGCATGGTGGTGCCACGCGGCGACCGCACCGGCGTGGCTATCGAGCCCATGCTGACCAGCCAGTGGTTCGTCAAAATGGAACCGCTGGCGAAACTCGGCCTCGATGCCGTGGCAAGCGGCGAAGTCAAACTGTTCCCCGAGCAGTGGATCAACACCTACAACCACTGGCTCAACAACATCCAGGACTGGTGCATCTCGCGCCAGCTGTGGTGGGGTCATCGTGTGCCGGCCTGGCACGACGACGCCGGCAATATCTACGTCGCGCACGATGAAGCCGAGGCCCTGCGCCAATCGGGCGGCAAGCCGCTGACACAGGATCCCGACGTGCTCGACACCTGGTTTTCGTCGCAGCTGTGGTGCTTCTCCACTCTGGACTGGACTCCGGAATGGCCGGCGAAATCGAATCCGGCACTGGACCTCTACCTGCCTTCGTCGGTGCTGGTCACCGGCTTCGACATCATTTTCTTCTGGGTCGCGCGCATGGTGATGATCACCAAGTACATGACCGGAAAAGTGCCGTTCCACCATGTTTACGTGCACGGCCTGGTACGCGACGCCGAAGGCCAGAAAATGTCCAAGTCCAAGGGCAACACCCTGGACCCGCTGGACCTGATCGACGGCATTGGCCTTGATGCACTGGTCGCCAAACGCACCGCCGGCCTGATGAATCCGCAGCAGGCGGAAGCCATCGCCAAACGCACCCGGGTCGAATTCCCCGACGGCATCCCTGCCTACGGCACCGACGCGCTGCGTTTCACCTTCGCCAGCCTCGCCAGTCTCGGCCGCGACATCAAGTTCGACCAGAAACGCTGCGAGGGTTATCGCAACTTCTGCAACAAGCTGTGGAACGCGACGCGTTTCGTGCTGATGAATTGCCAAGGCAAGGACACCGGACTGGATGCCAATGCGCCGGTAGAGCTGTCAACCGCAGACCGCTGGCTGATCAGCCGGCTGCAGCGCGCCGAGGCCGAAGCACAGCAGGCCTACCGCGAATACCGCTTCGACAATCTCGCGCGCACCATCTACGGACTGGTGTGGGACGAATACTGCGACTGGTATCTTGAATTCGCCAAGGTGCAGCTGGCCGGCGGCAACGAAGCACAGTGTCGCGGCACCCGCCGCACGCTGGTGCGCGTGCTCGAAACCATCCTGCGCCTGGCGCATCCGGTGATTCCGTTCATCACCGAGGAGCTGTGGCAGAAAGTGGCACCCCTCTCCGGCAAAAACGGCGCCAGCATCATGCTGCAGAAATATCCGCAGCCCGAGCCCGCCAAAATCGACGGCGCGGCGGAACGCGACATCGCCATGCTGAAACAGCTGGTGTCGGCCTGCCGCACATTGCGCGGCGAAATGAACATCGCGCCCTCGCAGAAACTGCCGCTGCTGGTGCAGGGTGACGCGGCGCAATTGCGCACCTGGGCACCGCACCTCACCATGCTGGCCCGGCTGTCGGAGGTGCTGGTGGTCAACGAACTGCCGGCGGATGACGCTCCGGTATCCATCGTCGGCGACTTCAAACTGATGCTGAAGGTGGAAATCGACATCGTCGCCGAGCGCGAGCGCCTGGCCAAGGAAATCGCGCGGCTGGAAACCGAAACCGTCAAGGCGCAGGCCAAGCTGGCCAACGAGCGCTTCGTCGCCAAGGCGCCGCCGCTGGTGGTCGCCCAGGAAAAGGAGCGTCTGGCGCGTTTTTCGGCAACGCTCGAACAGATGCGCGCGCAACTCGCCAAACTCGGCTGACCGCATGCCATACGCGGTACCGCCGCCGCGCGCCCGTCCCGCCTGATGAGCATCAGGCACACGCTGCGCGCGCTGGGCTACCGCAACTACCGGCTGTTTTTCTACGGCCAGTCGCTGTCGATCATCGGCAACTGGGTGCAGCAGATCGCCATGGCCTGGCTGGTCTACCGGCTGACCGAATCGGCGTGGCTGCTCGGCTTGACCGGTTTCGCCGGACAGATTGCGATCCTGGTCTTCGCGCCCTTCGGCGGCATGTGGGCCGACCGCTTCGATAAATACAAACTGCTGCTGCTGACACAGGTGCTGTCCGCAGTGCCGGCGGTCGCGCTGGCCGCGCTCACCTGGGCCGGCGCAATCGAAGTCTGGCACATCATCGTGATGGCGCTGTTCCTCGGCATCATCAACGCCATTGACACGCCGATCCGCCTCGCCTTCACGACTGAAATGGTCACCGCACGTGAAGACCTGCCCAGCGCGATCGCGATGAATGCGCTGATGCAAAGCGCCGGTCGCATGATCGGCCCGACAGTCGCCGGCCTGCTGCTCGCGGTATCGACGGAGGCCTTCTGCTTCATCGTGAATGCACTGAGCAAAATCGCCATCGTCGCCATGGTGCTGGCGATGACCATCACGCCACAGCCGGGCTCCGGCAGCACGGCATCGCCGTGGCAGCAGCTCGCCGAAGGCGCGCGTTATGCCTGGAGCCTGATTCCGCTGCGCTGGCTGCTGCCGATGGTGGCAACGATCAGCTTCATGGTGACGCCATACCAGACACTGATGCCGATCTTTGCCGCCGAGGTGTACGGCGGCGGCGCCGGCATGCTGGGGTTCCTGATCGGCGCCGCGGGCTGCGGTGGTGTCGTCGGCATGCTCGCGCTGGCTTCACGCCGCGACGTGCGCGGACTGACACGCTGGATCACCGCCGCCTCGCTGTGCGCGGGACTCGGCGTGCTGGTGTTCTCGCTGTCACCGTGGCTGCCGCTGTCGCTCGTCGCGCTGGCGTTCACCGGCTTCGGCATCGTCGTCAACGGCATGTCGGTGAGCACGGTGATCCAGACCATCGTCGATGACCACATGCGCGGGCGCATCATGGGCATTTTTTCAGTGGCCTTCCTCGGCATGTATCCATTGGGCAGTCTCGCCGGCGGCGCGCTGGCGGAAGTGATCGGCGCGCCGGCGACGCTGGCCATCGGCGGCAGCATCTGCACCATCGTTGCGCTGGTGCTGTGGCGACGCATGCCAGCGTTGCGTGCGCACCTCCGCCCGATTTACCAGCGTCTTAAAATAATCCAATAAAAACAATTGGTTATAACAATTGTCCGAGTGTGCGCAACGGCACTGCGACAAGCTATTGTTAAACTGCCGCGCATGGATGCACTGACACTGGCGTTAATTACCGGATTGGGCTGGACCAGCGGTCTGCGGTTTTATGCCGTGCTGTTTTTTCTCGGGCTGCTGCATCGTACCGGGATTTATCCGCTGCCCGGGTCCCTCGACATGCTGGCGCATCCCTGGGTGCTCGCCATCTCCGGACTGTTGTTCGCCACCGAATTTTTCGCCGACAAGATTCCCGGGGTGGACACTTTATGGGATGCAGTTCACACCTTCATCCGCATACCCGGCGGCGCACTGCTCGCTGCAGGCGCGGTTGCCGGCGGCGACCCGGGACTGGCGCTGGCCGCGGGGCTGCTCGGCGGCACGGTGGCCGCCGGCGCGCATTTCACCAAGGCCGGCAGCCGCGCCCTGATCAACACCTCGCCCGAACCGTTCAGCAACTGGGCCGCGTCGTTTACCGAAGATGCGGTATCGCTGGGGGCATTGTGGCTGGCGCTGCAATATCCGCTGCTGTTTCTCGGGATGCTGGCGCTGTTTGTGCTGATCGCACTGTGGCTGCTGCCGAAATTGTGGCGCGGCCTGCGGCGTGCTGCTGCCGTGATTTTCCGCTCGCCGGACCGCGTCTGACGCGGCGGTCAGCGCAAAACCACATTCCATCCGCTACGGCACCGAATAGGTGCCGGGTTCGAACGGCACTTTCCTGCCGACCAGGGTTTCGAGCATCTGCAGCTCGGCATCGGTGTGATTGACCACCGGCGCCACCTCCAGCATCTTCGGCATGGCTTTACCGTAGATATAACGCGGCTGGTCGTGGCGCTTGGTGCGCACGGTTTCAGCCGCGGCAGGATCATCAATCGGCGTCAGTACCGCCTCGCCGTAACAGGTGCAGGCATAGGTGCGCTGCGCTTCGATTTCGATGTAAATGCCGGTGCCGCGGATACCGATGGTGGCGGTGGTGGTACGGATTTCACGGCGCGCACCAGACTCGAACACCGACAGCATCGCACCGGTGAGAACCCGCAGCACCGTCGCAGCACCGCGGGCGGCGGCGGATCCGAACTCGATCCGGCTGTTGGCGCGCACCAGGAACGCATCGCGCTCGGTGACAAACACCAGTTCACCGTTCCTGCCGGTGACGATCACATCACCCGGCGCAACGCGCTGCCCGCGCTCCGCCGGTTTGCCGTTGATGCGCACATCGCCCTTGATCTGCGCCACGCCCGGCGGCAGCGTGCCCGCGGCCAGCGCAGTACGCAACTGCAACATGCCGGCAGCGATGGCCGCAGCCGTTGCGCCGCGCAACCAGCTGCGGCGACCCGGGCTGAAACCGGCTTCAATCCCTCGGCGCGCCACAGTTTATTTCTTTTTCATGAAAAATATGAACTCTTTTTCCACGGTCTCGGAGGACAGCAGGTCATTGCCCGTCTGCCGCGCGAATGCCTGGAAGTCCTTCACCGAACCGGCATCCGTGGCCATGATTTTCAGCACCTGGCCCGTAGTCATGTCGGTCAGCGCTTTTTTGGTGCGCAGTATCGGCAGCGGGCAGTTCAGGCCGCGCGCATCCAGTTCCTTGTCAAATTGCATTTCAGCCTCGCCCTCCAAATGATCGCAACATTGATCCGCCCTGCGGCGGATCGCGCATTATAGACTCGCCGCAAAGATTCCCGGGGCGGAAGACTGCGCGCGGCACCTGATGCTGGCGGTCAGGCCGCGTGACGGCCCGTTTTTGAGTATTCGCGCAGTTCCTTGCTGCGCGCCTGCGGAGCGTGTGCAAACTGCACGGCGACCTTGTACTGCAGATGGTGCTGGGCCCCGTCCGCGCTCCCGACACCCCTTCACTGGCCGGGGCAGGCCACGCTGACACCTCAAAAAACGCTGATATTCCGCTCTGCGAGCAATTGTGACAGCCGCAGATTAGCCATGCCCAGACGGTCCACCAGCAGCTCCAGAAACGCGCCATTGAAATGATGGCGGCAAAGCTCGGATGCCTGCGGCAGGGTTTCCGCGCGAATTTCGATGACCACAATGTCGGTGGTGGCAACCACGCTCGCCGTGCGCTGGAATTTCTGTTTGCCGAGATAGGCCATTTCCCCGAAGCATTCACCGGATTTCAGCACCGTCAGCAGCCGGTCCTGCTTGCGCACCTGCACCTCGCCGCCGGCGAGGATGAAGAACGATGAACCGATGTCGCCTTCCTCAATCAATACCGAACCCAGCGGCAGCCGGTGCCATTTCGCCAGCCGCAGCACTTCCCACAGTTCGACATCGGTGAAATTGCGGAAGAATTCGAGCTTGCGCAGGGTGTCGAATTTTTCCGCCTCGGGCATGCCATCCCTGGCTTTGGCGCGGGATCCCCCCAGCACATCAACCAGATCTCCCGCCAGATCCCCCCAAGTCTGATAACGATCAACCGTGTTTTTTTTCAGCATCCGCAGCACGATGGCATCAATCTGTGGCGAAACCTCGTTGCGGAAGCGGCTGGGGGGGGCGGGGTCCGCATTGATGATCTGGTAAATGATGCTGTAGTTGTTGGTGCCCAGAAACGGCAGGCGTCCGGTCAGCAGCTGAAAGAACACCACACCCAACGAAAAAATATCCGTCTGGTAAGTCAGTGGCTGCTCCCTGACCTGCTCGGGAGACATGTAGGCCGGGGAGCCGATGCCGGTGATCTGGGTCGCGTTGCTGGCCGCATTCAGCGCGGCACCGAAGTCCGACACCTTGATGTCGGTTTCGCCGGCGAGCAGGATGTTGGCCGGCTTGATGTCGCGGTGAATGACGCCCTCGCGCGCGGCATAATCCAGCGCCCTTGCGCATTTGTAGATGATTTCCAGCACCCGCGTCAGCGGCAGCAGATGGTCCACCCGCGCGTACGGCTCAAGTGTCGTGCCATCCACATATTCCATGACAATATAACTGGCCTCATCTTCAGCCACCGCATCGTAAATGGCCACGATGTGCGGATGCGACAGCTTGCCGGCGAGGGAGGCCTCGGTCACGAAGAGTTTGCGGTAGCGCCGTCCGTATTCCAGATCGCCCAGCGCATCGGGAAACACGACTTTGACCGCGACTTCCCGATCCTGGAACGTGTCATAGGCCTTATACACGACGCTGGTTGCGCCACGCCCCAGTTCCTTGATGATTTCGTACTTGCCGATCCGCCGTTTTTCGGCGGGCTGCGGAACAGTGTCTGTGCCGGCATCGTTGTTCATCAGGCAAAAGTATCACTAATCCGGCAAAGCCGCTGTGTCACACAAAACAGCTGTGCATCAGCGCTTGCGCTCCTGCTCAAGCTGCAGCCGGCGCAATTCGCGCAGACGGGCCTCGATCGCGGAGAGTTGGTAAAAATCCCCGCCACCGGCCTTCAATGCGATCTGCATCTGCTCAACGGCCAGACCGAGTTGTCCGCTTCTGAAGTAAGCCTCCCCCTGGGCGCGGTGCTGCTGCAGACTGTTGCCCTGCGCAGCATAAGCCTGCGCCTGCAACCGGTAGAGCCGGGAATCGGAGGACTGTGTCGCCATGCGACTGTCGATCATCTGCAGCACGACGGCCGGCTGACGCGCCCGCAACAGTTGTTCGGCATGGCCGTAAAACAAGGCGCGATAGCCGGGATATGCGCGCCGGGCGTCCTGATAGCATTTCAGGGCGTTGGCGGAATCGCCTGCGGCGTCCGCCAGCTGGCAGGCCAGCGTTTCGATGATCGGGCTGGCCGTCTTGCGCAGCGGCACGATTTCCTTTTGGGCGCGGGCAAAATCGCGGGCACGCATCAGACTGGCAACCAGCCCGTAACGGCTGGCAGCTTCCGAGAGGAACTTGCGTTCGGTGAAACTCGTCTCGAAAAATGCCACGGCATCCCGGGGCAATCCGGTTTCGGCACGCAGCTTCGCGCGAATCAACTGGAAATCAAGGCTGTCGGGCACCTGCCGGTACGGCAGGTTTTCGATACGGTTCTGGATGTCGGCAATCCGTTCGAAGGTCAGCGGATGGGTGCGCAGATAGGACGGCGCGCCGCCCTCATAAATCCGCGTCGCGCGCTGCAGACGTTCGAAAAAAACCGCCATCCCGCGGGGATCAAGGCCTGCGCCCTCCACCAATTGCAATCCGATGCGGTCTGCTTCGCGCTCATTGTCGCGCGTGAAATTCAACTGGCTCTGCACAATGCCCGCCTGCCCGAACGCCACCGCAGCCTCGCCAATCTGTGAATTGGAGCGCGCAGCAAGTATGGCGACCGCCAGGGCGGCGATGGACAGCAACTGGTTCTGACTCTGCTGACCGATCATCCGCGCAATATGGCGCTGCGTCACGTGTGCGACCTCATGACCAAGGACGCCGGCAACCTCGGATTCGCTCTGCGCGGCCAGCAGCAACCCGGTATTGATGCCGATAAATCCTCCGGGCAGCGCAAATGCGTTGATCTGGGGGTCCTGGATCACGAAAAACTCGAATTCCTGCCGTACCGCGTCGCTGCGCGCGGTCAGCCGCCCGCCCAAGCTGTTGGCGTAATCGGCCACCTCCGGGTCATCCAGGTAACTGGGGTCACGGCGGATTTCACGCATGATGCTCTCGCCAAGACGGCGCTCGTCGGCCTGCGTAATGGCTGCAGCGGAGACATCGCCCAGTTCAGGCAGGGCCTGCGCCAGCACGCGGGGGACGCAAAGCAAAACCAGCAGCAGGATGGGGCGCTGAAACATGGTGCTATGATAATTCCGGGCTGTCGGAGTTCAAAAATGAAAAAACAAACTGTTGCAGGCACCTTGACACATTTTGACGCGCAAGGTCAGGCATGGATGGTCAATGTTGCGGACAAGGCGGAAACCCACCGCCTGGCTAAGGCCATGGGCCATATCGTGATGCAGCCGGCGACACTGCGCCAGATCGTTGCCGGCAGAGCAAAAAAGGGGGATGTGCTCGGCATCGCGCGGATTGCCGGCATCCAGGCCGCAAAACACACCTCGACGCTGATTCCGCTGTGCCATCCACTGGCGCTGACCCGGGTCGAGATCGACTTCAGGATTGATCGCCGCCGCAACGCCGTAAGCTGCACGGCCACGGCGGAAACCGTAGGCCGCACCGGCGTGGAAATGGAAGCCTTGACCGCCGCCAGCATCGCCCTGCTGACCATTTACGACATGTGCAAAGCCGTGGATCGCGGCATGCGCATCGAGACGCTGCAACTCGAGGAAAAACGCGGTGGAAAATCGGGGGTGTGGAAAGCGGCAAAGCGCCGACGCTGACACTTTCGACACCAGCAAAGCCATAAGAATCGCCAATGACCCGATATGAATATCAAATTGAAAATTGTCATGGACAAGATTGGCGGGCTTGGCTAGGATTCAATTAAGTTTACGTTTCTGTTCGGTTTAGATAAATCGCCGTATTTCTGGCCCGTCAATTCCCGGCCGCGTGCGATAACCAAAATCATCCAACAGGAGGTTTCCTCATGAAGCAGCTACGCCGTAATTTTCTGAAACTATCCGGCGGCGCCGGTGTTGCGGCCGCGGCTGCCGCCGCCGGGTTGCTCAAGGCAGGCTCCGCCTGGGCCGCACCCTGGAACAAGAGCGCATTTGAATCGAAAGCCGTTGCTGACGCGCTCAAAGGCCTTGGAGCAACCAATCTGATCGAGAGCAAGGACATCACCATTACCGCGCCGGACATCGCCGAGAATGGCGCCATTGTGCCGATCGCAATCACCAGCAAGATTCCCAACACCCAGAACATCTCGATCATCGCCGAAAAAAATCCGTTCCCGCTCGCCGCAAGTTTCGACATCAGCGCAGGCAGCGAAGGCTACGTTTCGGTGCGGGTCAAGATGGGCCAGACCTCGGACGTGCGTGCGATCGTCAAGGCCGACGGCAAGTTCTACACCGCGGTCAAGGAAGTCAAAGTGACTGTCGGCGGCTGCGGTTGATCGGTTGATGCTGCGAACATACTGAACATAGGGGGAGAATGGCATGGCTGAACCGATGAAAATCCGCGCAACGCTGCAAGGAGACACAGCAGACGTGCGCATCCTGATGCGGCATCCGATGGAAACCGGTACCCGCAAGACCGCGACTGGCGTCGTGCCCGTGCATTTTATCCAGAGCGTGATCGTGGAACACAACGGCAAAACCGTCCTCGATGCGCAGTGGAGCCAGGCCATCTCGCGGGATCCCTTTCTCGGCCTGCGTGTCAAAGGTGCCAAACTTGGCGACAAGATCAGCGTCACCTGGACCGACAACAAAGGTGACAAGCGCAACGATGAAGTTGCGGTATCCGCGGGTTCATAACCGCGACAACGCGGCCTCATAAAAATAAAGAAGGGGGGGATTGTGAAAAAATTGCGCGGCATCACCATGGGCCTGGTTTCGGCCCTCTGCCTTGCCATGGCCACATCAGCCATGGCGCAAGGCAACGACCTTTCCGTCGGCCGCAAAATGCTGATGGAAGACAACCCCGGCGAACTGTGGATCGACCAGGGCAAGGCGCTGTTTCTCCAGAAACGCGGGCCAAAGAATGCATCGCTGGAGCAATGCGATTTCGGCATGGGGCCGGGAAAACTCGAGGGTGCCGCAGTGCGGCTGCCCCGCTATTTCGCCGACACCAACCGCGTCGAGGATCTTGAATCGCGATTGCTGACCTGCATGACGCAACTGCAGGGATTCGACCGTGCCCAGTTGATCAAACAGGCCATCAGTGCCCCGGCCAGCCGGGGTTCGGACATCGAGGCACTGGCGCTGTACGTGACATCCCGCTCCAACGGCATGAAAGTCAATGTGTCGCTGGGTCACCAGAAAGAGTATGACATGTACAAGGCCGGCGAATACCTGTTCTATCGCCGCAGCGGCCAGACCGATTTCGGCTGCGTGCAATGTCATGGCGAGCCCGACAAACGCATCCGCCTGCAGGATCTGGTGCACATGACCAGCAAAGCGGGCGCGCAGGAAGTGGCAGCGACCTGGCCGGCCTATCGTGGTGCGCATTATGTCGTGCGCACCATGCAGTGGCGCTTGAACGACTGCGTATGGCAGATGCGCCTCCCCGACCTCAAGTATGCGACAGATTATTCGATTGCGTTGACCACCTATCTCAACCGCCAGGGCAATGATGCAGTGATGCAAGTGCCCGGATTCAAACGCTAGGGGGATGGGATGAAAACGACTTTGATCATCCAGTGCTCGCTGTCCGCAGCAACCGGACTGCTGCTTGCCGGTTGCGCCACCTACCCGGATCAGGCGACAACCCGGCAAATGGCGGAAAAAATGGTATTCGAAGCCTTTGACGCCTCGCCGGCGCACATGAAACGCCTGGAACAGGACCGCTCGCAGCAGATCTGCAGCAAGGTCGGTGATGCGAAACTGAGTCAGGAAGAAGCCGCTGAAGTGGTCAAGCTCGCTCGCGCCTCGATCCAGTATCCGGCTTCAGGTCAGTTGAGCGGCGACTGGAAAGCCGGAGACAGACTGGCCCATGACGGGGCGGGAGACCGGATTCGCAATGGCAAAACCGAAAACCGCAAGGAAAACGGCGCGCTGTGCCAGAACTGCCACGCTCTCGCCCCGGGCGAAATCAACGTCGGCAATGTCGGCACGCCCCTGACCGGCTACGGCAAGCAGCGCGGCAATTCCGAAGCCATCGTCAAATACACCTACGAAAAAATCTACAACGCCTGGGTCTATTTCCCCTGCTCCAACATGCCGCGCCTGGGCGCCACCGGCCACCTGACGCCGGAGCAGGTCACACACATGGTGGCCTACCTGCTCGACCCGCAATCGCCGATCAACAAGTAGATCGATCCGGCAAGCAGAAAGCATCCGGGGGCTTGGGCGACCAAGCCTCTTTTTTTCGGAATCCGTCACCATGAACATCACACGCCGCGAATTCCTGCAAATCCTGGCCATCGCCGCAGCGCAGGGTCTGCCGCTGGCCAGCGGCCGTGCCATGGCTGCCGCGCGCAGCGATGACCTCTACCGCTTGGGTAAAGCGCAGGGCAATGTCACGCTGATGCATTTCACCGACTGCCACGCGCAACTGCTGCCCGGCTATTTCCGCGAGCCGGATGTCAACATTGGTGTCGGTAACGCCCGCGGCCGGCCGCCGCATCTGGTGGGTAATGCGCTGCTGCAGCATTTCGGCATCAAACCGGGCACACGCGAAGCGCATGCCTTGACCCATCTCGATTACGTGGCCGCAGCCCGCACCTACGGCAAGATCGGCGGCTTCGCCCATCTCGCGACACTGGTCAAACAAATCCGCGCGCAACGCCCCGGGGCATTGCTGCTCGACGGCGGCGACAGCTGGCAGGGTTCCGCCACGGCGCTGTGGAGCCGGGGCCAGGACATGATCGATGCCTCGAAACTGCTCGGCGTCGATATCATGACCGGCCACTGGGAATTCACTTACGGTGCCAAACGGGTGCAGGAAGTGGTCAACAATGATTTCAAGGGGCAGATCGAATTTCTGGCGCAAAACATTCGCACCGCTGATTTCGACGACCCGGTATTCCCCGCTTACACGCTGCGCGAAATCAACGGCGCGCTGGTGGCGGTCATCGGTCAGGCCTTCCCCTACACCCCGATCGCCAATCCGCGCCATTTCGTCGCTGACTGGACCTTCGGCATTCAGGAAGAACGCCTGCAGCGCGTCATCGAAGAAGTACGCAAAAAAGGCGCGCATGCCGTGGTGCTGCTGTCGCACAACGGCATGGACACCGATCTCAAGCTGGCCTCAAGGGTATCCGGCCTCGATGCCATTCTCGGCGGCCACACCCACGATGCCGTACCCCGCCCGATCACGGTAAAAAACCGCGACGGCAGCACGCTGGTGACCAATGCCGGCTCCAACGGTAAATTTCTCGGCCTGCTGGAACTTGATGTTCGTGGCGGCAGCGTCAAATCCGCGCACTACCGCCTGCTACCGGTGTTCGCCAACCTGCTCGAAGCCGATACCGACATGGCGGCGCTGATCAAAAAACACCGCGCCCCCTATGAGGCCAAACTCAATGAAAAACTCGCAGTCAGCGAGGGCCTGCTGTTCCGGCGCGGCAATTTCAACGGCAGCTTCGATCAACTGATACTCGACGCCCTGCTCGAGACGCAGGACGTGGAAATCGCGTTCTCGCCGGGTTTCCGCTGGGGCACCTCCATCCTGCCCGGCGAGCCCATCACCACGGAAGACGTGATGAACATGACCGCGATCACCTATCCCTTTGTCACCACCAGCAATATCACCGGCGAGAACCTGAAAAATCTGCTCGAAGACATTTGCGACAACCTGTTCAACCCCGACCCCTATTACCAGCAGGGTGGAGACATGGTGCGCGTCGGCGGGTTGCAGTATGCCTGTGACCCGACGCAGAAAATAAGTAATAGAATCAATGATTTACGTCTTAACGGCAGAGCTGTGGACGCAACCAGGACTTACAAGCTGGCGAGCTGGGCGCCGGTCGCCGAGGGCGCCTCGGGAGAACCCGTCTGGGATGTCGTCACGCGTTACCTGCGCGACAAAAAAGTGATCCAGCCGCCGGTGCTGAACCGGCCACGGCTGACCGGAGTGACGGGCAATCCGGGGCTGACAAGCTGATCAGGATTGTCGCGTGGTCATTCGTTGATCCAGCCTTGCGTCCAGAACCGTGGGTACAACGGGGTGTCGGGCGGATGCGCCGCCAGGTAGGATTTTTCGCGTTCGGCGATGCGGCCGATTTCCGGCGCAACACCATAAACAACAGCACCGGCGGCAATCACTGTCAGGACCACCAGCATCGCATATTGAACAGGGCCGCTGCGCACAGCGTGCGTGGTGAAATAAATGCCCATCGCCCAACCGCACAACAAAACCAGCAGGATCTGGCTGACCGGCATGACCAGAACGCCGTCCACCATCGCCTGCGCTGCCGCTCCGGCCAGTGCAGCCAGCAATGCGATCATCACCATTCCCTTCTGCTCCCCGGCCTGCTCAACTATTCGCCGCACATGCCCTGCAAAAGCCAGACCGGCAGCGGCACAGACACCGGTCAGCAACAACGCGGCGGGGATGCCCCATTCGGCAAGCCATTGCAGCACCGCGTTGTGCGGATGCGCTGCAACCTCGGTGGCGAAATAGGCATAGTGCATCGGGCCGACGCCGAGCAGGGGATGCCGGACAGTAAAATCCAGCGCGGTGGACCACAACACCTCCCGCAGCGACAGTGAAACAATGTCTCCTGCACGGTGCAAAAACCATACGGGCTGCTCCAGCAACTGCGGAATCGCCCAGATGAATACGCCGTAGCACAGCGCCCCGCACAACAGGCCGCGCAACTGCCACTTGATCCACTGGCGACCGGTCTGCCCGCAGTAGATGGATACCGCAATGACGCCGACCAGCAGTGCGACCCAGGTGCCGCGCGTACCGGATCCGACAGCCAGCATCCACCAGATCGCCGGAATGCTCCACCACAGCGCACGGCGCAGCCGCGTCGTTCCCCACCACATGGCCGGCAACAATAGAAACGGCAGCAGCATTGTCTGGATATGACCGAAGAAACGCAGGTTCGAAAAACTGCCGTACAACTCGCGCACATTAAAACCAAGGCCATAAACCGGACCGATCAGCAGCATGGTCACATACACACTGCAGGTGGTGACGGCATACGCAGTCGCTGTCGCAAAAAACAACAGAACCAGCAGCGGGTCAAGACGATCCCCGAACCGGCGCCGCTCCGCGGCGACGCCCAGAACGAGCAGCAACAACAGCCACGTCTGGCCCCATTCCAGCAGCGCCCAGCGCGGCAAGGGTGCAATCAGGCTCGACATCAGACCAAATACCAATGCGCTGAGCAGTGCAAGGCGGATTGCGCGTGAAAGTCCGCTCCAGACGGCCGCCGCCGGCGCTGCAGCGCCGGGAACGGCCAGCGCCGGCAACACTGCAAACAGCAGCACCAGCTGGGCCAGGCGTTGCCCGTCGTGCCACGCAAGGTCAACGGTAAAATCAATATTCAGTGCCAGAAAAACAAAAGCGGCGACGGCGCATATCACCCATGGCAGCGAGCGCAAGGGAGGGCGCAGATTTCCGGACATCCCGTACTGGAGTTGATCGGCAGACATGGAAGCCATTCAGTAACCGGACAATCCTGCGATCATCACGGAAGCCGCCGGTTTTGCCAATACACAGTGCATCACGCAGACAGGCTGCCCGCCCCCGTGTACGAAAAAAAGCCCCGGTTTCCCGGGGCTTTTTCATTACAACCAAACAGAATGGATCAGGTGCCCACGCCGGTTTTCGATTTGCCGCAGCCGGTGCCGCTGACCGTGTAGCCCCAAGTCACTGAAGTCGCGCTGATTTGCGGAACAACCAGAACGTTGCAATCCGACACTGCCGGGGTGCCGGCGATCATGATCCCGGCGACGCTGAACGAGATGCTCGACAGGTTGGCGCTGGTGCCGGTGGGGAACACGGCGCCGGTAGCCGAAGTCACTTCAGCGGTGGTGTCGCACTCGGATTGTGAGCCGGCGTTGTTCTGCAGGCACTCGGCAATCGCGGTTTTCCAGGATTGCACGCGGGCGATATTGTCCTGCCACTTCGCACGGGTGATGTAGTCCTGATACTGCGGAATCGCAATCGCCGCCAGAATGCCGATAATCGCCACAACGATCATCAGTTCGATCAGCGTAAAGCCTTTTTGCAGGTTTCTCATATGATGAAGCTCCCAAAAAATTGAAATACGTTAAGCAGGTCAGTGCCCGCGATACCTATTGAGCAAGAGCTGTACCAGCCGAAACACATAAAGCCACCCCTTCCAAAATAGAACATAACTCATTGTTTTTATTAATTTTTTTAGTCCAATTTAAACTCCGAATCAAACCGCTGTGACATCACGCACATTTTTTGGATGGGTTTAAGCGTTCATTGCTCCACATTACGAACAATCTCTTGCCGCCATGCGTAAACTGTCAGGATGTGACAAAAATAGTCACTCAAGAACTGGTTATTAAACGACGGGCGAGGTCCTCAGTCGTCCTGCGAATCACCGCATCCCATGTCCCGGCCTCGGTTTGGCGCATCAGTTTGGCGGTCGGATACCAGGGCATCGCCTCGCCTTCCAGGCCATAACGCCACTCGGGCGCATGGGGCACCATCACCCAGACCGGCCTGCCCAGAGCTCCAGCCAGATGAATAACCGAAGTACAAACGCTGATCACCAGATCCAGTTCGCTGACCAGCGCTGCGGTTTCGTCATAGTCACCATCGATAGCCTGCGGCCAGTCCGTGATTTCAATGGCGTGGGCTTCCTTGAAGCCAGCAGTCTCCGCGGCACGCTCACCATATTGCAGATTGATCCAGCGCACCCCGGGCAGCGCAAGCACCGGATGTAATGCCTCCAGTGACAGGGTGCGCCGGTTGCGATTGGTATAAACCGTGCCGCCTTTCCAGGAAATACCAACCCTCAGGCCATTACCCAGCGCAGCCAGCTTTTCCCGCCAATGGGCTGCGCGTCCCGCATCGACCTTGAGATACCCCTGATGCGGTGGAAAATCACGCAGCGAGTTCCTGAGGTACCCCGGCACGCTGGCGCTGAAAATCCGCACATCAAAATCGTCGCGGCGCAATACCGCTTCCTTGATCGCGTTATCCACCATTGGGATAAACGTCGCTTCAGGAAAAGACCTGGCCAGCAGTTTCTCCAGCCGCGGCTCACATTCGATATAACAATGTTTTGCATCGCGGATCAGTTGCGGGAAACAGGACGAATACATGATGTCGTCGCCGATACCCTGCTCGCGCATCACATGAATGGTCCGCTCGCGCAAGGAAGTGCCGTTCCAGCGCGGCTCACAGACACGCCTGATCGCGCGCCGGATCTTGAACCGATACTCGAACCCGGCCCAGCCATCCCGGTAACGCCCGCGCATCAGGTTCAGCATGCCGAGATGGAACATTGCATCGGGATAGTCCGGCAAGACCTTGAGCGCGCGTTTATACGCTGCAGCGGCTTCGTCAATTTCTCCCAATGAGAGCAGCGCTGAGCCCAAAGTCACATAGATACCCGGCACATCCTTGCGAAAACCGATGGCCTTGCGGCCTGCCGCAACCGCGCCCTGCAGATCACCGGTTGAATACCGGGCATAGGCCAGAAAAAACCAGGTCTCGAAGGTTTCTCCCAGTTCCGTGAATGATCGCTCCGCGACATGCAGGGCTTCAGAGTACAGGCCCAGCTGATCCAGTTTGATGATCAGTTGCTGCAGCACATCGGCCTGCTCCGGCGCGTATTCCTGCGCAGCCAGCAGTTCATCAAGGGCCTCTTTGTCGCGGCCCGTGGATTCGAGGATTTCCGCCAGATGCAGCCGGTATCTGGGTTCCTTCGGCTGCACTGTCACGGCCTGCCGGCAAGACCGTTCTGCGGCCCGGTGATCACCGGCCTTGAGCATCACCAGCGCAAAATCGGAATGCGCTTCCGCCAGTGCGGGGTCCGCAGCCACCGCAGCGCTGAGGTAAGGCGCCGCCTCGGCATGCCGGTCCAGTTCGATCAGGGCGCGGCCGCACAGATGGTTGGCCTGGGCGCTGCGCGGCTCCCGCGCCAGCGCAGCCCGGCATTTGGCAATCACTTCGGTGTAGTTGCGCTGATTAAAATCCGCGATTGCGGATTCAAGGTCAGACCATACGCGGGAGTCACGACGGGAACGCAACAGCCGTACCGGCGTGCGCAGCAGATGGAGCAGCAGGTTTTTCAGCATGGTCCGGTAATCAGCGGGTTTCTGTGCAACAAACCATCAAGTCATTTCAGCGGGGCGATTGTAGCGGCTTCGGATGTCACAGCGGCAACCCGCTGCCTTAATGCCTGTTCAATATTGACAAGGACGGGGTCCCACACGCCCTGCGCTTCCTGCCGGAACAGTGTTACTGACGGATACCAGGGCGTGGATGCGCCGCGCAAGCCATAACGCCACTCCGGAACACGTGCCGTGATGACCCAGGCCGGCTGGCCCAGCGCACCCGTCAGATGGACGACCGAGGTGCAGACACTGATCACCAGATCCAGCGCACTGACCAGCGCCGCAGTTTCGTCGTAGTCGTCATCAATCGCTTCCGGCCAGTCAACAATCTCCATGCCGCTCATCGCCCGCAACGCTGCAATTTCATGTTCACGTTTGCCGTATTGCAGATTGATCCAGCGTACCCCTGGCACGGACAGCACCGGCAACATGGTTTCCAGCGACAATGTCCGCCGCTCGCGGTGGGTAAATACCGTGCCTCCGCGCCAGGAGAGGCCGACTTTCAGGCCGGGACCCAGCGACTCCAGCCGGGTACGCCAGTAAGCGGTCCGCTGCGGATCCACTTTGAGGTACCCATGGTGCGCGGGAAAATCCCCGGGCACTCTGCGCGAATACTGGGGAAGGCTCCCCGCGTAAACCCGGGCGTCAACCGCGGCACCCGGGTTGGTCTGCACGACTGTTTTGATGTCTGTGAGTGGATAGAACACCGCGTCCGGGAATGATCGTGCAAACAACTTCTTCAGGCGCGGGTCGCACTCGATGAAACAGTACTGCGCCTGGCGGATCAACTGCGGGTAACAGGACGCAAACATGATCTCGTCGCCCAGTCCCTGCTCACGCATCACCAGCACGGTGCGCCCCTGCAGCGATGTCCCGTCCCAGGGCGGTGAACATGGCCGCATTGCCTTGTTTTTATCGCGCCGGAAACGCTGCTCAAAACCCTGCCAGCCTTCGCGGTACTCCGCCGACATCAGCTTGATCAAACCCATGTGAAACAGCGCATCTGGAAAATCCGGGGTTATGGTCAGTGCGCGCTGATAGGCTGCGGTGGCGTCTTCAATCCGCCCCAAGGCAAAAAAAGCGGATCCCAGCGTCACGTGAACCTCAGGCCGGTCGGCACGGCAGGCCAGTGTTTTCTGACAAGCCTCGACAGCACCCTGCATATCCGCGACGGCGTAACGCGCGGCTGCGAGCAGGTACAGGGTCTGATCGGTTTCGCCGTTTTCCAGCACGGCACGCTCTGCAATCTGCAAGGCTTCTGGGCACATGCCCAGCCGGCTGAGCGCCCTGAACAGCCGGATCAACAGGTCAAAACGCTCGGGCGCAAATTCCTGGGCAAACGACAATTCAGCGAGCGCCTCCGCCGTCTCGCCGGCGTTCTCCAGTATCTCCACCAGACGCAGGCGGTATTCGAGTTCGTCGGGCCGCAAGGCAACGGCGCGCCGGCTGCTGCTTTCAGCACCCTTGAGTTGGCCAGATTGGAACAATACATCGGCAAGATCGGCATGCGCCGCCGCCAGTTCAGGATCCGTCGCGGCAGCCGCGCGCAGATACTGCATGGCCTCGGCATGGCGTCCCAGCGCCGACAATGCCCGCCCGCAAAGATGGTTGGCCTGCGCGCTGCGCGGCGCTTGCGCAATCACTGCCTTGCTGGCCCGGACTGCATCTTCGTATTTTTTTTCGCCAAACCAGGCCAGCGCAGGTTCCAGCGCGGACACCGCGCTGCGTTCGCGCCGTGCACGCAGCACTAGTGCCGGAGCGCGCAGCAGGTGCATCATCAGGTTTTTCAGCATGCTTGTGCGGCAGGCCTGGATTTGCACGCCCGGCCCTTGAATGGCGTGTCGGGGGCTACACCGGACTTGATTCACTTGGTATCCTTGCATTCTACACGGCCGGACCGGCCGCTCGACTGACAAGGATGCACGCATGGGACTGTTTGGCTCCGCTTCCGGAAAACAAGTGGATGAATTTGCCTGCGCACTTGCAGTCGAGGTCAGCCAGCTTCGTCCGCCCGAGGGAAAGATGGTGCCAGGCAATCCCGGCCTGTCACTGAAAAATCTGGAGCGCAAAGTGGACGAGTTATTCGAAAAAGCCACCGCATTCCGCAAGCAGCACAAACTCGGCATTTACAAAAAGGCCCGCCTCGCCAATACCTTCCGCTGGGAAATGAAGGAACGCGGCTACGACGCAGGGTTCATAGAAGCAGTCACCGAAAAGCTGGTGGTGGCGGTTTCGAAAAAAGATTAATCGCGCAATACCCGACCCCGAGATCCGGCGTTGTGGCGTTATTGGCCTGGCGGCGGCTGGTAACCCGGAATCCGCGAGACGTCCACGGCATCAATCTGTTCAGGATCGAGGAATTCACTGGCATATTTCTCGTAGACCTTCTCCCACATGAACACGTCGAACAGATCCGGATCGACGTGCCCGTTCAGCTTGAACTTGCCGAGTATGGTCAATGACTCGGTCAGGGTCTTGCCTTTCTTGTAGGGCCTGTCCTTCGCCGTCAGCGCCTCAAAAATATCCGCGATACCCATGCAGCGCGCCTGCACCGACATCTGGTCGCGCGTCAGCCCCCGCGGGTAGCCCTTGCCGTCCATGCGCTCGTGGTGGCCGCCGGCATATTCCGGCACCCGCTTCAGATGGCGGGGCCATGGCAATGACTCCAGCATCTGGATGGTGACGTCGATATGGTGATTGATGATCTGCCGCTCGGCGGGCGTCAGCGTGCCGGCACGTATGGTCAGGTTTTCAATTTCGTCCGCCGTCAGGAAATCACCGATGCTGCCATCGGGGCGCTGCCAGCGGTAGCGGGTGGCGATCGCCTTGACCCGGGCCATGTCTTCCTCGCGCATGAACTCGCCGCCGACATTGGTCCGTCGCAGGAATTCGCGGTCCTGCTCGATGTCACGCAGCAGGGCCTCAGTCACCGTTGACGATGCGCCGCCGGTCAGCAGCGCCAACTGGGCGTCGCGCTTGATGACCTCGAACCGCGTGTCGATCAGTTCGATGCGGTCATAAATTGTCTGCAGCTTGGTCGCCTTGTCGACCACATGAACGGGGGTCGTCACCTTGCCGCAATCGTGCAGCAGGCCGGCGATTTTCAGTTCATATCGATCACGGTCGGTCATGGCGAAATCCCTGAGCGGCCCGACCTTGCAATTGTTGACCGCCTCGGCGAGCAGCAGGGTCAGCGTCGGCACCCGCTCGCAATGTCCGCCGGTGTACGGAGACTTGTCGTCGATCGCGGCATTGATCATCTGGATGAAGGACTCGAACAGGCTTTCCAGATGATTGATCAGCAGCCGGTTGGTCAGCGCAATCGCCGCCTGCGAAGCCAGTGACTCCGCCAGTTGCTGGTCGTTTTGCGAGAACGGCACCACCTCCCCGGTTTTGCTGTTCTTCGCATTGATCAACTGCAGCACGCCGATGATTTCATTCTCGTGATTCTTCATCGGCACGGTGAGGAATGACGTTGACCGGTAACCGGTTTTCTTGTCGAAATTCTTGGTGCCGGAGAAATCGAATCCGGCTTCCGTGTAGGCATCCGCAACGTTTACCGAACAGTCGTGGTGCACGGCATAGGTGGCAACCATGCTGTTGTTGGCGCCGCCATCCTTGCCGAACAGGTTGACCGGATAAAACGGGATATCCACGCCGCTGGTGCCGCCCATGGCAATGCCCAGCGTGTCATTGCGCATGATCTCGAAGCGCAGTGACTTCTCATCGGTCATCCGGTAGAGGGTGCCGCCATCGGCGTTGGTGATGTCCTTCGCCGCAATCAGGATGGCCTCGAGCAGGCGGTTGATGTCGCGCTCGCGGGACAACGCGACACCGATGCGCAGCAGCTCGCCGAGCCGGTGGGCCAGTTCGGTCGCCGCCGGCAAAAGTTCCGGTTGATTCATGGGGGTCGGGACGAAGGGGGCTATGCTATTTGATACAGACAGCGCGGACCTGCTTCATGTCGGTGATGCCCATCAGCACTTTCTCGATACCGTCCTGCTTCAGGGTACGCATGCCGTATTCCAGTGCGGTCGCCACCATTTCCGCAACGCGCGCATGTTCCTGGATGTTCTTTTTCAGCGCGTCGGTGCCCACCAGCAGCTCGTGCAGACCCACCCGCCCCTTGTAACCACTGCCGCCGCAGGTTTCGCAACCCACCGGGTCGTGAATCACCAGCTTGCCGCTCTCGCCGCCATAATTGGCAATCCAGTCTTCCAGCAGTTTGGCTTCGGCCGCCTTGGGATCCTTTTTCCAGGTCTCGGTGTTTTTCAGTTCCATCGCATACTCGACCATCAGCGCCTGAATCTCCTCGGCAGTCGCATTGTGCGGTTTCTTGCACTTGCCGCACAGTCGCTTGGCCAGACGCTGCGCCAGAATGCCCAACAGCGCATCGGCAAAGTTGAACGGATCCATACCCATGTCGAGCAGGCGGATGATCGATTCCGGCGCACTGTTGGTATGCAGTGTGGCGAACACCAGGTGACCCGTCAGCGAAGCCTCAATACCGGTGCCGGCGGTTTCCTTGTCGCGCATCTCGCCGACCATGATGATGTCCGGGTCAGCGCGCAGGAAGGCCTTCATTGCCACCGCAAAGGTCATCCCCGCCTTGGGGTTCATCTGCACCTGGCGCAGGCCTTTTTGCGTAATCTCGACCGGGTCTTCCGCGGTCCAGATTTTGGTGTCCGAAGTATTCAGGTAACCCAGCACCGAGTGCAGCGTTGTCGTCTTGCCGGAGCCGGTCGGGCCACAGACAAAGAACAGGCCGTACGGCTTGGACACGACCTCCTTCAGCGTCTCGAGGTTGTATTTGGTCAGGCCGAGCTTATCCAGCTGGATCGGCTCCCCCGCCGCCAGTATCCGCATCACGATGTCTTCGACGCCACCGGCGGACGGGATGGTCGCCACCCGCAATTCGATGTCCAGCGGCCCGTATTTCTTGAATTTGATCTTGCCGTCCTGCGGACGACGGCGCTCCGAAATATCCAGGTCGCACATGATTTTCAGCCGCGCGGCGAGCGCACTGCGGTAACTTGCCGGAATCTGGATGTACGGCTGCAGCGTGCCGTCACGACGAAAGCGGATTTCGGTTTTCGCCTTGCCGGGATAAGGTTCGATGTGGATGTCCGAAGCGCCCATCTGGTAAGCATCGATGATGATCTTGTTGACGAGTTTGACCAGCTCGTTGTCGGCCGCGGCAGAGGCCACATCATCACCACCGGTGCCTTCGCCTTCGGCATCGTCATCCAGCGTGCCGAGCATGTCCTCGATGTTGCCGGAATCCTCAAGCCCGCTGCTCGCGCCAAACATCTGGTCCAGCGTGCTTACAAACTCGCTGTTGGTGGTGACCCGGAAGACAATCTTGCTCTTCGGAAACACATTGCTGACCATGCGTGATGCCTTGACCCGCTCCGGGTCGGTGGTCATCACGACAATGCCGTCTTTGGTTTCGTCCAGCGGCATCCACTGATTGGTCTGACAGAACTCGCGGTTCATGTTTTTCATCAGATCCGGCGGCTTGATGCGATCCTGTTTGAACGGCTCGTAGGGCACGCCGAAATAGCTTCCCAGCGCATCACCCAGCGCCGGCAGCTTGACCTGGAACTCGTCCTTCAGCACGATTTCGACGTCGAGGTTCTTGCGCCGCGCCGAACGCTGGGCGAGTTCGAGTTCTTCACCCGAAATCACCGCGTTGGTGACCAGCCCGTCGTACTTGCTGCGCACCTGCATCATCGGACCCTGGCGCTGGCGGAAGGCAATGGCCAGCGTCTCGGTCAGCGACAACACACCCTCTTCCATCATCGGCGGAAACGGCTGCCCGCCCTTGTTGTTGATGATCTGGACCACGCCGATCAGGTCCTTGGCTTTGGCATCCAGCACCGGGGCCACCAGCATCTGCTTGGTGCGGTACCCGGTCTTGGCATCGACCGCTTTGAGGAAATTCAGCTGCGCGCTGTAGGATTTGAGCTCCGCATCGTCATAGACGTCACGGATGTTGACCACACGCTTGTTGGTGGCGACGAAGCCGGCGATGGACTGCTCGTTGATCGGGAGCTTGATGTCCTTGAACGAAGTCAGCCCGGTCTTGACCTTGGAAATGATTGAGCCCTTGTCCTCGCTGAGCAGATAAATGGTCAGGCGGTCGGCATTGAACAGGGTGCAGAGTTCCTGCGACATCTCGAGAATGATCTCGTCGATGTTCTTGGTCGCATGGATCTTGTTGGTAACGACCTGCAGCTTCTGCTGAAAGTTTACTTTTTCAGCCAGATTTTCGGCGGCTACCGGCTTGCTCTGGAGTACTGTACTCATGATCACCCCTCTGTTTCCGTTGCTACTGTTGCTACTGTTGCTACTGTTACTGCTGTTGCTGCTGGTGCTGCTGTTGCTGCTGTTGCTGCTGGTGCTGCTGTTGCTGCTGGTGCCGACGCGGGGTCCTGCAGCGCCGCGCCGGACTCAGAATTCAAAAACCTGATTCTGCTCCAGCATGCGCAACCGTCGCCCGGGCACCCGGGCCACGATCTGCTCCATGATCAGCTCCGCTTCCCGTGGTTTGAAGTGTGTCACATAAATGGCCGGGTCCAACTGCAGTTTGGCCAGTTCCTCCGCCAGCAGGCCCGGACAGAGATGCTTGGAGATTACCGCAAGTTCGCGCTCCGCATCCGACAACGCCGACTCGATGATGATGTGCTTTAAATTATTGATTTTATTAATATATTTCCAGGATTCGTCCTGGCTGGTGGTGTCTCCGGTAAAGACCAGGCTGGCGGCACCGGAATCCAGGTGAAAACCCACGGCAGGCACCACGTGGTTCGCCGCCACCGGTGTGATGGTCCGCCCGCCGGTAAGACGCACCGGCACCCCCACCCGGACCGGGGCATAACGCAGCACTGGCGACTGCGCGTGCGGAATCTGCCGGAAATCGGGCCACAGCTTCCAGTTGAACAGGTGCTCGCTGAGGATGTCGAGCGTCTCCTCTATCGCATACAGCGTGACCGGTTTGCTGCGCTGCCAGCCGACGGTGTCGAGCAGGAACGGGATTGAGGTCACATGATCCAGATGGGAGTGCGTGAGGAAAATATGGTCGATGTCCGCCAGTTGCTGCAGCGACAGATCGCCGACGCCGGTCCCGGCATCAATCAGCACATCGTCGTCGAGCAGCATCGAGGTGGTGCGCAGGTTGCCGCCGATGCCGCCGCTGCAGCCGAGGATGCGCAGCCTCATTACTTGGTATCAAACTTGTGCACGCCGTTCCATGCGGAATCCGGCGGATTGGCACGGTACCCGGCGATACGCTCCAGAAACACGTCGTAGAGGTAGGGCTTCACTGAAACTTTCTTGAGATTGATGAGTTGCAACTCCGCTTTGTCCCATTCCTGGGCGCGATAAAACCGCAGCGCCTGGTTCCAGAGTTTGATTTCATTGAGCCGGCTTTGTTCAACTTCGCCTTCCAACCCGAACGGCTCGTAGATCGCCACCGGATGATCCTTGCCCTTGACCTGCACCAGGTCGATTTCACGCAGCACGATGCCGGTGATACGCTGTTTGGTGGGTTCACCGATGATGATGTCGACCCCATACTGCTTGGTAATGCCTTCCAGCCGGGAGCCCAGATTAACCGCGTCGCCCATCACGGTATAGGCCTTGCGGATCTTCGAACCCATGTCGCCGACGCGCATCACACCGGAGTTGACGCCGATGCCGATCGCAAACGGCGGCCAGCCTTTTTCACTGAATTTTTTGTTGAGCACCACTGCCTGTTTCATCATGTCGAGCGCGGCCAGCACGGCGTTCTGAGCATGGTTCAGATCCGCCATCGGGGCGCCCCAGAAAGCCATGATCGCGTCGCCGATGTACTTGTCCAGCGTGCCGCGATGTCCTTCGCGGATCACCATGCTCATCGTAGTCAGGTAATCATTGATATATACCGACAGGTCCTCGGGCGAGAGGCTCTCCGAAATCGTGGTGAACCCGCGCACGTCGGAAAACAGCACCGTGAGATCTTCGGCGCGCGGTGCCATGTTGAATTGCTCGGGGTTGAGCGCCATCTGTTCGACCAGTTCGGGCGGCACATATTGCCCGAACAGCCCGGTGATCAATCGTGTGCCGCGCGCCTCGACCAGGAAGCCGTAGGCCATGTTGAAGGTAAACAGGATCAACACCAGCAGCAGTCCGGAAGCCAGTGGCAGCACCAGATGCCCGGTATGGAACACCACCAGATTGGCGACAACCACCGCCACCAGCGCAAGCGCCGTCACCAGCATCGATTTGAACGGTGTCAGCCGCGGCAACAGCAGCGTCAGCACCACGCCGGACAGCAGCAGCAGCACAAACTCGGCGCCGACCACATAGGGCGGACGCTGCTTGATGTTGCCGTCGAGTATGCCGCTGATCAGGTTGGCGTGGATCTCCACCCCGGGATACACCGGATCCACCGGTGTCGCCCGCAGGTCCAGCAGGCCTGGCGCCGTGGTGCCGATCAGCGCGATTTTGCCGCGGAGTTCTTCGACAGGAACGCGCTCGTTCAGCACATCGACCAGCGAGTAATACCGGTAGCTGCCCTTGGCGCCACGATAAGGCACCAGCGCCGCCGCCTGAAAATCGACCGGGATTTCAAACGGCCCGGTCTTGATCCATTCCAGACCGCTGTAATCGCCACTGTCCTGATTGACCACCGGCACCACCGGCGGCTGGCCATGCACCGCCCGCACCATTGCCAGCGACAGCGGCTCGTAATAGGCGCCGGCATGTTCGACCAGTATCGGTACGCGCCGGGTAATGCCATCCTGATCCGGCAGCGGATTGATGTGTCCCGAACTGCTTGCTGCGCGCTGCAGCCGTTCCAGGTTTGCGGTATAGCCGGACCACGAGGTGACGCCGACCTTGCGCGCGCCAAAAGCGCCGGCCGGCAGCACCGGTGGCGGCAACATCCCCTTTTTGGTGGCATTGGCCGGATCGTCGCTGAGGAACACATGCCCCAGCACCACCGCGCGACCCTTCATTTTGCGTGCGAAGATGTCGTCGTATTCGAGCTGCGGCCGCACCTGGTCCAGCACGGACTGGAATTGCGGCACCCCCTTCAGCTCGCGCTGCCCCAGCCGCTCGAGCACACGGATGCCCGAAGACTCATCGCGCTCGGCAAACACCACGTCGAAGCCGACGACGGCGATGCCGTACTTGTCGAACAGCTTGTCGAGCAGCAATGCCAGCCGGTCGCGCGGCCATGGCCAGCGGCCTTCGCCGCCTTTTTCCTTTTCCTGCAGGCTTTTTTCGTCGATGTCGAGAATGACCACGCGCGGATCGACGGTGCGCGGCATCGTCAAACGCAGCCGCGTGTCGTAAACAATGGCCTCGAGATTGTCGAGCAGCGGAACCCGCAAGACATGTACTGCATGGGCGAGAAACAAAGCGACAATCGCCATGCCTATCGCTATGCGCGCCAGATGTTTTTTCACCCTGTCGTCCTAAAGCAGCCCTGCCGTAACAGGGCCATCACATCGTCCGGGCGCGCCGCAGATCCGCCCGGCCCCCATGCTGTCTGTCGCGCAGCGCGCATTTCACAAAAACGCACCGCGCGATCTTTTTATTGCTTTACAAAAAATTCCATTTTCACGCCAGCCAGCTCAATCACGTCATGATCCTGCAGGGGCTGCGCCTGGGCATCAATCATCTTGCCGTTGATGATCGGGAACTTTGCGCCTTCAACATGGGTGATGAAATAACCCTGCGGACGGCGCGTAATCACCGCCACCTGGAGGCCGGGTTTGCCCAGCGTGGTCAGGTTCTTGACGAGGTCGAGCTCTTTGCCCGCGCTGGGGCCGCTCAGGATCTGCACCGCAGCGAGGGGCTGTGCATCGGCGGGCTTGGCTGGCGCAACCGCGGCCGGCGCAGGTGCGGGTACGGATGCGGATGCGGATGCGGGTGCGGGTTCAGCAGGTTTGGCCGGCGGCGGCACCGACCGCGGCGTGGGCGGCGGAGTCGAGGGTTTCGGCGGCGGCGCAGGTTCATTGGCCGGCTTGGGCGCCGCAGCCGCCGCCTTGGACGGGGCGCGCAATATCATCGTTTTCTCGAAATCCTCGTTGCCATGGCCTGCCGCCGGCGCCTCTGCAACGTATTTCAGCTTGTATTTGCCGATCTCGATCACATCGTTGTTCTGCAGAATGTGCTTCTTGATCGGATTGCCGTTGACCAGGGTGCCGTTGGTCGAACCCATGTCCTCAAGAAACGAATCGTTGAGGATGGTCACAATGCAGGCGTGCTCGCCGCTGACCGCCAGATTCTCGATCTGGATCTCGTTGGAAGGCTTGCGGCCGATCATGATCCGCTCCTTGTCGAGCGCAACCTCGCGGATCATCGAGCCTTCAAGAGAAAGTATCAACTTCGCCATAGTAGTATCCCCGTTGCTTATCTGAACCAGGACTTCAACCGGTCGACCAACCCGGAGCGCGCCGGAAAACTCTTCAGCACACGCGCCAGAATAACCGAAACATTGTCACGCCCGCCATTGTCGTTCGCCTGCTGCACCAGTTGCGCTGCGGCCAGGGGCAGATTGGCCTGCAGCGACGCCAGCGTCAACTCCATGTCCTCATCCGTCACCATGTCGTTGAGCCCGTCCGAACACAGCAGGTAGATATCGCCGGCCTGAACCGGGTAGCTGTGGACTTCGGTCTCGACTTCCGGATCAATGCCCACCGCCCGCGTCACCAGATTCTTGTTCTGCGAATGGCGGGCCTGCGCCTTGGTAATCAAGCCGCTGTCGATCTGTTCCTGCAGCAGCGAGTGGTCGCGCGTGACCTGCTCAAGCTTGTTGTCACGAAACCGGTACAACCGTGAATCGCCGATGTGCCCGACCACCAGCGAGTTGTCATGCCACAGCGCAACAACCAGCGTGGTGCCCATGCCGGCGTATTGCGCCTGATTTTGCGCAGCCTGAAAAATCGCATTGTTGGCGCGCACCGCATGTTCGCCGACCAGGCGTTCCACGGCCGCCGCATCGAGTTCGCCGTTGGCCGCCGCCAGCGCTTTTTTCAGCTCCGCGCTGATCATTGCCACCGCAATGCCGCTGGCCACCTCGCCGGCATTGTAACCGCCCATGCCGTCAGCCAGCACCGCGAGACCGGTCGCGGCGTCGGCGGAAATGCTGTCCTCGTTATGCGACCGCACCATGCCCGGATGGGTGGCGGTGGTGATTTCAATGACGTTGGACAAGTCGTTCATTCGGGGCCTAAGGATGCAGCGGTATCAGCGTGGGGTTTGTCCACCAGGGTACCGAGGCAAAGACGGATGGCCTTGGCCATCTGCTCGCCGTTCTGATACCTCTGGTCGGGATCCTTGGCCAGCGCCTTGTTGGTGATCGCCGCCACGCACGCAGGCAGATCCGGCTTCACCTTGCGGATATCAAGGTGGGGCTCGTTGGCGATCTTGAACATCAGCTGCGCCATTGATTCACCCTGGAAAGGCAGACTGCCGCTCAACATCTGGTAGAGCATGACGCCCAGCGAAAACAAGTCGGAGCGCCCCTCCACTTTCTTCCCGGCCAGTTGTTCCGGCGACATGTAGGACGGGGTGCCGAGCACCATGCCGGTCTTGGTTTTGGAGGAATCGGTCACCCGTGCAATACCGAAGTCGGTCACTTTCGCAATGTCACTTTCCGGCTCGTACATGATGTTCGCCGGTTTGATATCGCGATGCACGACATTCTGCAGGTGCGCATAACCCAGCGCCTCGGCGACGCGGGCAACGATCGACAGCACCTGCAGCATCGGCAGCAGCGCATCGGGTTTGGTAAACGGCGCCAGATCGCGGCCCTTGAGAAATTCCATTGCGATATACGCCAGATCATGTTCTTCGCCGGCATCGTAAATGGTGACGATGCTGGGGTGCGTCAGGCGACCCGCGGTTTCCGCTTCGCGGAAAAAGCGCTCTTTGACCTCGACCAGCTCATCGCCCTCAAATTCCTGCGACAAGGCCATGGTCTTGATCGCCACCACGCGGCCGATCTTGGGATCCTTGCCGAGATAAACCACGCCCATCGCGCCCTTGCCGAGCTCTTTCTCGATCTGGTAGCGACCGAGCATCGGCTTTTCCATGCCGCCGCCGGCGAGCATCATGGTGCCGCCGGGATGTCCCTGCGCGCCGCCAAGAATCACCGTTTCCGACAGCGCTTTGGCGCGCGTCAGCCGCTGTTCGAGGTCGCGGAATTTCGGATTAAATTCGGCCATGTACTGAAACACGGATTCGGCCTTGTTGAACTGCCGCTTGCGTTCGAAATCCAGCGCCAGCGCATAAAGATTTTCCATTACGGGATCCGCCAGCGGACATTGCCGGAACTTGTCCCAGGCCAGATCCAGTTGTCCCTGGGCCTGGTAGGCAATGCCCAGCATGCGATTGGATTCCGCGGAATCAGCATCGGATTTTTCCTTGCCGCGCTCGGTCACCAGAAAACGTTTGGTTGTCAGCCCGGCGTAACCCACGGCCAGCAGCGCCACCGATGCCATCAGCGGGATCCAGGTCAGCTGCGTCACCATCAAGCCGAAATGCGCACCGAGCAGCGCCACACCGATCGCCAGGCTGAGCAACGCGGCGATACCGGCCTTGAGCCGTGGCAGCGCAACAATCAGGTACAGCGCCACCAGCAAAAAGACGCCGATCTGCACCCAGATACCCCACGACGGTGTCACAAAAAAATGTTCGCCGAGGATGCTCGATACTGTGTGCGCCAGAGTCAGTACCGGTGCTGTGGCCGGCGATATCGGCGTGACCTGCGCCGAACCGAGGCCGGCCGCCGTGGCGCCGATCAGCACAATCTTGTCCTGAAATTTGGCCGCCGGCACCTTGCCGCTCAGCACGTCAAAAAAAGAATCCACCGGAAACGCCGAACGGCCGTCGCGGTCGGCATAAAAGAAGGTGTGCATGCGCAGTTCGGCATCCGTGCGCACCCGCAGCTTGCCGATTTGCAGCGCTTCACCCCAGGCCGGTTTGATGTCGGCAACACCCAGATTCAGGCTGCGCGCCGCCACCACCACCGACAAGGCCGGAAACACTTGATCGTAATAACGCACCAGCAGCGGTTCCGAACGCACCGCACCGTCGACGTCGATATCCGCATTCAGATGACCGATGCCGGCGACCGCCGGTCCGAGTTCAGCCACCGGATACAGCGGGAACACGCCCGGGGGCGGCAGCGTGTCCACGCCGCGCGGGCCGGCCATGCCGCTGGCCAGCACGTAAGGTGGCAGCGGTTTGTCCGGATTGCCCTGGGGTTCGGCCAGTTGCTGGAACACCAGCGGCAGCACGACATTGCCGGCCGCCTTCGTGCTGCTGGCGAGTTTGCGGTCGGTGTTGAGCGCCTGTTCGGCCTCGGTCAGCACCGCGCCGATCCGCGCCAGTCCTTCGTTGCCGGCCGCCTTCGGATCGGTGGTCAGCTCATTGTGCAGATTCAGCAGTTTTTCGACGTAGACCAGCCCGGCATCACGCTGCGGCTCGAAAAAAAACGTGGTGTTGGCAATGACCTTGGCTTTGGCACCCGCCAGCAGGTCGATCATGCGGGCATGGACATCACGCGACCAAGGCCAGCGGCCGATGTTGGCGATACTGGCATCGTCGATGGCGATCACCGCGATGCGGTCGGACGGCGTACGGCTGGCCGCCTGAACGCCAAGGTCATAGGCCTTGCGTTCCAGGCTCTGGATCAGGTCGCCGCGCGCCGCAATCAGCATGATCACGGCAACAATGAGCCCGACAAACCAGTCGGCCTTCCAGAAATTCAGCTTTTTCATCTCTTTTGCGCCCGTTCCGCTTGTTTTTTTGTTTCCGCTGAATGGCTTAACGGCGGAGTTTAAGAGATTTTACGATATCCGCCTCTAAGCATTATGTTTTTTTGAGAACTTGGTGCCAAACGTCACACCCCATGGCGACACTTCCGACCGCCGGTCTTCGCACACCGACAAACGCACCGCGCAAACCCTGAGCACAGCGAATAATGCCGGGCGCCGATTAAAATATCAATAAAAACAATAAGTTATGAATTTACAACAAAAAAACCACGCCGCAGCGTGGCCTTGCCCTGAAGGCGGCGCCGATCAGGTGCCGAGCAATGCGCCTTTTGCCAGACCGTTGGCGCGCGCAAAGTCGCCGCCTGACAGTTTTTTTCCGTCTTCACCGCGTGCGCGCAGTACCTCGATCACGCCACCCTGCGCCGTCACCTTGAAACTGCCCTCGGTGACTTCGGCAACTTCGCCGATTTTGCCGGTGACATCGGCAAAGCGGCGGAACAAGTGCTTGCGGGCATCAAAAATCTGCACTTTTTTGCCGTTCAGCGTGGTCCATGCCCCCGGCGCCGGATTGCTGCCGCGGATCACGTTGTAGACAAAATCAACATGGCCGGACCACTGGATGTGGGCCTCACCGGCACGACACCAGCCTTCGTAACTGGCCTGTGACTCGTCCTGCACCGTCTCCGTGTGTTTGCCGGCAAACACCAGATCGGCAGCCTCCAGCATGGCTTTCACGCCCATCGGAGACAGCTTGTTGAAATAAACTTCACCGATGGTTTCGTCGGGCCCGATGTCGCAGGTCTTCTGCAGGATCACCGGGCCTTCGTCGAGCCCCTCGTTCGGGCGGAAGATGGTCAGCCCGGTTTTGCTGTCACCGCGGATGATCGGCCAGTTGATCGACGACGGGCCACGGTACTTCGGCAGCAGCGACGGGTGATACTGGATCGTTCCCAGGCGCGGCAGGTGGACAAAGGTATCCGGCGCAAATTGCAGGACATAGGCCATCACGGCGATATCGACATTCAGTGCCTTCAGTGCGTCATGCGCTTCCGGCACCCGCAGCGACGGAAACTGGAACACCTTCAGTCCGTGCGCTTCGGCCGCAGTACGCAGCGGATCGGCCTTGGCGCCGGGTTTCTCCGGGGCACAGAACACGCCGGCAACATCATCTTTGCGCGCGAGAAACGCTTCGAGCACTTCCTTGCCAAAATCCTGCTGCCCAATAATTGCCATTTTCATGTTGAATCCTCTGTAAATCCCCTGCAATTAACCCGCCGCTTATTGCCGGGAAGTTATTTTTTCTTCGGCGGCATGCTGAACGCGCCTGCGGTCCTCAGCTTGCCGATCTGCTCGTCGCCGTAACCCAGCACGTCCTTCAGCACTTCATCGGTGTGCTCGCCGAGCAACGGCGAACGTTTGATCACCGCGGGCGACTCCGAGAGCTTGATCGGCATGCCGACGTTGTACCACTTTCCGCGCTGCGGATGATCCAGTTCGACATACATGTCGCGGCCGCGGATATGTTCGTCATTGGCGAGATCCTCGGTGGACATGATCGGGCCGCAGGGCACATCCAGCGGATTGAGCATGGCCATGAATTCACGCTTGGTGTGGTTCGACGCGAACTTCGTAATCAGCGCCCACATCTCGCCCTGGTTCTTGCGACGCTCGCCGATGGACGCAAATTTCGGGTCGGTGGCGAGATCCGGCAGGCCGAGACCCGGCCCGATGCATTTCGCCAGCGCATCCCACACCGCCTCCTGCACCACGACATAAATGAAATCATTCGGGCCGCCCGGTTTGCACTGGATGGCATTGCCCAGTTGTCCCCCGCCGGAGTCATTGCCGGCGCGCGGCACATCGCCCATGCCCTGACTGGTGGGCACCGAATACTCCGACAGTGACTGCCGGGTCAGCCGCTGGTGATCGCGCCATTTGACACGGCACAGGTTCATCACGCCGTCCATCATCGCCACTTCGACATACTGCCCCTTGCCGGTACGATTCGCCTGATGCAGCGCTGCGAGCAGACCGATCGCCAGATGCAGCCCCGTGCCGGAATCGCCAATCTGCGCGCCGGTGACAAACGGCGGGCCGTCGGGAACACCTGTCGTGCTCATCGCGCCGCCCATCGCCTGCGCCACGTTTTCGTAGGCCTTGAACTCGGCATACGGCCCGCTGGAACCGAAACCCTTGATCGAGCCCATGACGATCTTCGGATTGATTTCGCGGATTTTTTCCCAGGTGAATCCAAAACGGTCGAGCACGCCGGGGCCGAAGTTTTCCATCACGATGTCGCACTGTTTCAGCAGATCGACAAACACCGTTTTGCCTTCGGCCGATTTCATGTTGACCGTGATCGAGCGCTTGTTGCAGTTGAGCATGGTGAAATACAGGCTGTCCGCGTTCGGCACGTCGCGCAACTGGCCGCGTGTCGCGTCACCCTGCGGCGGCTCGAACTTGATCACGTCGGCACCCATCCACGCCAGCAACTGTGAGCAGGTCGGACCCGCCTGCACGTGGGTCATGTCGAGAATCCGAACACCCTTCAAAGCTTCCATTCTGGTCTCCAAAAATTCCGCGGCGGATGAACGGCAGGCTGCCCTTGCATGCGTCGCTGTGATCGCCGACGCTCAGCACCATACCGTGAGTACGCCCGCAACATTTTTAATAATTGTACATAGCAAGAGTACGCCACTATAAATAATGGCCATCACCCCGGCCTTGACCGGAGTCAAGATTCCATTTCAATCATTTACTTAAAATAAACAAATAGTTATAAAATTCAATCACCTGCTCGGCGCTGCGCCCTCACTGCATCTTCACTTTAATTCACCGACCATGACCCAGCTTGCGCTGCACCCCCAGTCCAAAATCATCCGCCTGCAATTACGCCAGAACATGGTTTTGCAAAACCTCGGCGTGGCGCAGTGGAACGAATTCGAGCCCCTGCTGGAGATTACCGACTATGCCAAGGGCGAAACCCTGGAGCTCCAGGGCACGCATGCCATGGAACAGTATTTCATCATCGACGGCATTCTGAAACGCACCGTGTCCAATGCCCATGGCAAGGAAATGATTCTGCGTTTTGCCGCCGAAAGCGACATCGACACCAGTTATGCGGCATGGCGCCTGAAGACCCCCATGCCGTATTCGATACGCGCGGTCACCCGTGTCCGCGCCGCCAAGCTGTCGATGCTGCAGTGGGCCGCGTTCCTTGAACGGCACGCGAAAATCAAGAGCGAGTTTGAACTTGAAGTGATGAAGCTGATGAGCGAAGTCATGGCGCACACCATCACCCTGCATCTGCTCAATGCGCCGGGACGGGTGCAGCGCTTCATGCGCAAACACATCGAGCTCGCCGAGCGCCTGCCGAAAAAAGAACTGGCCTCGTACCTGAACCTGTCGCCGGAGACGCTGAGCCGCTTGAAGCGGCGCGGCAAAATCTAGCGCGCCCGGCCGTATAAAACACGGGGCATTTGATGCATCGCAATACTCGCCATTATCCAACCCATTCCCCGCATCCGACTACCCATAAGCGGAAAGGTAGGTTGGGCCGTCCTGTTGCGAAAATTGACCGGGGTCAAGAGTACATTTATACCCCTCCGCCTATGATCCACCGGTTAAATCACGGCCACATTTAGATGGCCTGGATCAGCCGTGAAGCGAGGAGATACCCTGGATCCGGCCTTGCCCACATTCTGCGGCAGATATATCCCGGAAAAACGCTTGTTTAACTGACGGCAAGAAGACGAGACTTCTCAACATGACAACTGAAACACAATCACCAGAACAGACCGACGGCTTTAATCTGGTCATCGATGCCCTCAAACTCAACGGCATTGACACCATCTTCGGTCTGCCCGGCATCCCGATCACCGATCTCACGCGCAAGATACAGGCTGCGGGCATGCGCATGATTTCGTTCCGTCATGAACAGAACGCCGGCAACGCCGCCGCCATCGCCGGCTTCCTGACGCAAAAGCCCGGCATCTGCCTGACCGTGTCCGCTCCCGGCTTCCTCAACGGCCTGAATGCACTGACCAATGCCACCACCAACTGCTTCCCGATGATCCTGATCAGCGGCTCCAGCGAGCGCGAGATCGTCGATCTGCAGCAGGGTGACTACGAGGAGATGGACCAGTTGGCCATCGCCAAACCGCTGTGCAAGGCCGCCTTCCGCGTGCTCAATGCCGAAGACATCGGTATCGGCATTGCGCGCGCCATTCGCGCCGCCGTCTCCGGCCGCCCCGGCGGCGTCTATCTTGACTTGCCGGCAAAGCTGTTCGCGCAAAGCATGGACGCCGCGGCCGGCAAGGCCTCGCTGATCAAGGTGGTCGATCCGGCGCCGCGCCAGATCCCGGCCCCGGACGCCGTGCAACGCGCGCTGACGCTGCTGAAAACCGCCAAACGCCCGTTGATCGTGCTCGGCAAGGGCGCAGCTTATGCCCAGGCCGACGCCGACATCCGCACTCTGATCGAAAAAACCGGCATCCCCTATCTGCCGATGTCGATGGCCAAGGGACTGCTGCCGGACGACCACAAACAGTCCGCGGCCGCCGCCCGCTCCTATGTGCTGCCGGAAGCCGACGTGGTGCTGCTGATCGGCGCGCGGCTGAACTGGCTGCTGTCGCACGGCAAGGGCAAGACCTGGGGCGGCAAGTCGCACAAGGACTGGGGCGGACAGAGGTTCATCCAGATCGACATCTCGCCACAGGAAGCGGACAGCAATGTGCGCATCGATGCGCCGGTGGTCGGTGACATCGGCTCCTGCGTGTCGGCCATGCTCGGCGGCATCAGTGCTGCGGGGGGTGGCTGGCCCGCACCGTCCGCGGATTGGCTGGGTGCGATCGACGAACGCAAAACCAGGAACATCGCAAAAATGGCCGAGACCCTGGCCAAGGATCCCTCGCCGATGAATTTCCACAGCGCACTGAACGTGATGCGCGACATCATCAAGGCCAACCCGGATGCGATGCTGGTCAACGAAGGCGCCAACGCACTGGACTTCACGCGCAGCATCGTCGACATGTACAAGCCGCGCAAACGCCTTGACGTTGGCACCTGGGGCGTGATGGGCATCGGCATGGGCTTCGCCGTCGCCGCAGCCGTGGTCAGCGGCCAGCCGGTAATCGCGGTGGAAGGCGACAGCGCCTTCGGTTTCTCCGGCATGGAAGTCGAAACCATCTGCCGCTACAACCTGCCGGTGTGCGTGGTGGTCATGAACAACAACGGCGTTTACAAGGGCACCGACGTCAATCCGACCGGCGGCCCCGATGTGGCGCCCACCGTGTTCGTCAAGGGCGCGCGCTACGACAAGCTGATGGAAGCCTTTGGCGGCGTCGGCGTGCATGCCACGACCCCGGCGGAATTGCGCCGCGCGGTGGAAGAAGCCGTGCGTTCGCGCAAACCGACGCTGATCAATGCCGTCATCGATGAAACCGCCGGCACTGAAAGCGGCCGCATCACCAGTCTGAATCCGACGGCGGCAAAAAAGAAATAAGCTGGACTGCCGGGCAGCAGTTACAGGGCAAGGCGACAAAAAACCCGGCTCAGGCGATATTCGCCTGAGCCGGGTTTTTTGCGCAAGTCCGACAACCCCGGTTTGAATCCGGCACCCGATCCTGCGGTGATCAGGCTGCGCTGTTGCGCAATGCAGCCTTCAGCTTGCCGATCAGCGGCCACACCAGCATCAGCAGTCCCAGACCCATGATGCTGCCAACCAGCCCGTTGGAGAAAAACACCCGCACGTCACCCTGCGAAATCAGCATCGACTGACGGAAAGCATCCTCGGCCTGGTCGCCCAGCACCAGGGCCAGCACCAGCGGTGCCAGCGGGTAGGACAGTTTCTTGAAAGCGTAACCCATGACACCGAACAGCAGCATGAACCAGATGTCCAGCATCGCGTTGTTCACCGTGAAAGCGCCGATGGCGCAGATCACGATGATCACCGGCGCCACGATCGAGAACGGGATACGCAGGATTGCAGCGAACAGCGGCACACAAGTCAGCACGATGATCAGGCCAACGATGTTGCCCAGGTACATGCTGGCAATCAGACCCCAGACAAAATCCTTCTGCTCGACAAACAGCAGCGGCCCCGGCTGCAGGCCCCAGATCAGCAGGCCGCCCAGCAGCACCGCGGCAGTGGGCGAACCCGGGATGCCCAGCGACAGCATCGGCAGCAATGCCGCCGTGCCGGCCGCATGCGCCGCAGTTTCAGGGGCGACAATGCCTTCCGGCATGCCGGTGCCGAATTTGGCACCATCAGGAGACATGCGTTTGGCGACACCGTAACTCATGAACGAGGCCGGCGTGGCGCCGCCCGGCGTGATGCCCATCCAGCAGCCGATGATGCAGCTGCGCAGCGAGGTCAGCCAGTACTTCGGCAGCTTTTTCCAGGTTTCGATGACGATGCGCATGTTGATTTTCGCAGTGCGCCCCTGGAACGACAGGCCTTCCTCCATCGACAGCAGTATCTCGCCGATGCCGAAAAGACCGATCACCGCGATCAGGAAGTCAAAGCCGCGCATCAGCTCATGCCAGCCGAAGATCAGCCGCAGTTGCCCAGTCACTGTGTCGATGCCCACCGCGGCCAGCGCGAAGCCAAGCATCATTGCCGCGACAATCTTGAACGGCGGTTCCTTGCCCATGCCGATGAAACTGCAGAAGGTCAGGAAAAACACCGAAAAGAACTCCGGTGGTCCGAATTTCAATGCAAATTTGGCCACCAGTGGCGCGAGGAAAGTGATCATCACCACCGCAAAAAACGCACCGATAAAGGAAGACGTAAACGCCGTGGTCAACGCCTCGCCCGCCTTGCCCTGCTGCGCCATCGGGTAACCGTCGAAGGTGGTCGCCACCGACCATGGCTCGCCCGGAATGTTGAACAGGATGGAGGTGATCGCGCCACCGAACAGCGCGCCCCAGTAAATGCATGACAGCATGATCACCGCAGAGGTCGGCGGCATCGTGAACGTCAGCGGCAGCAGGATCGCGATGCCGTTGGCGCCGCCAAGGCCGGGCAGCACGCCAATCAGCACGCCCAATACGACCCCGATCACCATCAACATCAGGTTGAACGGCGTCAGCGCAACGGAGAACCCGTGAAATAGGGCGTTGATTTCTTCCAAGTCGCCTGCTCCTCTAAATCAATGCGGTCAGTAACCGAAGATGCTGAGGGGATTGAATGCACCCTTGAACAGCGGCACCTTGAACCATATTTCGAACATCATGAAAGTGGCGACGCTGACGGCGATGCCCAGCACCACGCTCTTGATCCAGGTGTATTTGCCGAGCCAGACCATGAAAAACGCGATATAAGCCACCGACGCGACATAAATGCCGACCATCTGGATGCCGAATACAAAAACCGCGGCCGGTATCAGCACCGACAGCACCAGCTTCAACTGCTCCCACTCGACGAACACCTTGTGCACGCCACGCCCCTTGCCGAAGAACACCTGGCCCAGGACACCCAGGCTGGAGACGCAGATGAACACGGCGATGTAAAACGGGAAATAACCCGCCTCAGGGCCGTCCCCCACCCAGCGAAATCCCAGACGGACGCTGTCGTACATGACCAACCCGCCGAGGATCAGCAGAAATACGGCTACGGCAATCTCTGCAGCCCGTACCGAGATGCCCGAGGACACCACTTCACCGGAAACCTGTTTGTCTTCCATGCAATTCAACCCAGCGCTTTAAGGAAAATCTTGAATACCGGACGCATCCCCGGGGGATGCAACGACCCGACGGACCGGGAGGCCCGTCGGGACAACACAGCCAATCAGGGTTTGGCGAGGAACCCGGCTTCCTTCATCAGGTCGCGGTGCAGCGATTCCGCCTTGGCCACCCAGTCTGAGTAGGCCTTGCCGGTCATGAAAGACTGGTTGAATGCGCCGTCTTCCATGAATTTTTTCCATTCCGGAGTCGCGCGCACTTTGGTGAACAGGTCGACATAAAAAGCCACCACGTCCGGCGATACCCCGGCCGGCATGAAAATGCCGCGCAGCATCACGTAATCCATCGGGATGCCGGCTTCCTTGCAGGTCGGGATGTCGTTCCAGGACTGCGTTGCGGTGACCTTTTCCTTGTACGGCATGCGTTCGGCATCAAACACGCACAACGCGCGCAGCGCGCCGGCGCGCCATTGCGCCACCGCCTCGATCGGATTGTTGACGCTCGAGTCGATATGTTTGCCGACCAGTTGCGTCGCCACCGCGCCACCGCCCTTGAACGGAATGTAGGTGAATTTGATGCCGGCCGCCTTCTCGATCGCCACGGTGATGATCTGGTCTTCCTGCTTGGAGCCCGTGCCGCCCATCTTGAAGGTGTTCGGGCCGCCCTTTTTCACCGCATCCAGATAGTCCTTGGGTGTTTTGTAGGGCGTCTCGGAATTCACCCACAACACGAAGTTGTCCAGCGACAGCATCGCGACCGGCGTCAGTTCCTTCCAGTTGAAAGGCACACCGGTCGCCATCGGCGTCGTGAACAGGTTTGACAGAGTGATGATGATCTTGTGCGGGTCGCCCTTCGCAGCTTTCACCTCGAGGAAACCTTCGGCACCGGCGCCGCCTGACTTGTTGACGGGAATCAGCGCCTCTTTCATCAGCTTGTGTTTGGCAACGATGCCCTGAATCAGGCGCGCCATCTGGTCAGCGCCGCCGCCGGTGCCGGCGGGAATGATGAACTCGACAGACTTGGTCGGTTCCCAGGCTGCGGCGGTACCGGATACGGCGAGACCGAATGCAGCGACCAGCGGCAGCAGGCCGCGCGAGAATACTCGTTGAATACCCATGTGACTCCTCCTTATCAATTGAACGACGGGTGCTGAGTTTTTATCTGCGGCAGTTGCCGCAGCCCAACCTTATTGGAACGTCGTAGAAGCCATTCTTTCGCGTTTGTCGCCGGGAAAGAATTGACCAAAATCAAGATTCGAGTATATCCGTCACCGTCAGGAGTGTCGCGACGGGCTGCGCCGGGTGCGTCCGCTTAACTGACGCTGAACATCCGACCCGGCGTCGGTGCGGCCCGTGATGGCGCTGGGCGGCAGATGCGGTCAGCACGTGCCGACCGCGCTTGATGTCTAAAAATACTTTAAAAACAATTACTTAAAAGTATAGGCCGGCCATCCCGCCGCTCTGTCGGGGAAATTAACGGTGCACCAGCACCGGAATTTTCGCGTTGGCGATGACTTTCTGCGTTTCGCTGCCCAGCAACATGCGCGCAATGCCACGGCGGCTGTGGGATGAAATAAAAATCAGATCGCACTTTTCCTTGCGTGCCGCCGCGATGATCGCCTCCGCCGGGAAATCGCTGGTCACGTGCGCCAGCTTGCATTTCACGCCTGCGGCTTTCGCCGCCATTGCAGCGACGCCGAGGTAGCGCTCCGCCGCTTTTTTGATGATGGCCGAATGTTCGCCAGGCGAGACATAACTGACCGGCAGCAGCCCCCCGTAAACCAGCGGCGTCGCCGGCGGCGCCGCGTAAAACGCGGTCACTTTGGCACCTGTGGATTTGGCCAGCTTGATGGCGGCAGCAATCGCGGAACGCGACAGCGCGGAACCGTCGGTGGGAACCATTATGTTTTTATACATTTGCATCACCTCGTTTCGGGTAAATTCTCATTTTCGTACGACCTCATTTTGCGTACGGCAGCACCCAGATCAGCATGCCGAGGATATAACAGATCACCGAACAAACCAGCGTGAAGGGTATGCTCCACGCCAGAAACTCGCGCAACGACACCTTGCGCCCCTCTTCCTTCTCGCCAAGACTCAGCGCGACATACAGTGCCGGTGCACCGGCCACCGTCAGGTTGCTGCCCAGCGTGCCGGACCATAGCAGCATCCAGTACAGCGGCCACGGCTCGATCCCCGACTCCCCCAAGTCCTTGATGGTGCGCAGGAAGGTCAGGATATAGGCGTCGTGTTCGACGATGCCGACGATGGGCACGGTGACCCAGTACAGCAGCGTCGCGCCCAGCGCATAGTTTTCGAGGAAAATCGGTTTGATCTGATTGGCCAACAGGTCAAGGATATGGCTCTTTTCAAGTCCGCCGACCAGCGCAAACAGCGCGACATAGAAGAATATCGCCCGCCAGTCCAGTTCCTGCATGCTTTCCTCGAAACTGTCGGCCTGTTTGACACGGTCACCGAGCAACGCCAGCACCAGCACCAGCGTGATCGCGCCGGTCATCGAAATAAAACCGAGCTGAACGCCGATATATTCACGCATCGACATCGCCACCACGGTGCCGATGAACCAGACCACGACGATGCCCGCAAACAGCGGGTTTTCGATCCTGGCCGTAAGGCCAAGGCTGTTCAGGTCGGCGACGCGTTTATGGCCGCGGAAACCGTAGGCCCACATCGCGGCAAGGGTGATCACAAAGGTCACCATCAGGATCGGAAACGAAGATGCACGCCCGTGTTGCCAGAAAAAATCCCAGAACTCGGCGCCGGCGACGCTGTGCAGCATCTGCGGTGGCAGGTCACCGATCAGCAGCGCGGTGCCCATGAAATTGGCGCCGAAACCGATCATCAGGATCACCGGCACCGGTGACAGCTTCAGCGCCCGCGCCAGCGGCAGCGCCACCGGCGCCATCATCAGGATGGTCACCACGTTGTCGACAAACATCGAAATCACACCGGCAAGAAAGGTCAGGATCATCACCAGAAAACCGGGGCGGCCTCCCGACAATTTCAGCGCCTGTATCGACAGCCAGCTCGGCACCCCGGATTTGCCGAAATGTCCGGCGATGATCCAGATGCCGAGCAGGATCGCCATCACGTTCCAGTCGACGTATTTGAAAGCCTCGGCCTCGGTCATGATGCCGAGCCAGCACATCGCGCCGACGCCGATCAGCGCCGCCAGCGTGGCGTCAATCACATTGGTGATCACCACCACGATCGTCAGGGCAAACACGATCAGTGTCAGCCATTGCATTGCATCCATGGGATTATCTCTTCTGGTGAATTATCGAAAAACGTCGGTTACGGTTTGGCAAACGGGACTGCGGACTGCAACGCCGGAGTCGATATCGAGGTGCCTGTGGGCAGAGGTTTGAGCCGCTCGTGCGGTTCCCACCCCACAAGGCCCAGCATCACGAAAAATCCCACGACATACGCAATAGGTATGAACCAGCCGTGGCGCAACCACAAACCTACTGAACGGGCCTCAGGGTACATATTGGACAGCGCGACACCGGCGCTCGAACCGAACCAGATCATCGATCCGCCGAAACCCACGGCATAAGCCAGCACACCCCAGTCGTAACCGCCCTGTTTCAGCGCCAGCGCAGTCAGTGGAATATTGTCGAACACCGCTGAAATGAAGCCGAGGCCGAACGCCGACTGCCACGACGCCTCCGGCAGTTTTTCCACTGGCATCATCGACGCACACAACACCAGCGACAGCAGGAATATGCTGCCTTTAGCCGCCTCCGGCACCAGATCCCACTGCGGTTTGCGCCACGGCACACAGGCCAGGATCACCACCCACACCGCGACACCGATGAACGGGAAGACATGGGACAGGTGGTTGAACTGCAGGTTGATCGTGACATTGGTGACAATCGCGGCAGCCAGGATCAGCGCCACGATGGCCACCCGCGCCCAGTCCACCGGCGCGTGTTTGCCCTCATCCTTGACGATCGGCGAATACTTCTGCTGCAGCAGCGCTGCCGGAATGCCGAGCACCAGCAGCGCTGCGGCCGCCGCCACATAGGCATGCAGCACATCGCGCGGATCGACGCCATCCAGCCACATCATGGTGGTCGTGGTATCGCCGACCACGCTGCCGGCGCCGCCGGCGTTGGACGCGGCAACAATCGCCGCCAGGTAGCCGATATGTACTTTACGACGAAACAACGTCGCGGCAAGGGTGCCGCCGATCAACGCGGCAGCGATGTTGTCGAGAAAACCCGACATCACCCAGACCATCACCAACAGCATGAACGCACCCTTCCAGTCGTCGGGCAGGTATTTGGGCAGCACCAGCGGCAGATGGCTTTTCTCGAAATGATTCGACAGCAGCGCAAACCCGACCAGCAGACCGAGCAGGTTGGTGATGATCACCCACTCATGGAACAGGTGACTGAGCAGGCCGGGCAGGCCGTCCCCGGTCTTGAATCCGGTAAAACCCAGCTTGTAGAGCATGATGATCGCAAGTCCGGTCAGCGCCACCTGCAGCGTGTACTTGTGGAACAGTGCGACGCCCAGCAACGTCAGGCCGAACAGGATGAAGTCGACGGGTATGCCAAACACCTGCGGCGCTTCGGCGGCTGCCGCGAGGCCGGAATAAAATGCCAGCAGCGCGCCCATGGGCAACATCGCGAACAACGGCAGGCGCTGCTGGCGCGCACAATCTTGAGTTTGAATCCGGATCTGCATGCATCTCCCTTAGCCTGATCGTCAATTGCCAGGACCGGATGCCGGGAGCGCTTTAGGGCGCATCACAGCTCGGCCTTTACCTCACAGATCAACGCGGCAAACAACTGCCGCACTGTCATACAGGCAAAGGTCTCGCTTGCGATACTGCATGCCGACAAGACCGGGGAAGCGGATGAATCCCGCATCCCGTGATGACGGCCCTGCCGCGGCGGCGTTCTGATATTGTTGCCGCCGTAGCTACTCCCCTTTGTAGCGGCATCCCAGAACAGCTCCCCAAGCCGGAACACGCACCCGCTTTTCTACCATATTCTATCTACCATGCCGGCTTCAGAAGCGTCAACAACGGCCATGGTCATGGCCGCCATCGACACGATACTCAGAACAGTTACTCAGAACAATCCGACGACCTTGCCTTCGTCGGTCAGATCAATTTTTTCCGCCGAAGCGATTTTCGGCAGGCCGGGCATGGTCATGACATCGCCGCAGACCATCACCACGAACTCGGCACCGGCCGACAATCGTACCTCGCGGATGTTAACCATATGCCCCGAGGGCGCGCCGCGCAGCCCGGGGTCGGTCGAGAACGAGTACTGCGTCTTGGCCACGCACACCGGGTAGTCGCCGTAACCGTCTTCCTGCAGTTTCTTGATCTGGCCGCGCACCTTGTTGTCGGCGGAAATATCAGCAGCGCCGTAAATCTTGGTGGCGATGGTTTTCATCTTGTCCCACAGCGGCAGTTTCTCGTCGTAAACGAATTTGAACTGGTTCTCACCCTGGTCGATCAGCTCGACCACGGTTTTCGCCACTTCAGTCGCGCCCGCGCCGCCATCTGCCCAGTGCCGCGCCAGCAGCACCGGCACATTGTGCGGCGCCATTTTCTTTTTCAGCAGTTCGATCTCGGCATCGGTGTCGAAGGTGAAGTGATTGATCGACACTACGCATTTCAGGCCGTAGTTCTCGCGCACGTTTTTGACATGACGCTCGAGGTTGGCCACACCTTTTTCCAGCGCCGCGAGGTTTTCCTTGTTGAGTTCCCTGACATCGACACCACCGTGGAACTTCAAGGCGCGGATGGTGGCGACAATGACGCAGGCATCGGGCCGCAGGCCGGATTTGCGGCACTTGATGTCGACAAACTTCTCGGCGCCGAGGTCGGCGCCGAAGCCGGCTTCAGTCACCACATAATCGGCCAGTTTCAGTGCAGTCTGGGTGGCGATCACGGTGTTGCAGCCGTGGGCGATGTTGGCAAACGGGCCGCCATGCACAAACGCCGCGTTGTTCTCCAGCGTCTGCACCAGGTTCGGCGCCAGCGCATCTTTCAGCAGCACCGTCATCGCGCCGTGCACCTTCAAGTCTTTCGCGCGTACCGGTTTCAGATCGCGGGTGGAAGCGACAACGATGTTGCCCAGCCGCGTTTTCAGGTCCTTCAGCGAAGTCGCCAAACAGAAAATCGCCATCACTTCGGAAGCGACGACAATGTCGAAGCCGTCCTGGCGCGGATAACCATTGCCCGGGCCGCCCAGCGACACCGTGATGTCGCGCAGCGCGCGGTCGTTCATGTCCATCACCCGTTTCCAGGTGATGCGGCGCACGTCGATACCGAGTTCGTTGCCGTGGTGGATATGGTTGTCCATTGCTGCGGCCAGCAGGTTATTGGCCAGCGCGATGGCATTGAAATCGCCGGTGAAATGGAGGTTGATGTCCTCCATCGGCACGATCTGCGCATAACCGCCGCCGGCAGCCCCGCCCTTCATGCCGAACACGGGACCCAGGGAGGGCTCGCGCAGGCAGATGATGGCCTTTTTGCCGATCTTGTTCAGCGCATCGCCGAGGCCGACGGTGGTCGTGGTCTTGCCTTCGCCGGCGGGCGTCGGGCTGATGGCAGTAACCAGGATCAGTTTGCCGTTTTTCCTGTCTTTCAGGCTGTCGACATATTCCAGCGACACCTTGGCCTTGGTATGACCGTAGGGCACCAGATGTTCTTCAGGAATGCCCAGCTTCTGCGCAATCTTGACGATGCGCTCCATTTTCGCCGCTTGGGCAATTTCAATATCCGACAGTGCCATATTGTTCCTCTTCTGAACGTAATCCGATGAACGCCCGCGGGACGGGCTGTATTTTTTTGCCTGCAGTTCCGAACGGTTGCTGTTATGTCGCTGTTATGCCGCCGCTTTTATGCCACATTCATGTTTTCGCCAGCTGCGCCAGAATCTGCCCGCCGCCGTAGCTGGAACGCGGTGTCAGTTCGCCGCCCTTCATCACCTTCACCGCGCAGTATTTGAATTCCGGAATCTTGCCAACCGGATCAAGCGCAGCATTAGTCAACAGGTTCACTGCCGCCTCGTAAAAACAGAACGGGATGAACACAGCACCGCGTGGTGTGCCGTCGTCGGGCCGCGCGTGCAGGGAAATGATGCCGCGCCGCGATTCGACGGTGATCACATCGCCACCCTGGGCACCGATCTGATCAAGATCCAGCGGATGCATGGACACCGTCGGTTCCGGCTCGATCGCATCGAGCACGCCGGCGCGGCGCGTCATCGCACCGGTATGCCAGTGTTCGAGCTGGCGACCGGTGATCAGCACAAACGGAAACTCGCGATCCGGACGTTCGTTGGCCGGAATGATGTCGGCGGGCACAAACTTCGCCCTGCCTGTAGCAGTTGGAAATTTATCAATAAAAACAATAGGTTGCCCCGGATCACCTTCTTCTTCACAAGGATAGGTGACACAGCTCTCAGCTTCCAGCCGCTCCCAGGTGATGCCGGCGATCGAATTCATCGCGCGGCGCATTTCGTTGAACACATCCTTCGGCCCGTTGTAATTCCAGTCGAGCCCCAAGCGACGCGCCAGTTCCTGGATGATCCACAGGTCGGGTTTTGCCTCACCCGGCGCATCCAGCGCCTTGCGACCCATCTGCACCATGCGATCGGTGTTGGTCACCGTGCCGTCTTTTTCCGGCCATGCCGTCGCCGGAAAAATCACATCGGCGTAGTAACAGGTTTCGGTGAGAAAAATTTCCTGCACCACCAGGCAGTCGAGTTTCGCCAGCGCTTCGCGCGCATGGTGTGCATCGGGATCCGACATCGCCGGGTTTTCGCCCATCACATACATGCCGCGGATCTCGCCCTTCAAAGTCGCGTGGATGATTTCAACCACCGTCAGGCCGGGCTTGGGATCGAGTTTCATGCCCCACAGCTTCTCGAACCGCGCCAGCGCCTGCGGATTGTCGACGCGCTGGTAATCCGGGAACACCATCGGGATCAGGCCCGAGTCGGACGCGCCCTGCACGTTGTTCTGGCCGCGCAGCGGATGTAATCCCGTGCCGGGGCGGCCGATCTGACCGGTCATCAGGCACAAGGCGATCAGGCAGCGCGCATTGTCGGTGCCGTGGATGTGTTGAGAGATGCCCATACCCCACAGAATCATCGAACTTTTGGAGGTCGCGTAAACCCGTGCCACTTCCCTGATGGTCTCAGCGGGGATGCCGCACACCGGCGCCATCGCTTCGGGGCTGTAGCCCTCGACGTTTTTCTTCAGGTCCTCGTACCCGATGGTGCGCGACTTGATGAAGTCTTCGTCGACCAGACCTTCGTGGACGATGACGTGCATCATCGCGTTCAGCAGCGCGACGTCGGTGTCGGCCTTGAACTGCAGCGAATACGCGGCATGGCGCGACAGATCGGAGCGCCGCGGATCGGCATAAATCAGCTTGGCGCCGTTTTTAATCGCATTCTTGATCCAGGTCGCCGCCACCGGATGGTTGGAGGTCGGGTTGGCGCCGATCAGGAAAATAACTTCAGCATTCGCCACATCACTGACCTGGTTCGACACCGCGCCGGAATTCACCGCCTCCATCAGCGCCGCCACGCTCGAGGCATGGCACAGGCGCGTGCAGTGATCGACGTTATTTGAGCCAAAACCCGTACGTACCAGTTTCTGGAACAGATAGGCTTCCTCGTTGCTGCCTTTCGCCGAACCGAAGCCGGCCAGCCCTTTGTTGCCGCTCTGATCGCGAATCGCGCGCAGCTTGCCCGCCGCCAGGTCCAGCGCCTCTTCCCAGCTCGCTTCGCGGAAATACTCCAGCGGATTCGCCGGGTCCATCGTGAAGTCGGCGTGTTTGGGGGCGCCCGGCTTGCGGATCAGCGGTTTGGTCAGGCGCTGCTTGTGATGTACATAGTCGAATCCGTATCGCCCCTTGACGCATAGCCGCTCGTGATTCGACGGCCCGTCGCGACCATCGACGGAGATGATCTTGTTATCCTTGATGTTGTAGGTCAACTGGCAACCGACGCCGCAATACGGACACACCGAGTGCACCTGCTTGTCGGGTTTGACCAATCCCGCCTCCCGCGCCGGCATCAGCGCGCCGGTCGGGCAGGCCTGCACACATTCGCCGCAGGCGACACAGGTCGACTCCCCCATCGGGTCACCGAGATCGAACACGATGGACGAATGTTCGCCGCGGAAGGCGTAACCGATGACATCGTTGACCTGTTCCTCACGGCAGGCGCGCACACAGCGCGTGCACTGGATGCAGGAATCGAGATTCACCGCGATGCCGTAATGCGACACATCGGCCTGTGGCTGGTGGCGCGCCTTGAAACGCGGCTTGCCGACCTTGAGTTTGGCCACCCATTGGTCGAGCTCGGAATTGCGGGTATGGCGTTTTTCCGGCATGTCGGAAAGCAGCAGCTCCATGACCATTTTTTGCGACGCCAGCGCGCGCGCATTGTCGGTGATGACTTCCATGCCCGCTGACGGCTTGCGACAGCAGGATGCGGCCAGCACCCGCTCTCCCTTGACCTCGACCACGCAGGCACGGCAGTTGCCGTCGGGCCGCATGCCATCCTTGTAGCAGAGGTGCGGAATCTCGACGCCGTGGCGCTTCGCGGTCTGGATGATCGTCTCCGACGCGTAGCCGACGACATCCCTGCCATTCAGCTTGAATTCGACCGGCATTGCCGCCAGTTCGTCCTTGTTCATCGCAGTCATGGATTACTCCCGGTGAAGGAGTGAAGACGTAAAGGTGTGAAAGGGGTACCCCGTTCACGCCTTCACTCATTCACGCCTTCACAGAATTTCCTTGGAAAAATATTTCATTACCGTGCGGATCGGATTGGGCGCCGCCTGGCCCAGGCCGCAGATCGAGGCATCGGCCATCGCCGCCGACAGTTCTTCGAGCAGTCCCTGATCCCAGCTCGGCGACTCCATCAATTGCAGCGCCTTCGCGGTGCCAACACGGCAGGGCGTGCACTGGCCGCAGGATTCCTCGGCGAAAAATTTCATGATGTTGCGCGCAGCACCGCTGGCCTTGTCCTGATCCGACAAAATAATTACTGCCGCGGAACCGATAAATGAGCCGTGGGGATGCAGCGTGTCGAAATCCAGCGGCACATCCCCCAACGACGCCGGCAGGATGCCGCCGGATGCCCCGCCCGGCAGATAGCCGTAAAACTCGTGTCCCGGCAACATGCCGCCGCAATACTCGGCAATCAGCTCTTTAACGGTGATGCCCGCCGGCGCGAGATGTACGCCAGGCTTCTGCACACGACCCGATACCGAAAACGAACGCAGCCCCTTGCGACCGTTACGGCCATGACCGGCAAACCAGTCGGCACCTTTTTCGAGGATTTCGCGCACCCAGTGCAGGGTTTCCATGTTGTGTTCGAGCGTCGGGTAACCGAACAAACCGACCTGTGCCACGTACGGCGGTCGCAACCGCGGCATGCCGCGTTTGCCTTCGATGGATTCGATCATCGCGGATTCTTCACCGCAGATATAGGCGCCGGCACCACGACGCAGGAATATCGGCGGCAGCGGGCACGGCGGATCGGCCTGCAGCGCCTTGATTTCTTTTTTGAAAATGGCGCGCACACCGGCGTACTCATCGCGCAGGTAGATATAGACCTCGGACACCTGTACGGTCCATGCCGCAATCAGCATACCTTCGAGAAAACGATGCGGATCGGTTTCCAGATAATGGCGATCCTTGAACGTGCCGGGTTCGCCCTCGTCGATGTTGATCGCCATCACGCGCGGGCCCTTTTCGCCACGCACAATGCGCCATTTGCGCCCCGTCGGAAAACCCGCGCCGCCCAAACCGCGCAGGCTGGAATTTTCCATGGTCTTGATCAGGGTTTCCGCATCGCGTTTGCCGGCCAGGCATTCCGCCGGGATGGTGTAACCGCCCTGCTTGCGATACTCGGCATACGCCACGTACTTGCCGACAGCACAATGCGTCTTTTTCGCAGCCACCAGCGTTTTGACTTTATCAACAGTGGCCTGCGCCACCGGATTCTGCCCGACCACCGCCACCGGCGCCTGCTCGCAGCGACCGACGCAGGGCGCCGGGATCACGCGCACGCCATCACCCAGCGTTTTTTTCAGACCGGTCATCAACGCGCCTGCGCCGGACAGCTCGCAGGACAACGAATCGCAGACGCGCACCGTCAATGCCGGCGGCGCTTTATCGCCTTCCTTCACCACATCAAAGTGGTGATAGAAGGTGGCAACTTCATAAACCTCGGTCATCGCCAGCTTCATTTCACGCGCCAGTGCGACGATGTGCGCAGCGGCAATGTGGCCGTAGCGATCCTGGATGCGGTGCAGATTTTCGATCAGCAGGTCGCGGCGCCGCGGCTCGACGCCGGTCTCGTGCTGCGCTTCTGCCAGCAAGGCCTGCACTTGCGTCAACGCACGCGTATCCACCGCGCGTCCCCTGAGGGACCCACGGTTACGTTTGCCGCGCTTCACGATGCCACCTTCCAAAATCTCTGCTCCTCACTTATCGCTATCGTTTATCGCGCCGACATCCGCCGTAGCTCCTGCTTACAACACCGGATTTATTTAAGCACCGACTGCAACAACCTGCCCATTTCGGCGGGATTCTTGGTGGTCTTGATGCCACACTCTTCCATCACCGCAAGTTTTTCTTCCGCAGTGCCCTTGCCGCCGGAAATAATCGCGCCGGCATGGCCCATGCGTTTGCCCGGGGGGGCCGTCACGCCGGCGATGAAACCGACCACGGGTTTTTTCATATTGGCCTTGATCCAGCGCGCGCACTCTTCCTCGTTCGAGCCGCCGATTTCGCCGACCATGATCACCGCTTCCGTCTGCGGATCATCGTTGAACATTTTCATCACATCGATGTGCTTTAAGCCATTCACCGGGTCGCCGCCGATACCGACGCAGGACGACTGGCCGAGGCCGATTTCCATCAACTGGCCGACCGCTTCATAGGTCAGTGTGCCAGAGCGCGACACCACGCCGATCGGGCCTTTTTTATGGATATGGCCGGGCATGATGCCGATCTTGATTTCGTCGGGCGTGATCACGCCGGGGCAGTTGGGGCCGATCAGCAGCGTCTTGCTGTGCTGTTGCTCCATCTTGTATTTGAGACGGACCATGTCGCGCACCGGAATGCCTTCGGTAATGCAGATCACCAGTTCCAGTTGCGCATCCACCGCCTCCTCGATCGCCGCGGCGGCATAGGGCGGCGGCACGTAGATCACCGAAACATTCGCGCCGGTCGCATCTTTCGCTTCGCGCACCGAATTGAAAATCGGAATGCCTTCGTAACTCTGGCCGCCCTTTTTCGGCGTCACACCGGCGACATAACAATTTTTGCCGTTGGCGTATTCCTTGCCGGTCTTGGTATGAAACATCCCCGTCTTGCCGGTGATGCCCTGGGTCATGACCCGGGAGTTTTTATTGATCAGGATGGACATCAGTTCTTCCCCTTCGCTGCAGCAACGACTTTCAGCGCGGCATCAGCCATGTTGTTCGCGGAAATGATCGGCAACCCGGATTCGGCGAGGATTTTCTTGCCGAGATCGACGTTGGTGCCTTCGAGGCGCACCACCAGCGGCACGCTGAGGCTGACCTGCCGCGCCGCAGCCACCACGCCCTGCGCGATGACATCGCACTTCATGATTCCACCGAAAATGTTCACCAGGATCGCTTTCAGCTGCGGGTTGCGCAGCATGATCTTGAACGCTTCGGTGACTTTCTCCGCGGTGGCGCTGCCGCCGACGTCGAGGAAGTTGGCGGGACTGCCGCCGTAGAGCTTGATGATGTCCATCGACGCCATCGCGAGGCCGGCGCCGTTGACCAGGCAGCCGATGTTGCCGTCGAGCTGGATGTAATTAAGATCGTGTTTGGAGGCCTCGACTTCCGCGGGATCCTCTTCATCGAGGTCGCGCAACGCGACCAGGTCGGGATGGCGAAACAGCGCGTTGCCGTCGAAATCGATCTTGGCATCCAGCGCGATCACCTTGCCGTCGCCGGTGAGGATCAGCGGATTGATTTCGGCCAGCGAGGCATCGGTTTCGTCGAACGCCTTGTATAAAGCCTGCAGCAACGCGCGCGCCTGCGGCACTGACGCCGCCGGGACGCCGATCTTGCCCGCCACCGCATCGGCGTCGGCATCGGTCAGCCCTTTCACCGGGTCAATCGCGATCTTGTGGATTTTTTCCGGGGTATGCGCTGCCACTTCCTCGATGTCCATGCCGCCTTCGCTGGAGGCCATCAGCACCACGCGCTGCGTGCCGCGGTCGATCACCATGCCGACATACAGTTCCTTCTTGATGTCGGCGCCCTCTTCGATCAGCAGCCGCCGCACCTTCTGTCCTTCGGGGCCGGTCTGGTGAGTCTTCAGCTGCATGCCGAGGATGCTGCTGGCATAGGTTTTCACCTCAGCCGGCGACTTGGCGACTTTGACACCACCGCCCTTGCCGCGACCGCCGGCATGGATCTGCGCCTTGACGACCCACACGCTGCCGCCGAGTTTGGCGGCGGCGCTGACGGCTTCGTCAACGCTGAAGCAGGGGATGCCGCGCGGCGTGGGCACGCCGTATTTGCGCAGCAGTTCTTTGGCCTGGTACTCGTGAATTTTCATTATTCTGATCCGCGTCAAATGCGCTCGTTAAAAAAAGCGTCCCGGTTCCGCAGGGACGCCAAATCTATTACAGCGGCTGCAACGCCAGCCTTGACCGCAGTCAATAAACCCGCGATTGCACAAACCGCGGGGGCGGCGAATACCGCATACAGGTTTTAATCGGGAAAGACCTCGGCACATGACCCTCGCGCCAGGGCGAATGACTCCGGAAATATTGCCGCGGAATATTGCTGCAAATCGAGTATACCAAAGCACTATGACGACCCCGCACTGCAGCACCATGCATTTTCATGGTTGCTGTCCCCTGTTCTGCAACAGCATCACGCACGCTCCACTGCCGCCTTTCTCCGCCACTTTCGGTGACTCAGGGCCTACCACTTCAAGCCCGGGGCACAGCGGTTCAGCTGATGGAAGGTACAGCGTTACTTGTCGTTTTCCACTAGTATGTTGCGTTGCCGCATCGACAGCACAAAAAAAGCGCAACCCCGGAGGGTTGCGCTGAAGTTCCACCAAAGGAGGAGGTTTTGGAGGATGTGTGCCGATGTCTGTAAAGACACCCAACACAGGTGCTATTTTGCCATCACCAATTTGGCCGTCAAGCGGTTTTTGCTGCTTCGCAATATAAATTTTATTGTCGAACGAATTAGAATAACTAAGGCGAAGCGGATTTTTTCCAGGACGGCCGTTATCTGCATCACAAAATGTGCCCCGGCGGCGCGGATCCGCAAGGTTCGCGCAAGCTTGACGCACCCGCCTCCAGGCGATAAACCCATGTTCACGTATCGCGCATACGGCGCGATTCACATCACAACCCTGGAGAGAAACAAGCATGAGCAGTACGCTGATGATGTTCACTGGCGACATCAACCTGATGAATGTAGCCGACCCCACACTGCCGCTCTCGCGCGTCGTCGACACCCTGCGCAGCGCCGACGTGCTGTTCGGCAACCTGGAATGCTGCCTGTATCAGCCCTCCGCCGAAGTATCGGTAACGGATGAAGGTTTTTATGCCGCTCCGGCCGCAGGCCAGGCGCTGAAAATCGCCGGTTATCACGCCATCGGCAATGCCAATAACGTCAATTACGGCGCCGAGGCCATCAAATCCTCGCTGCGCGAACTGGAAAAACTCGGCATCCCTGTCACCGGCACCGGACTCAATCGCGCGCAGGCGCGCAAGCCGGTGATCATCACCCGCAATGGCGTACGTTACGGCTTCGTGCAGCGCACTTCCGTCTACTGGCCGACCAATCACGAAGCCGGTGAACACTCCACCGGGGTTGCCGCCTTGCGCGGCAATACCGCGTACCAGTTGCCGCTGCACAAGACCCGCCAGGACATGCCGCCGTCCAACCGCCCCGGCGTGCCGCCGGTGATCGTGACCTGGGCTGACCCGAAATACCTCGCCGAGTACGTCGCTGAAATCACCGCACTGCGCAAGGAAGTGGATGTGCTGGTCGCCTCACAGCACTGGGGCCTCAAGGAAGACGTGCTCGATTACATGACCGAGATCGCCCATGCCGTGATCGATGCCGGCGCCGACATCGTCATCGGCCACGGCCCGCACTATTCGCTGCCGGTGGAAATCTACAAAGGCAAGCCGGTGTTTTACGGCCTCGGCAGTTTCTCGTTTCACACCGGCCATGGCGGCATCCAGCACGGCAACTGGATCGGCATGCTGGCGCGGGTGCAGCTGAACGGCAGAAACTGTGAAAGCGCGTCCTTCGAATTCGTCCGCCACAACGATCACAACGAAACCGTGATCTGCGATCTGGCCAGTGAACAGGCGGCGCTGGAAGGCTTGCGCAAGAGCAGCGCGAAATTCAACACCGCAATCAGGATGGACGGCAACAAGGCCGTGTTTACTGCCACCTGAAGGTGGCGGTAAACACGTAATTCATTGATTTTATTATTATTTTAAGGTGCTGCTTTACGGGCCCTCATCGGCCGGGGTGCGCAGCTTGCGTTGTGGGTACACCTTGGCCGGATGCTTTTTCAGCGCTTCTTCATCAACATCAATGCCCAAGCCCGGCGCGGTCGGCAATTCGATATAGCCGTTTTTCGGCTTCAGCTGGTTCGGCGAAATCGTGTCGCAGAAATCGACGAAGGGCAGGAAATATTCGGTGATGATGAAGTTGGGCATGGTTGCCGACGCGTGCACCGTCGATGCCAGCGCCACCAGCGTCGAGTTGTAATTGTGCGGTGACATGGCAACCAGGAAGGATTCCGCCATTGCGGCGATTTCCTTGAGCTCCAATATGCCGCCGACGCAGGCAACGTCGGGATTCAGAATATCGGCCGAACGTTTTTCCAGCAGCGGCCGGAAACCGGTCTTGGTGTAAGTCGCCTCACCGATCACCACCGGCACACCGATCTCGCGGCGGATCTGCGCCAGCTCGTCGGGGAACTCTGCCTGACAGGATTCTTCCATCCAGTACAGATCGAATTCAGCGAGCTGTTTGTCGAGCCGGATCGCGTGCATCGGCGCGAGGCGCCGGTGCTGCTCGATCAGCAGATCGATATCAGGACCGACCGCATCGCGGATCGCTTTCACCACGCTGATCGCGCGCTTTTCATGTTCCTTGGGAATCCAGCTGCGCCACGGCGACGGCAGCGGATCGAACTTCATCGCGGTAAAACCCTGCTTCACCACTTTTTCAGCGGCGCGTGCATAGTCCGCAGGCTCCTTCATGCCGTAACTCCAGCCGTTGGCATAGACGCGGATCTTGTCGCGGTATTTGCCGCCGAGCAGGTTGTACACCGGCTGCTTCGTCGCCTTGCCAACGATGTCCCACAGCGCCTGCTCGATACCGCTGATCGCGCAGAACAACTCCACCGAACCGCGGCGCGCCGCGTAATCGTCGAAGGCAAACTGGGTGAAATGTTTGATGTCGAAGGGGCTGCGACCGACGAGATACGGCCCCAGCCCATTGAGCTGTGCCATCACCGCGGTGTCGCGGTCGTACTGCGAATAGGCTTCACCCCAGCCGTGGATGCCGGCATCGGTTTCAACTTTGACGAAAATGAGGTTCTTGCGCCAGCCGGGATGCACGGCATAACTTTTGACAGCAGTGATTTTCATGACGGCATTGCCCTTCGTTAACGGATCGAAAATAAAATCGAAGGGTCTGAATCTATGCGCCCGGCATTCGCCGTGTCAAGAACGACAACGCCGGTCCAACATGCGACCGCGTGGTACTGCGTCACAGCCGCAGCGTTACAACATGCGCGGCTGCAGTTTCAGCAACTGGCCGATACGTTCTGAGCTTTTCAGCCCGCTGCCAGTCAGTACCAAGACGGTTTCTTCATCACGGCGAATAGCACCTGAAGCCAGCAATTGGGTCAATCCTGCAGCGGCAGCCGCGCAGGTCGGTTCCACATAAAACCCCATATTGGCGAGCCCGCGCAGCGCATCGACGATTTCGGTTTCGCTGACCGCGGCAATGGCACCTTCGGAGCCACGCACCGCGCGCAACACTTCGCGCAACCGTGTCGGCTGCGACGAGGCGATGCCTTCGGCCACGGTCGGACTGATGGCGGTCGGCACCGGCGACTCGCCGCCCGCCTGCCACGCCGCATGGCAGGGCGCACAATTCGCCGCCTGCACGCCGAAAATGCGCGGCCGTTTTTTGATTTCGCCGTTGCGCAGCAGCTCGTCAAAACCACGATCAAGGCCGAGCACGTTGCTGCCATAACCCAGCGGTGTCACCACGTTGTCCGGCGCGCGAAAACCCAGCGTCTCCCACAATTCGTAGGCCAGCGTTTTGGTGCCTTCGATGAAAAACGGCTGCCAGTTGTGACTGGCATAAAAAATTTCGTTGCTCATGCGCATTGCGGCATCGGCGACGTCCTGGCGCGTGCCCGGCACCGTCACCACGTCGGCGCCGCAGGCGGCAATCTGCGCAATCTTCGGATAAGACGCAGTTTCCGGCACCAGGATGCGGCAGCGCATGCCCGCCGCCGCCGCATAGGCCGACAGCGACGCGCCGGCATTACCTGATGAATCCTCCAGCACGTGATCAATGCCGCAGCTTTTCAGATAACTGACCATCACCGTCATGCCGCGATCCTTGAACGAACCGGTGGGCATCATGAACTCGAGCTTGAAACGCACCGCTACACCGCCCCACTCGCGGCTGAGCAAGGGCGTGCCGCCTTCGCCCAGCGACACCGCTCTGCGCGCATCCACATTGATGGCCTGCGCATAACGCCACACGGAACGGTCGTGCCGGTTGATCGCGTCGCGTTTCAGTCCCGGCCCGGGCGCGAGATTGAGGTAAGCACCGCTGTCACCACACCACCTGACTACGGTGGACGGATATCGGGCGCCACTTTGAGAGTCTATATAAGTCATTGATTTTAAAGTAATTGATTAAGATGCTGGAAGCGACATCAAAGTGAGTACTAACTCCAGTCCGGCTGCACAGCAAAAAAAGAAGGCAGGCGCATGGCGCCTGCCTTCTCAATTGTAGCGTGCCGCCGAAACCGGCGGCCGTGTACTAGGTGCTTACTTCGCCGGTGCCGGAGCAGCTTCCGCTTTGGGCGCTTTGGCTTTTTTCGGCTTGTCGGCCTTGGCTTTTTTCGGCTTGTCGGCTTTGGCTTTTTTCGGCTTGTCAGCCTTGGCTTTTTTCGGCGCTTCCGACTTCGCTGCAGCAGCAGGCGCTGCCGGAGCCGCTTTCGCTGCGTCGGATTTCGCCGGGGCGGCCGGGGTCGCCGGCGTTGCCGGGGTGGTCTGGGCAACAGCATTGAAGGTCATTGCGGCAAAGGTCGCGGCAAGCAGGGTGGTCAGCAGTTTGTTCATGTTTTCTCCAGTTTCTGAATGATGTCGTTCGCGTTGTTGCGCGATTCGTCCCGAACTTTCGGGTCGTATGCCCATAACGCCTGTAGCGCATCCCGGTTGACGATGCGGTCCCGTCGCGGTGTTAACATCGCAAAAACATCGCCAAATCACGACTCTTCGCGGGAGATCCAACATGAAACTGGGACTGCAGGGAAAACGCGCACTGATCACCGGGGGCTCCCGCGGCATCGGCCTGGGCGCGGCGCAATTGCTGGCCGGGGAAGGATGCCATTTGCATCTGGCCGCGCGCAGCGCCGCCGACCTGGAAACCGCAAAAGCCGGAATTCTGCGCAATCACGCGGTCGAAATCAGCTGCCACGCAGTGGACCTGTCGCATGCCACAAACGCCGTCGCGCTGGCGCGGGAATGCGGTGATGTCGATTTTCTGGTGAACAACGCCGGCGCCATTCCACAGGGCACGCTGGACGCACTGGACGATGCGACGTGGAAACAGTCCTGGGACCTCAAGGTCTTCGGTTTCATCGACATCACCCGCGAAATCTACAAACGCATGCGCGAGCGCCGCAGCGGCGTCATCGTCAACGTGATCGGCGCCGCCGGCGAACGCCCGGTCGCCAGTTACATTGCCGGCAGCATGGGCAACGCCGCGCTGATGGCGATGACCCGCGCTCTCGGCGCTGAAAGCCCGGAATTCGGCGTGCGCGTGGTCGGCATCAATCCCGGCGGCACCGCCACCGATCGCGCGGTGAAACGATTGCGCGAACGCGCAGGCAAGGAACTGGGCAACGCCGAGCGCTGGCAGGAACTGGTCGGCAAATCGCCGTTCGGCCGCATGGCCACCGTGGAAGAGATCGGTGCTTTGGTGACCTTCCTGTGTTCGCCGCTTTCGGGTTACACCACCGGCACCATCATCACCGTCGACGGCGGTGCCAGCAGCCGGCGCGCCTGATCGGCTGCCAGCCTTATTTGAGTGGCAAGGAAGGCGCCGCGCGGTGCGCCGCATCGACGGCGCTGACTGCTTTATCGTAAGCCTGCTGCGTCGCCGCAAGCCGGGCGCGCGCTGCTCCAAACGCTTTGAGCGCGGCATCGAGTTCCCGCTTGCGCAGATCCGCCTGCTGTTGCGCAGCCACGTGCGCATCGCGCAGGTTCAACACATCCTGTTCCGCAAGTTTTGCATCATGGCGCGCCTGCTCCAGTTCGCGCCAGGCGACACCGGCGTGATACTGGCCCTGCCGAAGCGCATCACCACGATCTTCCACCGGAGCCTGTGCCTGCGCCAGTCCCGCCACGCACAACGCGGCAGTCAATATCGATCGTCGCATGTTCATCTATCGGTACCCGTCATGTTGATCGGTCTGCATGTTAATGCCGGCGGCATCATGATGCCGCACGCACTTCGGCGGCGACCCACCAAGCGGCAGCATCACGCTGTGTCCATGGATGCATCACGGCCAGCACTTCCAGTGCCGCCAGTACGACCACGATATCGTGCGGGCGTTCGCTGCGCTCCTTGGCCAGGCAGCGTGTGATCAGCTCGCTCAGACGTGGCGGCACCTGAGACGCGTAATCAGCAATCACGGGCACCGGCGCATGCAGGATCTGATACGTGAGGTCGTGTTCGCCGGCAGCTTCGTACGGCGGACGTCCGGTGAGCAGTTGAAACGCCGTCGCGCCGACCGAGTAAATGTCCGAGCGGTTGTCCGCAGCAGCTGCATTGCGCACGCGTTCCGGCGCCATGTACACGGGAGTGCCGACTACGCGCTGGAACTGGGTGATATTGCGCGATTGCAACGTTGTCAGATCCTTGACCAGGCCGAAATCGAGAATCTTGACCACATCAAACTCGCCGCCGCGCTGGCACAGCATCAGATTATGCGGCTTGATGTCGCGGTGAATCAGCCCGCGACCATGCGCCTCGCGCAGTGCGGCGCAGGTCTGGCGCAGCACGTGGATCACCCGTGCCACCGGCAGCGCGCCGTCAGCCGCGATGATTTCGTCGAGCGAGCGCCCTTCCAGATACTCCATCACGTAATAAAAAATACCGTCCGGCGTGCGCCCGTAGTCGTAAATTCCGATCGTGTTCGGATGCACCAGCTGGCTGGCCAGGCGCGCTTCGCGCTCGAAACGCCCGATCATCTCGTCCGTGGCCAGATGCGCCTTCAGCAGCTTGATCGCCGTCGGCCGCTTCAGCAGCGCATGCCGCGCGAGGTAAACCTTGCCCATCGCGCCTTCGCCGAGTTGCCGTTCCAGCCGGTACTGGCCGATGACCCGCGCATCACCCACAGCCAGGCGCAAACGGCGCACGTTCCACATCGACCCCAGCACCGCGAGCACTGCCAGGCCGACCAGCGTGCCGAGCAGGCCAAAGGCAAAATTGAGATAACGCAGCGGCGCGTAGGCTTCATCACGCGACATTTCAACGGCCACCGCAAAATCGTAATCGGCCAGCCAGCGCCAGGCACCGATCACTTCACTGCCGCGGTAATTGCGGTAAGGCTCCAGGATCACCCCACGCAAATCCGCCGGATCCGTTTTACCGCGGGCCGCCCCCGCCAGCGCCGCCAGCCGGGTCAGCGGCGCCGCTGCCCAGTCCACCGGCAACTTGTGGCCTTCGGCAAATGCGCCGCCGGGATCACGAATCTGCACCTGCAACGCGCCGTTGCCGGCATCCGCAGGCAGCGCGCCGGCCGCGCGCAGTTCCGTGGCGAATCGACTGTCCGACAACATCAGTCCATCGGCGGTCAGTGCATAAATCTCGCCACTGACGCCCGGACTGGCTGCGCCTAGTATCCCGGTGAACCGGCTGTCGGCATGACGCGCAAAACCAAGTCCGGCGACTGCACGACCGGCGGCATCCAGAACCGGTGTTTTGAACCAGACCATCGGCTGCGCAAATACCGCGCTGGGTTCGCCCTCAATGCGGTCGCGCTCGCGATAGGGCCGGACAAAACGCGTGGATCCCCCGAGCACATCACGCACCGCCCCCAGATACTCACCGGGACTGATGCGACGGCCGAGATACTCGGTCGCCGACGATGCAATGACCACACCCTGCCGGTCGATGACGTTGTAGGCCACGGCACCCGATTCCTTCAGGGCCGGGGCCAGCGCCGCGGCAAGATTCCCCCGCGCCTTTTCCGGGGCAGCGCCACTGGACAGCGCTACAGTGGCGGCGCGGATCCGCGGATCCGCCGCCCAGTGCCGCACTTCGTCCTTGCGGTCTTCAATCCACAGACCAAGCGCCTGTACTTCGGCATCAAGCACCGCGGTGAGTCCCGCTGTGCGCATGTCGCGCAGCGACTGCTCGATGCCGGAATACGCCCAGGCGCCCAGGGCGATCAGGCTGACCGCGACCACCAGGGCAATGGCATTGACGCGCGCGTTGGCGGCAATCAGCCGCAGCGCCAGGCGGTTGACAGCATCGCTGTCAGCAGCGGGCGCCGCGGCAAGTGCATTCTGGTCAGTAGCGGGCGTGTGTTCCGACATGCGGCAATGATACCGCTGCGCCCGGATACGGCGGGGATTGACAGCGCCTGACCATCAAGCGCTCTAAGGCAGCAACACCGTGGAGCCGGTGGTCTTGCGCGCCTCAAGGTCGCGATGGGCCTGCGCCGCCTCGCGCAGCGGATAGCGCTGGTTGATGGTGATTTTCACCGCCCCCTTTTTGACCACGGCAAACAGGTCCCGGGCTGCAGCCAGCAGATCTTCGCGGGCGGAGGTGTAATTGACCAGCGTCGGGCGCGTCAGGTACAGCGAACCCTTCTGCGCGAGAATGCCGATGTTGACCGGCGCCACGGCGCCCGAAGCATTGCCGAAACTCGCCATCAGGCCCAGCGGCGCCAGACAGTCCAGCGATTCCACGAAGGTATCTTTGCCGACGCCGTCGTACACCACCGGCACACCCTTGCCTTTGGTGATGGCTTTGACGCGCTCGGAGAGTTTTTCGCGCGACATCACCACCACGTGTTTGCAGCCGGCTTTTTTCGCCAGCGCGACTTTTTCATCGCTGCCCACGGTGCCGATCACGGTGGCGCCCAGATGTTTTGCCCATTGGCAGAGTATCTGCCCGACACCGCCCGCGGCAGCATGGACGACGATGGTATCGCCCTTTTTCACGCGGTAAGTGCGCCGGCACAGGTACCAGGCGGTCATGCCTTTGAGCATCATCGCCGCCGCCGTTTCATCCTTGATGCCGGCGGGGATTTTTACCAACCGCGCCACCGGACGCAGCAGCACTTCGGCATAGGCGCCAATGGGCTGCGCGTAAGCGACGTGATCGCCGACCTTGAACTCCTTGACCTTGGGTCCGACAGCTTCGACCACGCCTGCGCCTTCCGAGCCCAGCGTCAGCGGCAGCGGCATGGGGTAGAGGCCGGAACGATGGTAGGTGTCGATGTAGTTCAGACCTACCGCGGTATTGCGTACACGGACTTCGCCCGGGCCCGGCTCAGCAACGGCCACTTCCTCCCAGCGCATCTGCTCCGGTCCACCGTGCTGATGTATGCGTATGACATGCGGCATTTGAGTCTCCAAAAAAAGGGCGGCTTGCGCCGCTTGTCGGGATTATTCAGCCTTGATGCCCGCGTCGCGGACCACCTTGGACCATTTGCTTGTTTCGACCTTGATGAACTTGCCGTAATCCGCCGAGTTCTTGTAATCGACATCAGCGCCCTGCGAATCAAATTTCTTTTGCATTTCGGGATTATTCACTACTTTCGAAACAGCCGCTTCCAACCGGCGCACGATCTCGGGTGACACACCGGCCGGCGCCAGTATGCCCCACCAGTTGTTCGCCTCGTAGCCGGGCACGGTTTCAGCAACGGTCGGCGTGTCGGGGAACGCGCTGTTGCGTTTGGCGCTGCCCACGGCGAGCAGCCGCAGCCGGTTGCTCTGGATATGCGGCACCAATTGCAGCAGTGAACCCATGGTGATCTGCGTGTTGCCGGCAATCACGTCAGCCATCGCCGGGCCGCCGCCCTTGAACGGGATATGCACAATGCTGATCTTGGCCTGCAGTTTCAGCAGTTCCGTGCTCAGGTGCTGGAAGCTGCCGATGCCGGCGGTGGCGTAGTTCAGCGTGCCGGGCCTGGCCTTCGCCATGTCGATCAGATCCTTGGTGGTCTTCGCCGCCATCTTCGGATGCACGGTCAGCGCGCTGGGACCGGTGCCGATCAGTGCAATCGGCGTAAACGACTTCTCCGGATCAAAACGCACCTGCGATTTGTAGATCGCGGGATTGTAGGCAAACGCCACCGAAGCAATCAGCAGCGTGTGCCCGTCGGGCTGCGCATTCGCGGCGATTTCGGAACCGATGATGCCGCCCGCGCCGCCGCGGTTGTCGATCACCACCTGCTGGCCGAGCAGCGGGCTCAGGTCACTGGCAACGAGGCGACCGACGATGTCATTGCTGCCGCCCGGCGGGAACGGCACGATGACGCGTATCGGTTTGGTCGGCGCCCATTCAGCGGCCTGCGCCCATGCCGACAGCACCAGTGCTGCTGCGATTATGCCGCTGAGGGCTGGTTTGAGGATTTTTTTCATCTGACGTTCTCCAAAAAATATCAATAAAATCAAATACTTGCGTATTTACCCTGCTCTCACTCTCAATTACCGGCCGACTGCAGAGCCCGCCGCAACTCGCCCGTCACGCGCGTCGCTTCCGCCATGATGAAAGCGATCTCGCTGTTGGTGGTAATGAAGCGCGCGCCGCGGCGAATGTATTCCATCTGCCGCGCCAGATTGCGATCACCGCCGACACCTGCAATCTTGCCGTGACGGACGGCGGACGCAATCACTTTCTCGATCGCTGCCGCGCCTTCCGCATCACCGAACTGTCCGGGCTTGCCCAGCGCGGTCAGCAGGTCATTGGCCCCGACATGGATCACATCAACCCCTTCGACCGCAGCAATGGCATCAATGTTCTCGACGCCAGCGCGGGTTTCGATCATGCACACCACCAATGTATTTTCCTGCAGCGCCGGCACCGCATCGGCGGTGGACATCGGACGAAAATCAAAAATTGCATATCCGCCGGACACCGAACGTTTGCCGATCGGCGGAAACTTGGCGCGGCTCACGGCGCGGCGCGCCTCGTCTGCGGTGCTGATGTCCGGAAACACGATGCCGGTCACGCCGTTGTCCAGCAGCACTGAGGTATCGGGATCATCGCAACTGCGTACGCGCACCAGCGGCGCAATGCCGCAGCCCAGTGCCGCCTGCGCGATATGGCCGACCGTTTCGAGATTGAACAGCGAATGCTGCATGTCGATGAAAATGAAATCGTGGCCACTCGACTTGGCGATCCGGGCGATGTCGCCGGAACGCGCCAGACGCACGTTCATGCCGAGGGCGACCTTGCCCGCGCACATCATCGTTTTTACCGGATTTTCTGCAATAACGGTGCCGGTCATATTGCGCTCCTCCATCACATTTCAAACACTCCGTGACCGGACACCCCCGATTTTTTTGAGAGGTCATGCCGGCCCGCGGCCGTACTGGTGGGTCGTGTTGGACTCGAACCAACGACCAAGGGATTATGAGTCGAGGGAATAGAGAATGCCAGCACAGTGCAGAACAAACAACAATAATCGAATCAACGACTTATTGTTTTGGGTTGTTGCCGTGTTTTCCTGTTTTGTGTGCCTTAGTGTGCCACCAGTGTGCCAGAAAATAACAATCCTTTTTGACAACTGGCAGTAAGAAAACGGATCCGGTTCCATGCGGGACTCAAGCCAGCGACAGCCCCCATGACCTCTCCGCGAAATTTTTTATTTTCTCAAGTCATGGGGGGTAGTCCCCGGAATCGCCGCGCATGCCCCCCATTGTTCGGGGGTCCCCATCTCCACACTCGGCCCCTATGCCGATTCTGCGTTGGCGGCGAAAATTTTTTTGTAGTGGGCATCTGAGGGTAGGAGTGTTGGCGCCGGTTGAATCTTGACCACCAGTGCCGGTCACAAAGTGAACATGCTCCTCCGGCTGCTTAGCCAGGACTGGCGGCCTTCCGCGAACAGGTCAATTCTGGATCGGCGCATTGTGGGGAAGGTGATCAGTTTGAGGGCGGCGGCGGCAATGTTGGAGTATTTTTCAGTGGAAATGTATCCGTAGGCCCCCGTGTTATTCAAATGGGAGCCGCGCCTTCGTAGTGTGAGACGCAAATTAACGCATGCCTTATGTCAGATAGCCGAAACGCACATGCAGATATTAGCCTTTCTAATTGCTACGCTACTCGCAGCAAACATCTCCGCTGCAACTCTCGATGGCCGCGTTGTCAGCATCCACGATGGCGACACCATCACCGTCCTCGACGCCAGCCGTAAGCAACACAAAATCCGTCTTGCTGGCATAGATGCCCCGGAACTCAAGCAAGCCTTTGGTTCACGATCAAAGCAAAATTTATCAGCACTGGTTTACAGCCGTTAAGTCACGGTGGCATGGGAAAAGCATGATCGCTACAAGCGTATAGTTGGTGTGATACTTCTAGATGGCCGCGACGCTAACCTAGAGTAGGTGCGCGCTGGCATGGCGTGGTGGTATTGGAAATATGCGAAAGAACAACGGCCCGACGATCCACGGTTGTATGAGAAAGCCGAAAAGGAAGCGCGAGTCGCAGGGCGCGGGTTATGGGCTGACGGTAATCCGATGCCGCCTTGGGAATGGCGAAGGAAATAGTGATGC
>ENA-ORBV01000710-ORBV01000710.1-microbial-mat-metagenome-genome-assembly--contig:-NODE-710-length-75310-cov-12.490662_pt1 | contig 75310 bp, 56 predicted proteins | sample MGYA00237777_ERZ505514 | MGnify/ENA primary metagenome ERZ505514 (study PRJEB26160, sample SAMN06269048) | microbial mat metagenome | isolation source: Oligotrophic lake microbial mat | place...
TTTTTTTTTTAATGATACGGCGACCACCGAGATCTACACCTCTCTATTCGTCGGCAGCGTCAGATGTTGTATAAGAGACAGTTAATATCCGGTTTCGCCTTTAGCCAGACGTTCGAGTGTTGAGATTTTTTAATTAACTGATTAAAAGACAAAAAGTATGAACAGGGGAAGACCAAAAACAAAGGTAAATACGCAACAAAAGAAGCTTGACCCTAAATTTAAAGTGAAGCTTGACGAAAGAACAATTGTTTACGTCAGAAGCAAAGCGATAATGGAAGAGGTTTGGCGTCCGTTGTATCCTAACTTGGAAATCATTTCCTGATTCTTCTGCTTCTTGTCTGCGTGAGAAGTTCTCGCTTATAGAATCACACTTATACACACCAGTTGAATTTTCCCGAAACGGAAAGTTTAACTGGTGTTTGTTTTTAACGTCATGCCGGACTTGTTCCGACATCTCACGCGAATGGAAATGCTATAAGGACGATGCACGATTATAGCATAAATAGATAATGAAAATGAGGTGAATTCTTCTTCATTATTCTGCTTTGTAGTAATCCTGCGACAATCTTTCGCGGGTGTTGGCATTTTATTAGGATAAAGCCAATTCTTCTTCTATTTTTGCCCCGCTAAAAATCACACTTAACAAACTATTTAAACCCTATGCTTAAACGAATTTTCCTCGCCCTTTTTTCTTCAGCGCTGCTGATGCCGCTTTCCGTTTTGGCAAGCGAAGCAAACCTGAAGCTTCCTGATTTAAATGACCCCGCCCTTGCCACTTTCCTGGGAGGCTTGACGGGACACGACCTTCTGATGGGAGGTATTGTTGTTTGTATTCTCGGTTTGTTGTTTGGATTGGTGATTTACAGCCAGTTGAAAAACATGCCGGTGCATAAATCAATGCTCGAAATTTCCGAGTTGATTTATGAAACCTGCAAAACCTATCTCATAACGCAGGGAAAATTCCTCCTTATCCTCGAATTGTTCATCGGTTCAATCATGATTTTCTACTTTGGATTCATTGAGAATTTTGATGCATTCAGGGTGGCTGTCATCCTGTTGTTCAGCTTGATTGGTATAGCGGGCAGTTTTGGTGTGGCATGGTTTGGTATCCGTGTGAACACGTTTGCCAATAGCCGCACAGCTTTCGCCAGTTTAAAAGGAAAAGGTTATTGGTGTTATGCAATTCCGCTGAAAGCGGGGATGTCCATCGGCACGCTGCTTATCAGCATTGAGTTGCTTATCATGCTTATCATCTTATTGTTCCTGCCTTCAGACCTCGCTGGTCCCTGTTTCATCGGTTTTGCTATCGGTGAATCATTGGGCGCTTCTGCACTGCGTATCGCTGGTGGTATCTTCACAAAGATTGCCGACATCGGTTCTGACTTGATGAAGATTGTGTTTAAGATTAAAGAAGATGATGCGCGTAACCCCGGTGTTATCGCTGACTGCACGGGTGACAATGCCGGTGACTCTGTTGGTCCTACTGCTGATGGTTTTGAAACCTATGGTGTAACAGGCGTTGCGCTGATTACCTTCATCATGCTTGCGATTACTGACCAATCTCTACAAGTGCAATTGCTCGTTTGGATTTTCGCAATGCGCATCATCATGATTTTAACTTCCATCGGCAGCTACTGGTTGAATGAATATTTGTTCGCAAAACCAAAATTCGGAAACTTGGTGAAGTTCAACTTTGAAATTCCGCTCACCTCGCTTGTTATCGTAACTTCTATTGTTTCCATCATTCTCACTTTCTTCATCTCTTACTTGTTGATTCCAACATTAGGTAATGATGCATCTTTGTGGTGGAAACTTTCAGTAATCATCTCGTGCGGAACTGCTGCGGGTGCGATTATCCCTGAATTGGTAAAAGTGTTTACTTCTGTTCACTCACGCCATGTGCAGGAAGTTGTGAATTCCTCGAAAGAAGGAGGCGCGTCCTTAAACATCCTTTCTGGTTTAGTTGCAGGTAATTTCAGCGGCTACTGGATCGGATTAACGATTGTTGTGCTGATGGCAATTGGCTACTGGGTTAGTACTTTGGGCGTGGGCGCAGTGATACACCCCGGCATGGAACTGGCTGACCTCAGCATTGCCGACACGATGGGTGCTGTATTCGCATTCGGTTTGATTGCCTTCGGATTTTTGGGGATGGGTCCTGTAACGATTGCTGTTGACAGTTACGGTCCCGTAACCGACAACGCGCAGTCAGTTTATGAACTCTCGCAAATTGAAACACTTCCCGGGATTAAGGAAGAAATCAAAAAGGAATATGGCTTTGACACCAACTTTGAAATTGCAAAGGAACTGCTCGAAGAAAACGATGGCGCAGGAAATACCTTCAAGGCAACAGCAAAGCCGGTGCTTATCGGAACTGCAGTAGTAGGAGCAACCACGATGATTTTCTCTATTATTATAGAATTAACTACAGGACCCAACGGAGGACTCACGGAGAATGTAGAAAAACTTTCATTGACGCACGCCCCTTTCCTGCTTGGCTTGGTTTCCGGTGGAGCCATCATCTACTGGTTCACCGGGGCTTCCATCCAGGCGGTGGTAGCAGGCGCTTACAAAGCCGTTGAATTCATCAAACAGAACATCAAATTGGATGGAGCAACAAAAGCATCCGTTGCAGATAGTAAGAAGGTAGTGCAGATTTGCACTGAATATGCTCAGAAGGGAATGTGGAATATCTTCCTTGCTGTATTCTTCGGAACGCTCGGTTTTGCTTGCATTGACCCTTACTTCTTCATTGGTTATTTGATTTCCATTGCGCTCTTCGGCTTGTATCAGGCTGTGTTCATGGCGAATGCGGGTGGCGCATGGGATAATGCAAAGAAGATTGTTGAAACCGAACTGAGAATGAAGAACACTCCGCTGCACGAAGCAACGGTGGTGGGCGACACAGTGGGCGACCCGTTCAAAGACACTTCATCCGTTGCGATGAACCCGATTATCAAATTCACCACGCTGTTTGGCTTGCTCGCAGTGAGCATGGCGGTGGGAATGCGCGAAGACGGTCAGGGAACTCTGGCAACGATATTGGCAGTAATCTTTGTCGCTATCTCAATGGTATTCGTTTACCGCTCTTTCTACAACATGCGCATTTCGAGCTAAACTCATGCGCATTTTTAAATAAAGAAACCCGCTGGAGCATCTTCAGCGGGTTTCTTCTTTTTGGGGATTGATAGGTATAACTGAGCAAGAATAAAAGAGAAAGGTTGTGTAACCCCAATATGCTCACCTCGATACCTCCTGCATTGACAGGGAAATCTGCGAAAGCAGCGGGAATCTTATGAATGAGTCCACACGTTTAACACTTACAAAAAGTTTTCTTTCATTCCCATCCTGACTTCCCCGCGACTGCTTACTCAGCGAACAAAGAAATAAACCAGTTCACCTTTTTGCGAATCGGTAAACTGATGCGAATGGCGCAGATGGAAATAGACACGGAAGTTTGGAAGATGAATAATGCCTGCGCATCACATTACTATCAGCTTTCCGGTAGCAACTAATTGTGAATCGCAGGTTATCCGGTAATAATAGATTCCGTTCATCCTGCTATCGCAGAGATTAAATGCGCCACTTGATGTTTTTTCAATTTCAAATAGCTGTTTGCCCTGCAAATCAAACAAAACAAAAGACAGTTTTTTCCGGGGTAAAGGAGTGATTACAATGTTGGTGCAATCGCTGAATGGGTGGGGAAAGAGTTTTATTTCTAACCGATTTTCATCAAACAAAACGAACGATGTGGAGCAATTATTAAAATTACTATCAGTAGTGAGCAAACACTGTCGGCAAGTGTCCCATTCAAAAGCGGAGTTCAACACTCCATCACAGCCCCGGCAGCTTTGATTGAAAATTGAATCCGAGGCTTCAAGGCATAAGCCGCTTGAGTCAAGGGCAGAAGCTCCTCCGCAAATTCCATTACAATCTACCACGATGTTTCCAAAGCACGTGCCGTTGCAATCTTTGTCACTATCAGCGATATGACTGGAGTTTTCCTCGCTGCAAACTCCGCAACTGTCAATGAATGCGGAACCAAAACAATCACCGTAGTAGTCTTTATCTGAATTCGCATGATGCCCTGTATTTCCTTCGCTGCAAATTCCGCACTCATCAAAAAAGGAGGTTCCGCCCGCGTCTCCATTGCAATCATTTGAACATGCGGAAAGTCCTGTATTTCCATCCACGCAGATTGCACAATTATTTATGAAAGCTGTTCCTCCGCAATCATTGTTACAATCAAAAACGGCAGTGCCTCCGCAAACTCCGTTACAGTCAGGATTGCCAAGTTCGGTTACCGCAGTTACAATAGAGTTGTTCGATGCGCATGCACCGATAAACTTTACGCGGTAGTTGCCTTGCTATGCTGTCGTGTAATCTCTTGATGTGGCTCCGGCTATTTCCACGCTGTTTCTTATCCACTGATAGCCGAAACCACCCGGAGCCGCACTGGACCGAAGTGTAAGAGAGCTGCCCGTGCAAGTACTTTTATTTCCCAACGCAGTGATTGTTGGTGCGGATGGTTGACCGGTTGAATAAAAATAAGTTAACTCTTTGTAGCACCCGTTGTCGTCATAGATGCGCACGTAATAATCTCCGCAAGAGGGCGTAGAATAGGCATTGTTTGTCGCTCCGTTAATGGAGCTGCCGTTATGATACCATTGGTAACTGCGCGCGAAGGAGGCAGTCAATATGCTTCCGCTTGCTGAGATGGCAAGTGAAGCAGTTGTGTTGTACCTGGTGTATTGCTGAAGCATGTCACGCACAGGGTATTGGCAACATCAGCAGAATAAGTATATTGAGATGAAGGTGTGAATACGCCACCTGTTGTTGGAATAGAACCGCTGTTAACCATTTGGTTGCCTGTTGCTGAAATGAACCCTACGTAGTTGCTTGTAGCGGATAGCTGCGCAGGTGTTGAAACATTCTCAAAACGACATTTCTCAATGTAGGTTTGGGTATCTGCCGCAGAAACGATACCATAGCTTCCAAGGTTTTTGAACCAATTATTATAGACATGTACTTTGCCGAATCGTGAGCGGGGGTGACGCTGGTTGGTGCCGTCAAAGTAATTGTGATGTAGCGTGACGCGCAATTTTCCTGCATCAGAAGTATGACTGTCGCTGGCGCCAATCAGAATCGTTTTGCCATGCGAACGAAAGTAACACCACGAAATAGTTACATAATCTGATTGCACTGTAACATCTATGGTTCCATCATACCAATCTTCAAACGAACAATGGTCAACCCAAATGTTTGTTGTACCATTAATGATGTTGATTGCATCACCGCTGCCTCCGTGGTCAAAATGGTCGCTATCGAAATGGAGTTTGCGGATGATAATATTGCTTTGATTATCTATTCTGAATCCGAATGGTCTTATCCTGATATAAGAGCCGTTTCCATCAACTGTTTTGTTTGATCTAATAGAAATGTCGGAAGTCATGGAGATGGTTCCTGAAAATGCAAAAGTGATGTTCAGCGGTGATGTGCTTTCCAAGCCTGCCGGCAAACTTCCGGTGCCGGAGTATTCAGGTTGGTTACAATATAGTTGTTTCCTCCAGCGCCCCCGGTTGCATTTTTGCCAAATCCGATAGGAGTTTCGTAGAATTGGGCTTGCAGATTAATATGAACGAAGATCAAAAGAATCGCCAGCCGGAATGGTTTCATAAAGTAAAATGCTACTCTTGCTCTAAGATAATAGAAAAGGAAGAGGATGTGCAAATAGCTGACATGCTCATTGGCTGCGCGAAGCCGGTAATGTGCTACAAGCTAATGCTTCTATTTTTTATTTGGTAAACGCGACACAAATCGGCTGAACCTTTCAAATTGTTTTTTCGGTGAAGATTCATCGCAATGGTTGGAATAGATTCCTTTGGGATTTAGCTGAATTATCTTTTCAATGCTTGATGGAAAATTTTCAGGACAGGAATTTAAAAAGAAAGGAGCTACTCCGTCACGAAGTGGGGAGCATTGAAAAAAATCACCGGAGAAAAGAATTCCGGTTGGTTCATGATAATATCCACAATGACCAGTGGTGTGTCCGGGCAAATGAATCACGCGCATGCCTCCGGCAATCTCTAATCTCTTGTTGTCGCACACTTCCAAATCCAGCGCAAAGGGTTTGTAGTTGATTAGAGTTCTTCCGATAGCTTCCAATGCTCCGCAAACTCTTGCACTACCTGTGTAGGGGTAATTCCCAGCGATATGTGCTTTATCTTTCGGGTGTCCCACAACAGGTGCGTCTGATAATTCTTTTATGCGTGTGATGTTCGCGGTGTGGTCAAGGTGTCCGTGTGTGAGCAGAATGTGATTGATGTCTGTGAAAGTTTTATTTATGGATTTCAGTTGCTGCTTTAGCTTGTATATTCCGGCTATAAATCCTCCGTCAATTAATACCAAATCATTATCCCATTCAATGAGATAAAAATTGACGAATGCATTTCTTAACTGGTAGATGTTGCGGGGCATCTATGCGAAGTTCTGACTTAAATTATGAGGAGAGCGAGAACTCTGCCCTTCAAGCTCACCCCGCTCTACAGATGGATAGGCAGGTTTACGCAGGATTATAGAAAATACATGCGCGCACCCAAAATCCGCTATAGTTTGAATTATGAGATAGGTCTAAAGCATTTTTTGTGAAACAGATGGAGCCGCATATTTTCAATCATCATCTTCCAAACACAAACAACCCCTGCAAATTTTCACTTGCAGGGGTTGTTTGTTTAAATCCTTGAATGAAATTTTTATTCCTTCACGATCACTGCTTTGTCGTAGTAAACTCCGCTTTCGGTTTGCAGGCGATAGAAAATCATTCCACTTGCATTGCTGCCAGCGTTGAATTCCATTTTGTATGTCTTTTCGCCTTCTGCAACGCCATTGAACAGTTCGGCAATTCTGTTGCCTGCAATGTCAACGATGTCAAGCGTTACTCTGCCCTGTTGGGGCAGGCTGAATTCGATGTTCAACTTGTCGGAGAACAAGTTGGGGTATCCTTTCAGCATCACGCTCTTTTCAATCATGTCTTCATTCATTGTTTGTTGATTCGGATTGCTCAAGCGCGGTGATGAACAAACAATCGTAACTGTTACTGAATGATCAATGCCTGCTGCTCCTGTTCCGTTGTTTCCTGCGAAAGGAATTGCGCGGATGGTGTAAACGCCCGGAGCGATATTCCAAGGCAGGTAGTTGCCGTTGTTATCGCCTGCAATCGTATAGAACGGAAGATTTTCCATGCGATAGTTGTTGCCGTTGAGCAGGAAGCGAACGCTCTCAATGTTTGCTTCATCGCACACATTTGCGCGAATGTTCACCGGAGTTTGGCAGATGTCAATGATGTCGCCATCGTTGATTGTACCCATATCCTGTTCGGTGTTTGCATTCACTAATGTGAGGGAAACAACACGCCTGTCGTTACCCTGACACTGCGCAGGTTGCTGATTATTGCAAGCTGCATCGCAAGCCGGGTTTTGATACCAGTTGGTGTTGCTGCCTGCTTGCAGGATATTCACCATGAACAATCCTGTCAGTTCATTTGGATCATTTCCCGAAGCGGCCAGCACGGTCATCTTTCCGCCAGTCATGTAAATGTCGCCAATCAGCGAAGTGCCGCTTGAAATAGTAACATCCTGAACAACGTAAGCAATAACATCAGATGAATCGAGGTTGAATGAGTTGTTTGAACCCAACTGCAACTTCTTGCAGATGCGCAATTTCACGCAATCAGAAGTGAACTTAATAGTGACATTACTTTTCGTGAAAATATTTTCAAGATTGATGTCAGCAGCAGTAAACGTCACTATGCTGTTATTGCCAACGGTGATTCCGTTGTAAAGCGAACCATTGAGCGTAATGTTTGAATTAGGCGGGATATTTAAATCCTGACCAAGTGCGCAGAACGGATTCGTTTCAAACGTAGGCAGCGTAAGGCTGGCTTCAGTAGTAATGGGCGTAGTAACAGCGCTGCCGCCACTCACAGCGATATTATCCGCTTTCACGAATGTTCCCGCAGCAGTGATTACTGAGTTATTCCTCACTTTCACCTTGCCATTGCTTCTTGTAACACCTACGCCACCGCTGTGTACGGTATTCACGCTCAAGTCAACTTCTTTTTGCGCAACAATTACATAAGAAGAAAGCAACGCGGTTGCATCAAATGTAACTGTGTAAGAAGCAACAGCGGGACAACCACCGGCATTTGTTGCAGTTACAGTATAAGTGCCCGGAGCAACGACCTGAATTGATTCGGTTGTTTCACCGGTTGACCATTCGTAGCCTGTAGCTGATGCAGAAGCTGCTTTCAATATTACACCGGAACCCTGACAGAACGAGGGCAACAGATGCTCTGTGATGGTAACGTCAGTGTTAGTGCTGTTGTTGACGCACTGATTATTATCGCAAAGGTCTTCCGTGCAAGCATCCGCATCATCGCATTGCGTTGAATCAATACAGCAGTTAGCAATTGCATCGTGGAAGCAAGTGCCGTTGATGCAGTAGTCGTCTGTGCAGATGTCAAAATCATCACAGTCGTTTTGTGTGAACACACAAGTGCCAAGTACGCATTTGTCAACGGTGCAGAGGTTACCATCATCACACAATACAGGGATGAATATGCAGATGCCTTGCACACAACTATCGTTTGTGCAGAGGTCAGCATCATCGCAGAGAACAGGTAAGTTTTGGCAAGTTCCTGTTAAATCGCAGAAATCAGTAGTACAGGGGTCGCCATCATCGCAATTCTGCGGAGTGTGGATGCAGTTGCCGTTTACGCAGGCATCGGTTGTACATGCATCGCTGTCATCGCAGTTGATGGGTGTGAAGGTGCAAACGCCATTGTCGCATCCGTTTGTTGTGCAGGCATCGCCATCATCACAATAGAGTGCGATGAACTGGCAGGAGCCGTCAATTGGGTCGCATACATCAATTGTGCAGAGGTCGTTGTCATCGCAGCAGGTAGAGATATGCAGACAGATGCCACCGTTGCACACATCTTCGGTACATTCATTCGTATCATCGCAATCCGCAACGCTTTGGCAGCAATTCGGAATTGTAGTATTCTGGCAAGTTCCTGTTCCATCGCAGAAATCGGTAGTGCAGGGATTGCCGTCATCGCAGTCAATCGGCTGGTTAAAGCAACTGCCATTGATACACAAATCATCGGTGCAGGCATCGCCATCGCTGCAATCAACAGGAATGTTTGAGCATTGTCCGCTTTGGCAAATGTCGTTTGTGCAGGGGTCGCCATCCGTGCAATCAACCGGAATATTCAGGCATTGACCGCTTTGGCAAAGGTCAACTGTGCAGGAATCATTATCATCGCAATTCACAGGTGTGAATTCACAGATGCCATTGATACAAGCGTCAATCGTGCATGAATCATTATCCGTGCAAAGAACAGGTGTGAATTCGCATAAACCACTCACGCAAGAATCAGTAGTGCAAGCTTCAAAATCATCACATACAACAGGCGTGTATTCGCACTGACCATTTACACAAGCATCGCTGGTGCAACCGTCACCGTCATCGCAAACTACCGGAGTAAACACGCATTGAGCATTCACGCAGGTGTCGTTTGTGCAAGCGTCATTATCAGTGCAGGGAACCGGAGTGTATTCGCACTGTCCATTCAGGCAAGCGTCAGTCGTGCAGCCATCGCCATCATCACACACAAGCGTATCACAGGGGTTGCCGCTGCCGCATCCGGGAATCGGAGTATAAAAGCATTGACCTAAATCACAAAGGTCAGTAGTGCAGGAATCACCATCATCGCAAACAACGATTTCGATACTTGCTACCAACGTATCGGAGCAACCATCAGGATTCACAACATAAACAGTGAAATCAATATCGCCTTCTAATGGAATAAGAAGCAATGAATCCGGGGGCAGGTTAGCTGCAAGAATGGATAAGTCAATGCTGCCATCACTATAGAGGTCAAGGCTATAAGTTCCGGCAGGATCAACATTCGTTGATTGGTTTACAACAGATGTCGGTTCACCTGAACAAGTATTCTGGTAATCAAAAGCCAACTGTGGTTTTGCCAAAACAGTAACTGAAGAAACTAACGTATCAGAGCAACCCGTAGAATTCACCACATAAATTGTAAATCCTGTTGTTCCCGCAGGAACCGGCAACACGAGCGAAGAATCCGTGGGCAAACTTGCAGCAGGTAAAACGAGATTAATCGTTCCGTTGCTGTTTACATCCAAGTAATAAGTTGCACCTGCATCCACACCCGAAGAGAGATTTGTTACAGTAACAAATTCACCTTCGCAGGGAGAAGAAGAGAAAGAAAGTGCGAGTTCAGGCTTTTCGAGAATCGTGATGTCAGAAACAAGCGTATCAGAGCAACCGGTAGAATTCACTACGTAGATTGTAAATCCTGTTGTTCCCGCAGGAACAGGCAGCACGAGCGAAGAATCCGTGGGCAAACTTGTAGCAGGTAACACGAGATTAATCGTTCCGTTGCTATTTACATCCAAGAAATAAGTTGCGCCAGCATCCACGCCAGTTGAAAGATTTGTTACTGTTACAAAATCACCTTCGCAGGGAGAAGAAGAGAATGAAAGACCGAGTTGTGGTTTTTCAGGAGTAGTGACAGTCATTGTCAGGGTGTCGGAACAGCCAGTTGAATTTACAACGATAACGGAGAAAGTAGCGATGCCTCCGCCTACGGTGAAAGAAGAATCAACAGGGAAATCGGCAGCAGGGAGTGAAAGCTCAATTGAGCCGTCAGCATCCAAATCAATATAATAAGTAGCGCCAGCATCAACACCAGTAGAAACATTTGTAACTGTTCCTACTTCACCTTCGCAGGGGAAGTTGTAGTCAAAAGCCAATTCAGGATTTTCCAAAATAGTGATGTCAGAAACGAGTGTGTCAGAACAACCGGTTGAATTCACAACATAAATCGTGAATCCTGTTGTTCCGGCAGGAACAGGCAATACGAGCGAAGAATCCGTAGGTAAACTTGAAGCAGGGAAAGTTAGGTTAATTGTTCCGTTGCTGTTTACATCTAAGTAATAAGTTGCGCCTGCATCCACGCCCGTAGAGAGGTTCGTAACAGTAACGGCTTCACCTTCGCAGGGAGAAGCAGAGAATGAAAGACCAAGTTGTGGTTTTTCAGGAGTAGTGACAGTCATTGTCAGGGTGTCGGAACATCCTGTTGAGTTAACAACGATAACTGAAAATGTAGCAGTACCTGCGCCTACGGTGAAGGAAGAATCAACCGGGAAATCAGCAGCAGGCAATGAAAGTTCAATAGAACCGTCCGCATCCAAATCAATATAGTAAGTAGCGCCAGCATCCACGCCAGTAGAAACATTTGTAACTGTTCCTACTTCGCTTTCACAAGGGAAGTTGTAATCAAAAGCCAATACGGGAGTTACCGGAGTAGTAACTGTAAGCGTCAGCGTATCAGAGCAATTGTTTGAGTTTACTACAATCACAGTGAAGGTGGCAGTTCCCGCCACTACAGTGAAAGAAGAATCAGTCGGGAAATCTATCGCAGGCAATGAAAATTCAATGCTGCCGTCATCATTAAGGTCAATATAATAAGTAGCTGCTGAATCTACGCCTGTTGAAACATTCGTTACTGTGCCTGTTTCTCCTCCGCAGGGGAAGTTGTAATCAAAAGCAAGCTGAGGGCAAATTGTATCTGGGCTGCAATCAATTGCTTCTGCAACGGTAATTGTGCCAACCATACCCATGCTGAAATGTACATCGCACTGATAATCATAAGTACCTGCGATTGTAAATACATGGCTGAACGTCCACGGACTTCCTGCGGGAGCGCCATTGAAAAATGATTCGGGATTCGAAGGGAATGTAGTCGTAGAACCATTTATATTGTGAAATCCCTCCGTAGCATTCCACACTACCGTATCACCAACGGTGATATTAAGGTCTTGTGGGGTGAATGACATGCCTGATGCATCCACAGCATGAGAAGTGTTGGCGAATACTACAGGAGTAAATTCACAATTTCCATCTACGCAGGCATCATCGGTGCAAACATCTGAATCATCACAAACAATCGGTGTGTTAAAACAGTTGCCACCACCACACGAGTCGGTGGTGCAAAGGTTGGTATCATCGCAGGTGTTCAGCGTGTTAATACATTCGCCCAATCCATCGCAATCATCTAAGGTGCATGGGTTGCCATCATCGCAGTTGGGAAGTATTCCTGTATTTCCACCGGAACAAATTCCGCAAGCATCAATGGAGGCTGTGCCGCCACAATCGCCATTGCAATCAAGCGGTAAAATAATGATAGCGCCCAAAGGCGTATCAATCGCAACAACGATACCTACGTTCACTTTTAAATAGCCTCTCAAATTGTAAGTGCCGGCAGGAGCGCCCGGTCCTGTTATTAAAATGCAACTGTTTGAATTTGCAGGAAACACGCAATTTGCCGGAGTACAGCTAAAACTAAATCCGGGAGGAAGTCCGGTGATACTATCAAGACCTACGTTAGTAAGCGCGAAGCCCGCAATGGTTGGTCCAAGCGAAATGGTAAGTGATTCTAAATAAGGTTCACCTTCACAACCATTGGGCAATGTTGCCGGGCAAATAAGTTGTGCAGGTGTGCAATTTGGGTCGGGTGTACACTGCGAAAAACTATTTGTGTGAATGAATAAGCCTGCTAAGAGCAGACAACAAAATACTATCCTTTTCATGTGGCTTGGTTTTGGGTTTTCCGAAAAATAATAAATGGAAGCCGCAAATTATAGCATCTACCCTCCTTCTGGTACGCAATTGTCAGATAATTTTCGCTCATAGTTTCGTGAAATGGATGTGGTAATATTGCATTCTGATTCATAAAACCCCTTCTGCTTGGAACTGGTCACAGATTTTTTCGGAACAGATTTACACACGGCAGGTATCATTTTATTTAATCTCATTCTCATTGAGAGTTTGCTCTCGGTTGATAATGCTGCCGTGCTTGCCACAATGGTGATGAAACTGCCTGAAGAGCAACGTGGCAGGGCGCTTAAATACGGAATTTTCGGAGCTTACTTTTTCAGGGGGTTGTCGCTCATCTTTGTTTCTGTGTTGATTGAAATTTCTTTCTTGAAATTGCTCGGGGGCATTTATCTGTTGTGGCTCATGTTCGATTATTTCTATACAAAATCAACCCCTGACACGGAAGATGATTTATTAAAGCGCGAAGAAGGATTTATCTACAAAGCCACGCTTGGCAAGCTGGGCAAATTCTGGGCTACGGTTGTGTTGGTTGAATTTATGGATTTAAGTTTCTCGATTGACAACGTGTTTGCAGCCGTAGCATTAGTTGAAAACGTTCCCCGCCCGCAAAGTTTTTATCTCGTTTGTTTAGGCGTGTTTATCGGCATTCTTGCGATGCGTTTTGCCGCGCAGGGTTTTGTGAAACTGATGGCAAAGTTTCCTTTTGTTGAAGGCTTGGCATTTTTAGTAATCGGTATTCTCGGGGTGAAGTTGGTCGCATCCTATGCCTGCGAATTTTTTACGGATAATATTTTCTGCAAGGTTTTAGGCGGACACAATGCCGACCTTTTCGTTTCTCTGATTACGGCAGGCATCTTTATTTTACCCGTGCTCACCAGCGTGGCTTTTAATTTCCCGAAGCGGACAAAGGAGTAGGAACACAACAGCTTTTTAGATAAAAATCAAAGTAGATAATCACAGCCAGAATTTTATTTCACTCCATCGTAATTCGCAAAAGGACTGAAAAAGAAAAAAAATCAGAAGTAACTCATCCTTCTCGGAGTGAGGTAAGTTTCTTTCCTGATGAATTCGTAGCCAATCATGATTTCATGCGAGCCGGAGGAATAATCATTTAGTTCAGTGAGCGTGTAGTCGTATGCATAGCCGATGCGGACTCCTTTGGCAAAGATATATTCCGTAATGAAGTTCATGGCATCGCCTGTGCGATAGCCTGCGCCCACCCACAGCGCTTCCTTAAACAGAAATCCAGCATTTAAATCAGCTTCAAAGGGTGCATTCTGCACATGCTTAAATAAGAAGGAAGGTTTAAATTTCACATTCTTGCCGATGTTAAACACCGCGCCCATCGTGTAGAAATAATGCTTCCACTGGCGGGCGGTTAAATCGGTAGCCTCGTGTTCAAAATTGTCGCTGAGGCTCATGTTCAAAAAATGAGGAACAGAAACGCCAGCATAAAATCTATCCGTGTAATAATAAACCCCTGCTCCGAAGTTGGGGCTGATAACACTGTTATCGCTTGAGAGGAAAGCGGGGTCAATAGCATCATTCAGCGAAAGCTCGTTCCAGCGCGCGCGGTAATTATTCACCGTTACATTCATACCGAAAGAGAGTTTACCTCTGTTCTTTTTAAAATGGATGCGGTAGGCGTAATCAAAGTTCAGCGTGATAACATTGAAGATGCTGATGTTGTCGCTGCACAACGAGCCGCCTATGGCAATTTTATTATTCAGCAAGGGAGCATGCGCTGTCAATATTGCTGTTTTCGGAGCGCCTTCCAAGCCCGTCCACTGATGCCGGTAGAGCGCTAGCACCGCAGGGCGCTCGCGGCTTCCTGCATACGCGGGATTAATTGCAAGCCCGTTGAACATATACATGCTGTACATCGGGTCTTGCTGCGCGGACGCAAAAAATACGATGAAAGAAAAAGCGGCTACTAAGACTATTTGTTTCGGTGTTCTCATGTTCTTGTCCTCCATCTTTTATTAGCGATGAATTATCACGTAGCCCGTGTAAGTTGTGTTCGCGCCATCATTCAAATTCAATACATAATAGTAAGTGCCGTCAGGCAAGGGGTCGCCATCCGCATTCGTGCCTGTCCACTCGTTTTTATAGCCTTTGTATTCGCGCACTTTATTTCCCCATCGGTTAAACAGCATCAATTCATTATTCGGGAAAAATTCAATGCCCGGAATTTCAAACTCATCATTTGTGCCGTCACCGTTTGGCGAGAAGCCGTTTGGAATTTGAATATTCGGTCTGCATGGCAACACTGCTACAATCACAATCGCTGAATCACAGAATGCAGGCGCGATGCCTGTTTCGCATACCACATACGCGAAGGTATCTAAGCCGATAAATCCGGTTGCAGGAGTGTAAGTAATTGTTTGGTCGGTGTTGATGGCTGCCGTGCCATGCAGCGGCTGTCCGAGAATCGCTGAAACATACAAGTCATCACCATCGGGATCGAAATCATTCAGCAGCACATTGATATCAGTGCTTTCATTGATGCACACAAATAACTTGGTAGTATCATCTACGGCAACGGGAGGAGTGTTGCAACGCGGTCCGTCAATCACAAAGGTCGTAGTGTCGCTGCATTCATTTGCATCAAGCACAAGCAATGAGTAAGAGCCTTCGGGCAAACTATCGCGCACCGAACCCGTGAAGCCATCGCCCCACAAGTAAGTGTAAGGAGGAGTTCCGCCCGATACAATTACAGAGATAGAACCATCGCTTGTGGTATCGCATGTCACCTGCACAACTTGTGAGTTAATGAAGCTGAATGGCGCAGGTTCTGGAATATTGAATGTAGCAGAATTGCTGCAACCGTTTGCATCTGTCGCAGTTACCGTAACAGGACCGCCCGGAAGGTTGTCGGCAAAGTTTCCTGTAGCGCCATTGCTCCATTGGAAGGTATAAGGCGGTGTGCCACCGCTTGCAGTGATAGAAATCGAACCATCTTCTTCGCCAAAGCACGACACCGGATCAATATCAAGAGAAGTAATCGTGATGGAATCAGGTTCGGTGAGCAGGAAATTATTTTCATAAGCGGAGCAGCCGCTTCCTTCTGAAACAGTTACAGAGTAGAAGCCGGTAGAGAGTCCGGTAATGCACTCCGTTGTATCACCTGTTGACCATTGATAAAAATGCGGACCGGGAACACCGGTTACGCTTGCGCAAAGCTCTCCAATAGAATCACCAGCGCAAACTAAAGGAATACGCACGTTAATTTCCACATCCATGATGGGCGGTTCCTGCAGCGTGAAAGAAGCTGAATCAGTGCATCCGCTCGCGTCAGTAACAGTTACTGAATAGGTGCCTGCATCCTGTGATACAAAATGCGTGGAAGTATCGCCATTTGACCAGAGTACATCATAAGGGGATGTTCCACCGGAGATAATGATGTCAATAATTCCGGGCAGCGTACAGTTTGGCTGTATGATGTTTTCCGTGATTAGCAGCGAATCCGGTTCTGTAATCGTGATAACATCCGATGAATCAATGCAACCGTTCACATCCGTAACAGTTACGGAATAATCACCGGGAGGCAGGTCGTTGAGATTTTGTGTTGAATCACCGGTTGACCAATTGTAATCATAAGGCGCAGTGCCGCCTGAAACAGATACTGTAATTGAACCATCATTCGCGCCATTGCAGGTTACGTTTGAAGTATCAGAAATAGTAACGGTAAGCGTGTCGGGTTCTTCAACTGTGAATGTTTCTTCTCCTACGCAACCGTTTGAATCTGTCACAGTAATTGAGTATTCGCCTGCAACTAAATCAGTGCGCGAATCGGTAGTGTCGCCATTTTCCCACAGGAAATTGTATGGCGGAATTCCACCCGTAACCGTTACAGTGATTGCGCCATCATCTTCGCCATTGCAACGTGGCTGCGTGATGTTGGGTTGAATTTGTAAGGAATCCGGTTCGTCAATTGTAAAGCAAGTCTGGTCGCTGGTGCAGCCATTAGCATCCGTAACCGTAACGCAATATTGCCCTGCGGGAACATTGGAAAGATTTTGTGTTGAATCACCATTCGACCAATTGTAAGTGTAAGGCGCAATGCCTCCGGTTACCGAAATATTAATTGCGCCTGTTGAATCGCCATTGCACAGCGGTTGAATAATCGTATCTGCTGCTGCGATGATTTCTTCCGGCTCCTCTAAGTTGATAGTAGTTGTAGCAGTGCATCCGTTAGCATCGGTGGCAGTAACGCTGTAAACGCCTGCTGCGAGTCCTGTTAAATCTTCATCGGTTGCGCCTGTGCTCCACGCGAACGTGAAAGGCGGAAGTCCACCGCTCACAGTAACATCAATTGATCCATCGCTGTCGCCATTGCAGGTGGGTTCGGTTGGCGATGCAGTGAGTGTAATCGCAACAGGAGGATTGATTTCTGCTGTCTGTACCGTTTCGCAACTGTCAGCGCTGGTAACGGTTATGCTGTATGTTCCGACATTCAGTGCTGTGATTGTTGCTGTTGTATCGCCTGTTGACCATTGAATCGTAAATGGTCCGTTGCCAACGATGTTTGTTACCGAAAGCGATCCGGTTTCATTTACGCAGGTAATGTCAGTAACATCAATCGTGAACTGTGGTCCGTTGTCATTGCTGATGGTTACGGAGGCGGTTTCCGTGCAGCCGTTTGAATCGGTGGCAATCACAATGTAAACTCCCGGAGCTAAACCCGAAAGCGAATCAGTCGTTGCGCCATTACTCCAGATGTAGGTATAAGGAGCAGTGCCACCCGTTACGCTTACAATCGCGCTTCCGTTATCTTCACCGCAAAATGCGTTCGTTGCATTGATGGTAACGGTGAGTCCACTTTCTTCAATTACATCAAAGCTCTGCACCGCTATACATCCTGCTGAATCAGTTACTGTAACAGAATAGGTTCCTGCGCTTAACCCGCTGATAGTCAGCGAAGATTGTCCGTTTGACCACAACACGGTGTAAGGACCTGTGCCGCCAGAAAGCGTAATGGTAATGCTTCCGCTGTTTGGTGTTCCGCAAACAACATTTGTTATAGTTCCTGAAATAACGACTTCCGAAGAAGCATCGCTCACATCAATTGTCTCGGTGGAAGAACAGCCGCTTGCATCGGTAACTGATACAGTGTATGCGCCAGCAGGAATGCTGTCTATCATTGCGCCTGTCTGCCCGTTTGACCAACTGAATATGTAAGGCGCAGTGCCGCCACTTGCAGATACTGTGATTGAGCCATTGCTTTCACCACATTGAGGCTGCGTGATGCCGGAAGAAACAACAATTACAGTTTGAGTTGAAATGGTGAATGTTGCAGTTTCCGTGCAGCCGTTTGAGTCGGTAACTATAACGATGTAGATTCCTTCTGATAAGCCGGAAATATCTTCCGTATTTGTGCCTGTTGACCAATTGAACGTATAAGGCGGAGTGCCACCCGAAACCGTAATATCAATCGCGCCATCGCTGCCGCCATCGCAAGTTACGGGAGTGATGGTTGGCGTAATCACAATAGGCTGTGGGTCTTGGATTGTAAAGCAGAATGTGTCGCTTACGCAACCCAACGCATCCGTTGCCACCGCGCAATATTCGCCTGCGGCTAATCCTGAAAGCGTCAAAGATGTATCACCGGTTGACCATTCAATAGAGTAGGGAGGAGTTCCGCCTGAAATAGCAACCGTGAGCGTGCCGCTGCTATCGTCCACGCATGTAGGTTGCGTGCTATTTGTCTGGCTGATGATGATGGGTTCAGGCTCATTTACAACGATGGTTGTCGTGGCAACACATCCGTTTGAATCTGTTACAGCAATCGTATAAGTGCCTGCGGGAATACCCGAAATATCTTCAGTAGTTGCGCCATTTGACCAATTGAATGTGAAGGGCGCTGTGCCTGCTATGATGATAACATCAATCGAGCCATCGCTCGATCCGTTGCATAAAAGCTCTGTCTTCGCAGCTTCAATCACTACGCCTTGCCCGGGTGTGATGACTGCAAATGCCAAAGAAGAACATCCTGATGCATCTTCAACACTCACTGCATAAATTCCTGCATCCAATCCTGTGATGATGGAAGTTGTTTCACGGGTTGACCAAGTGATGGTGAACGGTGCATTGCCTGATGTAATCACTACTTCCAGTGTGCCGGTTGGGTTGTTGCAGGAAATATCTGTTTTGTTAATGTTGATTTGCGGACCGCCAGTTTCTTCCAGCGCCATGATTTTTGTTTCCGCGCATCCGAGCGCATCCGTAACTGTTACGCTATAAACGCCCGCACTCAAGTCTGTTGCTGTTGCACTGGTTTGTCCATTGCTCCATGAATAGGTATAAGGAGGAGTACCGCCTGAAGCTGCAATCGCTATCGAGCCGTCTGCCTGCCCGCAGGCAGGAGCAGTTTTTGTTTCTGTCAATGTAATTCCGCTGTCTTCATTCACGCTGAAGGTTGCTATAGAAACGCAGCCGCTGCTATCCGTAGCGCTTACTGAATAAGCGCCCACTGCGAGATTGAAGAGGTCTTCCGAAGTGCTGCCATTACTCCAGATAAATTGAAAAACACCGGCAATCGTAATGTCAATCGAGCCGATGTCAGCGCCACCGCAAATCGTATTATTCACCACTCCAAAAACTTCGGGTGTTCCTACGTTGCTGATATCAGCGGTTTTTGACGCAGTGCAACCGTTGGCGTCCGTCACCGTTACCCTATAGCTTCCTGCGGCAAGGTCATTGATAGTTGCACCTGTGCCTCCGGTTGACCAGTTAATCGTATAAGGCGCATCTCCGCCACTGATGCTCACTGTTGCTGAACCATCGGTTTCTGTACACAAAGGTTCCGTGATTCCGATCGAAAGGATGATGAAATTTTCGGTGCGCACAAAATAGGTTGCGCTTATTTCACATCCATTTGCATCCTGAACAAGCACGGTATAAAGTCCTGATTCCAAGTCTGTTAAATCCTCTGTGCTGAAGCCGCCTGTCCATATAAAAGTGTAAGGCTGAGAGCCGCCAGAAACGGTAATATCTATCGCGCCATCATTCCCTCCAAAGCAATTCACGTTTGTAATATTCGCGGAAAGCTGAAGGCTGTCCGGCTCTGTTACATCAAAACAAAACTGTTCGCTTTCGCAAGCTTTTGAATCCGTGATGGTAACGCAATATTGACCCGGAGTGAGGTTATTTAAATCTTCTGTTGTAGCTCCGGTTGACCAATTGAACGTGTAAGGCGCAGTACCACCCGTAACGGTAATATCAATGCTTGCATTATCAAGACTGTTGCAGGAATTGTCCGTCACATTCGCAGTAGCCTCAATTGAATCAGGCTCAGTGATGGTGAAAGAATTGATACCTGTACAACTGTTCACATCGGTAACGGTTACAGAATATGTTCCGGCAGGTTTGTTTAATAAGTTCTTTGAAGTTTCACCCGTTGACCAGATATAGGTTTTCGTTCCCGTGCCGCCCGTTGCAGTCAAAATGATGCGTCCATCACTGCCTTCGGGGCAGGTTACATTTGTGATAGTTGCAGTAATGTTGAATTGCGCGGGCGCAGCAATCAAATAGAAAATTCCACCTGTGCATCCGTTGGCATCCACTATAGAAAGTCCATAAATCCCTGAACACAAGCGATTAATATCTTCCGAAGTGCCAAGCGTGTCGCCTGTTACCGCATTTTTCCACAAATAGAAATAAGGAGGAGTGCCACCCGTAAGAAAAAAGTCAAGCGCGCCATCACATGCGCCAAAGCAGGTTTCGTTACGGATTGTAACATTGTAAATGAAAGCACCGGGTTGGGTTACCTGAAGATTTGTGAGCGAAGCCGAGCAGCCGAGCGCGTCAGTAGCGGTTACGCTATAGGAGCCAGCAGTAAGTTCTAAAATCGAAGCAGTTGTCGCGCCATTTGACCAGCTATAGGTGAAAGGCGCTGTTCCCCGCTCAACACGTAACTCTATTTCGCCATCGCTGCCAGCATTACAACTTACGTTTGTAATTGTAGAACTGAGCGACAAACTGGAATCAGGCGGACACTGCCCGAAAGCTACATTCGCCACGAATAAAATCCCCGCAATAAATAATACCAGCTTATGCTTCATCATTAAAAATTTTAACTCTCAAATAACCCGTACAGATTGAATTCTGGCTTTCCGGGTGCGAGTGGAACGGTGGGGCTACCCGCAAGCTAAAAAGAATCAACCTGAAAATCAAACTTTACTTCAAAAATAAATTAAGGTGAGTTTTTAACGAAATAGTTGGCAAGATTCTTCATTGTCAACAGGTTAGCGGGATATTGCGCACCCCGGAAACACCAACCGGCTTGCAAAAATGCTCAAGGTGGGCAGTGCTGCGGCAGCGTATTACCTGGTAATGAAGCCCGAAAGTTCAAAGCGCAATTGATTACCTGAAAAGCGAATTTGAGCGGATGCGCGACAGCGACCAGTATGTGGTTTAAAAGCGTGTGCATGATGAGGCTGATTCAATTAAGACACTGCTTGTGTCCTATGTAAGTCCTTGATTATTAATATGATTAAAATGCGTGTTTCCCTTGGTTGTTAGTTCTATTGCTATCTAAAAACCACTATCAACGAGTCAACTAATTCTAAATCTTGCCTTGCTGAATCAGCAGGTGCGTTTTCAAAATTCCAGCCACGGATATTCCATCTTGTATCCGCCCTTCCATTACTAAACGGTAGGCTTCTGCAAAAGGAACCTTGGCAATTTTGAGCTGCTCATTATCATCAGGCGATGCAATGCCCTCGGTGATTCCTTTTGCAATATAGATGTAAGCGATTTCATCGGAGATGCAGTTGGAAGTTTGCATCTCCATTATCTTGGTGTATTCGCGCGCTTCCAGTCCGGTTTCTTCTTTTAGCTCACGCTTTGCAGTCTCCACCGGGTCAATATGAAATTTGCCACCGCCTTCCACGATTTCCCAGCTATATAACCTTAGCGGATAGCGAAACTGCCCTACGAGCCAGGTGTTGTAGTTTTCATCAAGCGGAATGATGCCGACAGCAAGATGCTTGGCGCTCACCACTCCATAAATGGTATCGTTCCCGCTCGGGTCAATCACTTGATGCTCACGCACGATTATCCATGGGTTATCGTAGATGATTTTCTCCGATTTTTTTGTCCAGGGATTTCCTTCGTCAATCAGTTCGTTAGTCATTAGTGATTATGTTTATAGATGTTAGTTGTTAGTTGTTTTGAATTAGTCTGTCAGATATCAACATTCAACCTTCCACCCCCAACACTAATTTCTTCGCCAAAGTTGGCACTCCTTGCGTTGCCGTTGCCTGCATGAATTCCACATTTGGCACGTTATAAACTTCGGGAATTTCAGGGTCAATGATGTATTTGGGAACTTCATACTTCACATAGTTGAGCAATCCCGCTGCGGGATAAACGACTAATGAAGTGCCGACAACAAGAAAGATGTCAGCTTTTGCTGCGATTGCAATAGCTTCATCCATCTTGGGAACCTGCTCACCAAACCATACAATAAACGGGCGCAACTGGGAGCCGAGTTCGCATTTATCACCAAGGTTCAAATCTTTTTCCCATTCGTACACAAGCTCAGGAAGTTTTGTGCTTTGCGCTTTGAAGAGTTCGCCATGCAAATGCAACACTTTTGTAGAGCCTGCCCGTTCGTGCAGGTCATCTACGTTTTGCGTGATAATATGCACGTCAAAGTGTTTTTCTAAATCAGCCAAGGCAAAATGCCCGGCATTTGGTTTTACTGAAAGTAAATTTTTTCTGCGCGCATTATAGAAGTCGAGCACCAGCTTGGGATTTTTTGCGTAACCCTGCGGGGAAGCAACTTCATAGATGTCATGTCCTTCCCACAAACCGCCCGCGCCACGAAAGGTTTGGATGCCGCTTTCCGCGCTGATGCCTGCGCCCGTAAGGACAACTATGCGCGTTTTCTGTTTGCGGTTTTCTGTTGTCAGTTTGTTGTTTGGCAAGGTTTGAACAAATGTTACTACTGTCCGGTTGTTGAGAAGCCGAAAATAACAAAAGCATTGAAAATAAAGGATTTGGAAGGCGTTCTTTGATTTTTCGATTTGAAATGAAAAGGTCATTTGCGGAGTAAATCCGCAAAAGGAATCAAGGCAATACCATTTTCTCGCAAATTTTCTATCAATTATCAGTTATGCTCCATCGTTTAACAGATGGCTTATACTTTTTAGTTATCTCTCAACATCACGTGGTAAATGAGCCGCGCCAAATAGTTAATGGGTTACATCGTTTATGGGGTTGTTTACATCCAGCAGGCACGAACTTCATTTTGCAGAGCCTCCATGATGCCGTGAAGGGCGAATTCAAAATTGATTTTATCGCATAAGGATTAGCGGATAGCTTTGGTTTTCAGGGGATGGAAGATTCCCAGCTATTGTTCACATCGCCCAGTTTCACTCCGATAAAATTTTGGTTGATTTTAGTTTCTGTGATGTTGTTGAATGCGCGTATGCGGGTGAAAGGAAACGGATTGGCAGGTGAAAGCGCTTCGCTGCTATTTACAAATTCCCACAGTTTGCCGGAAGGGTAGGAGGTTTTGCCCAAAATTACCGAGCGAATAAGCGTAACATCAACGGTAGTGATGGATTGTGACGCATTCACATCGGCTGCAATGATTTTGTATGGCGAATTAAGTGGAGTGCTTCCGAGCAGATGCCTGCGGATAAGCGAGATGTCGAGTGAAGTGATGCCGTTGTTTATGGTGATGTCATTGTTTTTAGAAGGCGTAACAACATAGCTTGCATTGCTGTCAGCTGCGAAAGCATACACGCCATTTTTTGTTGTCACCATTTCATCAGCGCGTGAGCCGGAGAGTTTCACTTTCACACCCGGCACAGGCACTCCGGTTTCCGTTGTGATTGTTCCCGCGATGGCAAGATTAAAATGAATGCGCTTGTTTGTTTTTAAATAAGTAGGCATTTGCTGCGCCTCCACATTAAACAACCCGTTCACTGGCACGATACTCGAATACACATTCCCGTTTTTCGTAGCCATGATAACATCTACTGTATCATCGGCAGTAATCACATCATTGATTGTAAATTGATGCGGAATGTATGTCCACACGGCATAGAGATAATTTCCCTGCGCGTCTCTATACTCCACAATATACGGGTCGTCTTCGCGCAGCAATGTTCCGTTGCTGAAATAATCACCAGCAATTTCAATGAATCCTGCGATAATGAAATAGCTTTCTTTCGGGTCATAATTACAGCAGGTGCCTTTTGTAATTCCGCTGGTGGAATATTGAATCGTGCTGCCTCCGTTGTTGCCATCGCGCACATGATAAAATGTAGAAAGGAAAAAATTAGGAATCACGGATTGTAAATGGTAGTCACGCAGAATCAAGCCTGCTTGTGATTCATGGATGTTATACATGCCGCTGTCGGGCAGGCTCAGCAGTGGAGCGTGTTGTACCGATGCAGGGTTTGTATCATAGCCGTATTCTGTTTTTGCAATCTTGTTATTACCTGCAAAGGTTTGCCAAGTGCGATAAATATTTAGCGCACCGCCCAACTCGGGTTCAATGCCCGTAGTGCGCGTGTTGTTGTTGATGGCTTTATTGTGAAAATATCCGTGAAAATTATAAATGATGTTTTCAGGAAACGGCTCGCCCCGCTCTTGCACCCAGATGTCGCGCACCTGCGTGTGATAGGCGGGGGTATGGTCAGATGTGCCGGTGAACAGGAAGTGCATATCAGGGTCTGCCGCCATTACGCCCGTGCCAATGCCGAGGGTGCCTTTGTGCCCGTCATAGCAGGCGGAAAGCATTGCGTAATATTCCTGCGGAGTAAAATTCCCTCCCCATTTGTTTGCTTCGTTCCAAAGTTCAATGCCATAAACTAAATCTGTGCCGCTGCGCTTTGTTTGATGGCGGTAATCAGTTGCGGGATAGCTTTTTATTTTCAGCAGCGAGTCGGGCACTGTTTTGCTTCCGTATCGCGCTGCGATTTGAAAAAACAGCTTCGCATACATCACATAACTTGCGGGGTCTGTTTTGCTTGACCCCGAAGGCACAGGATGGTTTTCATTTTCTGTATATCCATTCGCATAATAAGGCATATTGTTGGTGATACACAGCACGAATTTTATTCCCCGGGTCTTTGCGTCTTCAAGCGTTTGGTCATAATGAAAATTTTGCCATGTAGGCTCGAACATATATTCTTCTGGCTCTTTGCAAAAGGTACCCGCGCTCGTGTAAGTGCGCACTACTTTGATTTCATCCATTTTATCTAAGGGCACGGTGAGCGTACTGGTTACTCCAAAATGTTCTTTGATGAGGGGTTGGGCATTTGCGTGTTGAAGGAACGCGACTATTCCAAAGCAGGTTGCAACGAGAAGGCAGCGTAAGGTCACTAAATTTAAGATTTGAGGTGAAAGGTACTAAATGCAGCAAACAGCAAAACGCAAAAGGGAGAAACAAAAGCATTTTGAACAACGGGTGTTGATAAGAGAAAACAGCGCAACGCCAACCGTTATCTCTTACCCCGAATAATATTGCATCCAAACAAAACAGAACACCAGGACTTATCGCCTCGCACTCTTTTTATTTCTGTTCATCAGTTTCACCGGCTTCGGGCAAACCGCGGAGGAAATCATCAACAAACAGGTGGAAGCCATTGGCAGCAGGGAAAAGTTAGATGCTCTCACCTCCTTTCAATTCAAATTCTATGAGGGCACCAGAATCGTTTCGTTTAAAAGCCCTGATAAGCTGAGAGTTGATTATTACGAAGATGGAAAAATAGACCAAACCGGCATTTACAACGGTGCGCAGGGATGGACGATATTCGGAAGCGGAAATGTTGAAGATACACCGCCATCGCCCAACACGTTTTTTCACAATTACTTGCCGGGACTGCTTGCGTATGCTAAAGCGCCTGATTATAAAATCGAATACAAAGGCAAGGATGAAGAAACGAGTGACTATCTAATCGCCATTTCGCCCAAGTTAAATAACGCTGACGGTGACATGTACACATTTTATATAGACCCTGCAACAAGCATGATTAAAAAAGTGATTGAAGATACTAACATCTATAATTATATCTACTACTTTGATAATTATACTGACTTCAACGGAGTGAAAATGGCGCTCACGCATGTGCGTGAAGACAAATACGGTGCGAGGCAATCCAATGCCATCACCGATGTGAAAGTAAATTTGCCATTGGATGACAATCTGTTTGAAAAGCCCGCAGGCAAGTGATTCCACAATATCTGCACAAAATCATAACCCAACTATTCCTTTTATGAAAAAACGATTGTTACCCGTTTTGTTCTTCTCCGTTTACATTAGCGTTGCCGCACAAAAAGTGCCCGTGCTTTTGCAGGGAGGTGAAGCCAAACCTGCGTTTACCAAAATGGAATGTCTGAATAAATTGCCGAAGGAAAAAGACTGCTATTGCAACCAATATAATTATACCTACTACATTAAGGATTATACGTTGCAGTACATCGTATCAACAACTTCAAAAGTTGACCAGCTTAAAAATGCGGTTACCCGCCAGCAGGAATACAAAGTGAAACTTGATGAGATTGATGTCCTCCGATCGCTTGATAACCTGAAAACATCTGATGAACGGTTTAGCATCAAAAACATGGAAGGCAGTCGGCAGCATTACTATCAGTTTGAAATATTTTCAAAATTTACAGAGGGAATAAAAACAACGGAATATGGCAAACCTGTGGGCTATGAAAGCAGCACCTTCACCTGCGAAAGCTACAGTGCTGCGCACGATTTTCTGGAATACCTGCTCGTAGAACAGATGAATGTTCCCAGATAGGCAACTGCGATAACATTTATTACCCGGCTGAGCGAACACGATTATTGCTTAACCTAATGACATTAAACCTGCGCCATACCGATGGTATAGGTTGCAACAATGCCGCACCAAAAAGCCGATGATTCGCTATTATTGCGCCTCGAACCCACATGAGCAATCAGCAGCCATATTTAAGTATTGTTGTCACTGCCCGCAATGATAATTACGGAGGCGATTTCAATGCGCGATTGCAAAACTCCGTGCATTGGCTTTCTTTCTTTTTGGAGAAATATAAAGTGCATAGCGAGTTAATCATCGTTGATTACAACCCGATTTTAGAGAATGCGCCATTGAAAGAAATGCTGCAATGGACTTCAAACAGAAAACAGCTCACCATTCGCCTGCTGCATATTCCAAATGAAGTGCATCAAAGTTTGATAAATCCTGAAGTGCGAAAAACAGTGCCGCTGTTTGAGTTCAATGCCAAGAACATGGCGATTCGCAGGGCGCACGGGGAATATATCCTCAGCACCAATGCCGATATTATTTTTCATCCTGCCCTCATCCGGTTTATCTCCTGTCGCATTCCCGCAAAAAACAATTACTACCGCACCGACCGCTTTGATTTCAAAAAGATTGAGTACTATGATTTGCAAAACCCCTTCGCCACGCTCAGGGAAATCGAGAAGAAGGTGTATCGCATCATGCTGAAGGGTTATGGCTATCATCTGAAAGGCAACGGAGTCACTTTCAGGGAAGAAAACATGCTGCGCCTAAAAAACGCCTGGCGCATTTTTCTCGATTTGAATTTGGTGAAAATAGAATCGCTTGCGAAAAAGTGGAACATGAACATCACCTATGATGCGTTTGCGCAGCGCTACCACACGCATTGCAGCGGTGACTTCATGCTCATGCACCGCGAGCACTGGTTCGATTTGCGCGGCTATCCCGAAGACACGTTTATCTCCACACATTGCGATGCGCTCTTCACCGTGATGGCGGGCGTTTCAGGATTAAAGGAAAACGTGCTGAATTTTCCCGTGTATCATCAGGATCACGAGAGGCGCTACAAAGCCGACTTTGACGAAGCCGCATTCAGCAAAGAAATCAATGACATGTTCACGCGCTTCATGCACGACAGCCGTGAGATGGAAAGAAACCACGCCCCAAAAATCGTGAACGATGCCGATTGGGGACACGGAAACCGAAACTTTTTAGAGACGATTATTTAAAACGGATGCCGTTATGCTGAGTTTATCGAAGCAGGGAGTGAATTTCATTGTCGTATCGCTCAATCATCTTTCTCCAATCATATTGCTCAACAAACTGATGCACGTTTTCCCCCCGTGGCAACTTCACATCGAAGATGAGCCGTTGCAGACGGTTCACAAATTCACGTTCGTTGTCTTCATAGAAAAAGGTGTAGTGCAACTGTTGCGGAATATGTTCGGGATAAGCAAGGCGTTTAGGGAGCAGGGGAAACACATCGCAATACATCGCCTCGACAACGCTCGTTCCAAAGAAATCATGCACCGAAGTGACGGGAAGAATATCGCACTTGCACAACCATTGGACATACTCTGCATAATCTTGTGCAAAGCCGAAATGAAGAATGTTCTCTTTCAGTTTTTCTCTTGCTTCATCAAATATTTTCGGACGACTTTCATAGCTTTCGCCCAATACCACCAATTTAAATTCAACACCCCTTTCTTTTAGTTCAAACAGCGCATGGAAAAACGCTTCAGGATTCTTGTCATATTCCCAGCGATGATTCCACAGGATAACTGCCCTGCCTTCTTTTTTAATTTCCGCAGGTTTTAGTTGTTGAATCTTTTCCAAATCCATTCCCAATGGCAACACCGAGCTTTTCTTTTTAATGTTTTCAACACTGCCTGACTCATTGTTATCAGGAAATGCTTTCAGAAAAACAGGAAGTTCTTTGAAGAAGGAATCGAAATGATATTGCGAATTAAAGAACACCTTATCAGCGGCAAGCGCAGAAGTGTAATTGATGAAGCAGTAATGGTTATCGCGCTGCTGCCGCACATCGCTGTCCATTGACGACCAGGGGTACGTGAGTTGGTTTTCGTGAAAATAAATTGCAGAGGGAATATTATGTGTTGCAGAGCGGGTAAGACCGAGGAACACTGACAGGTCAAGCATGTCTGTGGCGAGCAACACATCAGGTTGAAAATTGCTTTCGAGAAATTTGCGCGCAAGTGAAACTGCGCCACCGTGCATCCGCCATTTCCAGTAATGCCCGCTGAGGGAAAAGATTTTTATTTCATGCTTGCTGTGCTGCGCAAATTCCTCCGCCCACTTTTTATGCGAGCCTGTAAGAAAAGGCTCCAGCAGGGCGATGCGCATTACTCGCCTTCTTTTTTCTTCGGGAAAGGCTGCACCATTCCGCTCGGCACGATGAAGTAACCCTTGTTATCAACAAACTCAAATTCATTCAGCAAGCGTGATGCTTGCAGGTCAATAAAGAAATCGCCCTTTTGAAACACAAGCGAATCCATTTGAAAAGTTTGATGCGCAGGAATATTATAGATGGCAAGCCGCATCGTATCCTCTTTGCGAATTAATTCTGTTTGCACGAGATACAAACCACAGATTGCAGAAAACGACAGCAACGACTTGTCCATCGGATTAATAAAGAAGTTATAACCCTGCTCATTGTGTTTCACGTTGAATGCGCCCGTTTGCAGCATGGAATCAATGGGATTTACAGTTTCCACGTTATCATAAAACTCGCCTTCATCTTTCGTGAACACATACCAGATGTTCTTTTCCAATTTGTCCGTCATTGGCTTTTTGCTTTTCTGGTCAAGCAACCGAAAGGAATAAATGCCCACGCAAGTCTGGGCATAAGCGAGTTGATATAGGGGAGTGCAGGCAAGAACGAAAAGAAGTTTCTTCATGATGAAATTTTGTTTGCGTGAAGTTTTCAAATACGGTGCCAAATTAGAAAACAATGCACAGACGCAGGTTAAACTTTTTCACACTAAAAAAGTGAGATTGATTAGCTTTGTGAAAAATTTTGAAAGGATGACCAAACAAGACTATCTCAAAGAAAAAATTCAGCACATTGACATCACAAAGTACAATGTGGTTCCCCTCGTAGATGCCATGAAAGACATGGCTTTTCAGGCGCGTAACCTGCATAATGCAGCGCGCATTTTCGACATGATGCAACAGGATAAAGACAGCGTGGTGTTTCTCACGCTTGCTGGCTCGCTCATCAGTGCGGGGTTGAAAAAAGCAATCCTCACGTTGGTTGAAAACAACATGGTTGATGCAATCGTGTCAACAGGCGCGAACATCGTTGATCAGGATTTCTTTGAAGGACTTGGCTTTTTTCACTACAAAGGCACACAGTTCGTTGACGACCAGAAGTTGCGCGAGTTGATGATTGACCGCATCTATGATACGTATATTGATGAAGAAGACCTTCGCTTGTGCGATGATACGATTGGTAAAATTTGCGAATCGCTTGAAAGACGCCCGTATTCTTCGCGCGAATTCATTTATGAAATGGGTCGCTATTTAGATTCAGATAAGAAGTATGCAGAGAGTCGTGAAGAGTCTATCGTGTATCAGTGCTACAAAAAAGGCGTTCCGATTTTCGTACCTGCCTTTTCGGATTGCTCCGCAGGGTTCGGTTTGGTGCATCACCAGTTCCACACACAGGGACCAAAAGTGACGATGGACTCAGTCGCTGACTTTTTGGAAATCACAAAAATCAAAATTCAACATCAGGAATCAGGCATCATGATGATTGGCGGTGGTGTTCCGAAAAATTTCGTGCAGGATATTGTTGTTGCTACAGATATTTTGGGTGAAGAAGCACCAATGCATAAGTATGCAGTGCAAATCACCGTTGCCGATGAACGTGATGGGGCACTCTCCGGCTCTACCTTGAAAGAAGCTTGCTCTTGGGGAAAAGTTGACACCGTAAATGAGCAGATGGTATTTTCTGAAGCGACCATTGCATTCCCGCTCATCGCAGGATACGCTTATCATAAGCAAAACTGGAAAGCGCGCAAAGAGAAACGTCTCAACGATATGTTTGCTTCAGTGGAAGCGTAATCGTAAAGCAGATTTTACAAAGAGCAAAATCCCGGTTCATCCGGGATTTTGTGTTTTATAGCGAGAAATTTTCTTGCAGAATCTAACTCACTTTCTGGTATCGCGGATGAAACCTGAAAATGGTATCACGCAAATATTCGCGGTCAAGATGCGTATAAATTTCAGTTGTCGTGATGGAAGCATGTCCGAGCATTTCCTGCACCGCGCGAAGATTTGCGCCTCCCTCCACTAAATGAGTCGCAAAAGAATGTCTGAATGTGTGCGGGCTGATTTTCTTTTTGATGCTGGCTTCTTTTGATAGTTGCTTAATCAGCATGAAAACATATACCCTTGAAAGTTTGCTGCCCCTGCGATTGAGAAAAAGAAAGTCTTCGTTGCCTTTCTTGACAGGCACTTGCGGACGCACTTCGTTTTTGTAAATGTTGATGTATTTGATGGCATCGCTCCCGATGGGAACAAGTCTTTCCTTATCCCCTTTTCCAATCACCTTAATGAACTCTAAGTCAAGAAAGAGCGTGGAGATTTTCAGGTTTACTAATTCGGATACGCGCAACCCGCAGCTATACAGAGTTTCGAGCATGGCTTTGTTGCGCGCGCCTTCCGGTGTGCTGAGGTCAATCGCATTTATCATGCGCGTGATTTCATCGAAACTCAATACATCAGGAAGTTTGCGGCTCAGTTTTGGGGCTTCAAGTAATTGCGTTGGGTTGGTGTTCATCAAATCTTCCATCAGCAGGAACTTGTAAAATGCGCGGATGCCGGAGATTACCCGCGCCTGAGAACGGTCTTTCACTTTTTTTTTGCTTACCCAAACGATGAATTCCTGCAAGTTTTCAAGCTGAATTTGCTCGGGAGTAAGTTTTAATTCTTTCTCAAGCAGGAAACTTTCAAACAGCCGGATGTCGTGCATGTACGCCTCAACTGAATTTTTTGAGAGCGAACGCTCCAATTTCAGATAAGATTCAAAACCTTTTATTGTACTTTTCCAATCCAATTTTCGATGGATGATTTATGATGGATGATGGAATATGAGCAATCCGCAATTAGCATAACTTAGTCGGCAAATTAAACTTGTCTGCCGCTATGCGCATCATGATTATCAACGGACCCAACTTGAATTTGTTGGGAAAACGCGAGCCGGAGATTTACGGAAAGGTGTTGTTTGAAGATTTCTTCAAAATGCTGAAATCAGGTTTCCCTAAAATAAAGCTGGAATATTTTCAGAGCAATACGGAGGGCGAACTAATTAACAAGTTGCATGAAGTCGGATTTTCCTGCGATGGAATTGTGCTGAATGCTGGTGGCTACACGCACACATCGGTTGCGCTGGCAGATGCAGTTGCTTCGATTAAAACTCCTGTGATCGAAGTGCATATTTCAAATCCATACTTACGCGAAGAGTTTCGCCATAAGTCTTTGCTTGCTCCGAAATGTAAAGGATCAATTTCAGGATTGGGATTGGAAGGTTACAGGATTGCGGTTGAATTGCTGACGGAGAAATAATATCATTTGAATTTGCTGCTTGTCAATTCGCTGAAGTATCGAATCCTTCTGATAAAATAATCCACGATAATGGTTCCCTTGTAAAAGCCATTCTGATTTGGTTCTCCGATTTTATGTTGCTCAATGATTTTCCAAACAGTTTTTCTTTTTGAAATGATTTGTTTCAAATCGCTCACAAAATGAATGTGCGCTTTCATTATAGCAAAGTAGTCACGCCAGTTTCCTGTGAATAAATTCTTGTAAGCTGAAAGAATGTCAAGGATAAATCTTGTTGAAGTGCGTGCGAGCACAACATCGCTCGGCAGGTTTTTTACCATTGCAGTAAGGTTGTTCCGATAATTAAGAAATGTCTTTTTGGGATTGCCGTGCTGTAAACTGCCTCCGCCAACATGATATACAATTGAGGCCGGACAATATTTAATTGAGTATCTGGCATTCTTGATTCGCCAGCACAAATCAATCTCTTCGAAGTGCGCAAAGAAGTCGGCATCTAATCCTCCGAGTTGGTGATACAAGCGCGAGCGAATGAACAAACAAGCTCCGCTTGCCCATGCAATTTCTATTTCGGTGTCATATTGCCCTGTGTCTTTTTCGATGGTGTCGAAAAATCTTCCGCGACAAAAAGCATATCCGTGTTTGTCTAAAAATCCTCCCGCAGCGCCTGCATATTCAAAAGATGATTTGTCGTGAAATGCGCGCAACTTCGGTTGACACGCTGCAATGTTTTTATCCTTCTCCATCAATGCAGCCAAGGGCTCTATCCAATCGGGAGTGACTTCAACATCTTGATTGAGCAGGACATAATAATCGGCTTCTACCTGCTTCAGCGCGACATTATATCCTTTCGCAAATCCGTAGTTCTTTTCAATCTGAATAATGTTTACAGAAGGAAAATTCTTCCTGAGAAATTCAACCGAATCATCTGTTGAGTGATTGTCTGCAACATGAAAAGTTGTGTTGGTATAAGTTGTTTTTAAAAGCGATGGAAGAAACTGTTCTAAAAACTTTTTCCCATTCCACGATAAAATGACAACTGCAACAGCAGGATAACTCATGCTCTTTTTCTTTTCCACCTGCGGTGAGACCACAGCCAGTTGTCGGGATGAAGGTTAATTGCGTTCTCAAGCGCTTTGGTATGAATGTCAGTGATTTCACCTTCTTTGGTTAATGCAGGATTTTCAACCAGCAGCGAAACATCAATTGTATAATATCCGCGCTTCACTCTTTGAATATCACCATAGACAATGGGTAAGTCAGTCATCTTCGCAAATTTCTCAGTTCCTTTGAACACAGGCGTGTCTTGATGTAAAAAAGTAGTCCAGTGAGCAGTTTTTGTATTGGAAGGAGTTTGGTCGGTAATGAAGATATAGAGATTCGGTTGCTTACCATGTTCCTTTAGCATTTGTCGGGCTTGCGTATGTGGGAGAAGCATCATGCCGAATCGTGCGCGCATTTTGCGGGCGAAGCGGTCGAAATAAACATTTTTTAGCGGTCTGTAAAACACAATCGGGCGGTGGCGCACGGCAAGACTGATTCCAAGCCCTGCCATTTCCCAGTTGCCGCAATGCCCGATTGTTGCAATCACGCTTTTTCCTTCTTTGAAGTAGTTATTGAGCAATTCTTTATTCCTGACGATACAGCGGTTCTCTACTTCCTCTTTTGAAATCGTTGGGAGTTTAATATTCTCGACAAGGATGTCGCAAAAATTTTTGTAAAACTTTTTTGCAATTACATTTAGCTCATTCTCTTTTTTTTCTGGGAAAGAATTTCTCAGATTATTCAACACTACGTTTCCTCGGTAGCGAATCACATAATACACAACGACAAACAAAATATCAGAGAAGACAAACAGAACGCTGAAGGGAAGTAAGGAAAGCGGGAAAATGATTGCGCGTGTGAGCCACCATGCAATGCGACTCATGCTCATTCTTTTTTATAATAGTCAGTGGCTTTTGAGCCGTAATGCGGTCGCACTTCGGGGTTTTCCATTTCCAAGGGACTTTCACCTCCCATGAACGAGGCATAAATTATACGCTGCCATTGGTCATTTCTGATTTCCCCGTTGGCAGTGGAATGAATCAATTCATAAGTGTTGGTAACGAGGTCTTGATTGAAAAAAACAAATTTCACATTGGTTTGCCCGTTTGCAATTTGATTGTAAGTCCAGATTTCATAAGGCAATGCGCCCGGTTCGCGTTGCGAGTTAAGGATATCCGTTGGTGCACCGTATTGGAGTCGAACACGTCCTCTGTCGGTTTGAAAGCCATAATAAATTGTTGTGCCATAGTTGTCGTTCACCATTTTTATTTCTTTCGAATATTCCTGCCATGCAGCAGCAGGATCAGATGCGTTGCGGTTCATCCAAAAGAGCAGGAAGTAGCGCTGCTTGTCAAGCAATGTTCCATCTTTAAGAAGGCTGTGTATTTTCTTTGATTCATTTACATCCGTCAGCGGCAAGATGGATTTCAAATGATACTCAGACGATTCCGTTGTCATCGCTTCCACAAACGTATTTTCAACAAAAAGTTTAGCGAGGCTTTCTGGCGTTGCTTCAATCTCTTTGCTGCGCTGAAAGAACAGTTGCTTCAAGGCGAGCAGTTCGTTTTTTCTGTTGCGCATTTCCATTGTCAAATTATAGTTGCCGGTATAAAGTCCTGAAATGTCAAATTCAGAGAAGACCACATTCACCGCGCTTGCCGGAATTTTCCGCGAGTAGGAGAGATTGCCGACAACTGTATTTTCTTTGAATTTTTTTACCGTAACAATCACTGCGGTTTCGTCATTCAGTTTGTCCGTGTTGTAAACTTCCGCGTAGAAAGTCAGCTTGTTGATGCCATCGGGAAAATAATTGAGCACTTGCGGAACCATGTAATAGCCATTGCGCGTGTAAAGATTTTCTTCTGTGCTTGCATAGAATGTGTCAATCATAGCAATGTCTGAGAGTTCCACTTTCGTAGCATCAAAGGCAATTGAAAACGGCTCTGTTTTTTTTGTGGAATTATTTTCTTTGTTCATATCTCTGAATGAAGCTTCGAGCGTGTAAGAGCCGGGCGCGAGTGCAAACCGCTTTTTGTCAATCAGGCTGTTGGCAAATGAATTCGTGTCATCAGTTTCAACGCTGTGCAGCAGATATTTATCAAAAGTGATGATCTGCTCGCCTTGTTTGTAAACGAGCGACACTTCCACCGAGCCTTTCTGTTTTCCGCTCGCCTGTTTTGCAAATTGGATAGAAGTTGAAGTAATGAAAATATCCGTTTCCACATACGTGCCGATTTCGGGCGCGTGGAAAACGCTGTTGGTGACAAATACCTCAATGGCTTTCGCAGGAAAAATCCCTGCGCAAAATGCCGCAATCAAGAAGATAAAAAAGATTTTACTGCTCATAAATCTGTTCTCCTAAAATTAGTGAATATATTTGGGCTATGGCAAAGCTGCTGATTGAAATGCAATACTTAGGTTCGATTTCTTATTACCGCGAATTGCTTCGTTACAAGGAAATTCTTTTTGAGACGCATGAGAATTTCGAGAAGTCAACGTATCGCAATCGCTGTTATGTAGCAAGTCCAAATGGGAAATTGCGCCTCACGATTCCTGTGGAGGGCGGCAAAGGGCAGCGCGCACTGTATTCTGAAATCAAGATTGATTACGAAGAGGATTGGCAGAAAATTCATTGGCAGAGTCTCACTTCCTGCTATCGCAATTCGCCTTATTTTGAATTTTATGAAGACCGCTTTGAACCATTTTATACGAATCGTTTCGAGAAACTCTTTGACTTTAATAATCAGATGTTGGATTTGATTATCGAACTGCTAAAGATTGATATAAACATTGAATTCACAGTTGATTATCAAAAGCAGTATTCAGACGCGGATGATTTCCGTTCCAGAATTTTACCTTCCAATCCGCAGGAAACAGTTGTGAAATACCGCCAGGTGTTTGAAAATAAGACGGGTTTTATTCCCGACCTCAGTATCGTTGATTTGTTATTTAGCGAAGGACCACATGCAAAAGAGAAACTTTCACATCACCAACCTCTCCCGATGGGAGAGGGACACAAAGATTTTCGCTCCAAGAACACGGATTAGCCTAAGTCAATTTTCGTACTCCTCCATTTTCTACTTTTGCACTGCTTTTAAATATGGCAGGAAAAAATTTTGAGATTGGCGTTTCAACTATTTCGGGAGGCGCTGTTGCGAATATTTTTAAAATTTTTAAGGAGAATAAAATCGAATCGCAGTATTACCCCCGTGTGGTTGCTTCGGTATTGTTCAGCATGTTTGCAGAGCCTTTTCGCTGGTGGGAGCATCTCCGTTATGACGTGCGCATCAATTCCTTTCAAATAGAAAATGACCCCGTTTTCATTCTTGGTCATTGGCGCAGCGGCACCACGCACCTGCACAATTTAATGTCAAAAGACACACAGTTCGGATATGTCACTACTTATCAGGGTGTTTTTCCCGAGCTGTTATTGGGTAGCTCCTGGTTGTTTAAAACATTCATGAAAATGATGATGCCCGAAAAACGCGCTTCAGATAATGTTGTGCTTTCAGCCGATTATCCGCAGGAAGAAGAATTTGCGCTCGGTAACATGAATCCTTATGGCTATTACAATTTCTGGTATTTCCCGAAGGATACAAAACGGGATTACGAACGATTTATCGAATTTAAAGGAGCAAGTCCTGCGCACTTTTCCCGTTGGAAAGCCGACTATCTGCGGCTTGCAAAGAAATCTTTACTCAACACGAATCGCAAACGCTTCATCTCGAAAAATCCGCCACATACCGGCAGGATAAAACAACTGCTCGAACTTTTTCCCAATGCGAAGTTTGTGCATATCTATCGCAACCCCGTTGTGATTTTCATTTCCACGAAAAAACTCATTGAAAGCACGATGCCCGCGCTGCAATTTCAAGATATTACCAGCGAAGAACTTGAAGAAAATATTTTGTGGGTGTATGAACAGATTATGCAGGCTTACCTGCGCGACCGCGCGTTGATTCCACCGCAAAATTTGATTGAATTGCGTTTTGAAGACTTTGAAAAAAACACGCTGCCTGAATTAGAGCGCATCTATGGGCAACTTCATATTCCCGGATTTGAAGCGGCAAAGCCTTATTTTCAGCAATACATTGACGCGCAAAAAAGCTATGAGAAAAACAAGCACACCCTGCCTCGCGCAACAGTTGATAAAATAACATCCCGCTGGAAATTTGCGATGGAACAATGGGGTTACAATCTGCCGGAGAATTTGGAAATCAGCGATTGACAATCCTGTAGATGTGGCGCGTACTTCTCTTGTTTCTTTAGATGCTCTGTTTAGAGGCGCAGAAGGCAGGAGGGGAGTAGTAGGTATTCAAAAGAAAGTCATATAGAGCCGATTCGGAGTAGAAAATTTATCTTCGAAAAGTAATAAACTTAACCTGTGTTGAAATATTCACCTGCGGAATCATGGGGAGTAAATCGGAATGCGCGGTGCGTTGCTTCGTAGAAAGTGAAGTGCTAAAAAGCCGCACTGCATGTAGCCCTGAAATGTTACTTCTTAAAACCTAAAACTTTTAACTTGCGCTTATGCGTGTATATTTTTTCCTCTGCTTTATTCTTTCCTCTGTTTTGCTTTCTGCGCAAACCGAGCAATGCGGTACCATGTATGCCGACAGCATCCTGCGCAGCAAAATTCCAGGTGCGCCTTCTCTGATTGATTTTGAAGAATGGCTGCAACTGAAAATGAATGAGCCTTCCAATGTCGCTAATCAGCGCGGAGCGATAGTAACTATTCCTGTAATCGTGCATGTGATTCATGATGGTGATGCGGTGGGCAGCGGGCAGAATATCAGCGAGGCGCAGGTGCTTTCGCAGATTGATGTATTGAATGAAGATTTCCGCAGGCTGAATGCAGATGCGGTGAATACACCCGCTACTTTTTTGCCCGTTGCTGCTGATATTGAAATTGAATTTTGTCCCGCTGTGGTTGACCCGAATGGCATGTTGCTTGCCGAACCCGGCATCCACCGTGTGCATGCAGGACAGGCAACATGGGCAAGTTCTGCGGATATTGACATCAACCTGAAGCCTTCCACTATTTGGGACCCCACGCGCTACTTTAATATCTGGACGGTTGATTTTGGCAGCGGCTCTACGTTGCTTGGCTATGCGCAGTTTCCTGAAGGCTCAGGTCTTGCAGGAATGCCAACAGGCGCACAATCAGCGAATACCGATGGCATCGTATGCCGCTACAACGCATTTGGAAGAGTGGGCAATGTTAATTCCCCTTACGACCTGGGCAGAACTGCTACACACGAAGCAGGGCATTGGCTTGGCTTACGCCACATCTGGGGCGATGGCGATTGTTCGGTGGATGATTATTGCACAGACACGCCCGAATCAGATGCTTCAAATAATGGATGTCAAACGGGATATGTTTCTTGCGGCAACGTGAACATGGTGCAAAATTATATGGATTACTCCAATGATGCGTGCATGAACATTTTCACATCGTGCCAAAAAACACGCATGCGAACGGTGTTGCAAAACAGTCCGCGCAGGGTGGAACTGCTCAACTCAACAGTTTGCGAATTGCTCAACCAAGTGGATGTCACGGGGCAAGTGCGCGATGCGCAAACTACACTTGGAATGCCGTTTGCGAAAGTGCGTTTCAAGAATGCTTCTTACAACTATGAGGCTGACTGCGATGTAAATGGAAATTTTGCCATTGATGATATGTTTGTAGGTACCTATAATGTGTATGGAGGAAAGTGGAGTTATGTTACTGCCGAATTAATTGTAACGGTGCAAAGCGGAATGTCGCCTGTTGTTATTTCTGTCAGCAAAGGATATTATGATGATTTCGTGCTGGATTTTTCGTGGGGAATTTCAGGTACAGCAACATCTGGCGAATGGGTACGTGCGCAGCCGGTGGGCACTACGTTTAATGGCGTTGCTTCTAATCCGGGCGCAGATGTTACGAATGATTTGGGTACAGAATGTTTCACCACAGGCAATGGGGGAGGAGCCGCAGGAAATGATGACGTGGACAACGGCACTACGATTATAACTTCACCTGTTTTTGATTTGACAACTTATTCGGAGCCATACATCAATTTCTATCGCTGGTTTTACAACGATGGCGGCACAGGTACTCCGAATGATAATCTTGTTGTGCGCATTACAAACGGAGTTACAACTGCTACAATTGAAACGCTTGTTTACAATACGCCCAATTCCAACCAATGGAATTTCAGGAATGCACGTATTGAAGATTATGTAACGCTCACTGCGAATATGCGATTCATTGTAGAAACAGGCGACCTTTCGGCATCAGGACACATCGTGGAAGCGGGCTTGGATTTTTTTCGGGTGATTGATTCATTGGATTCACCACAGGCTGCGTTCAGTGTTGATGTATCGCAGGGTTGCGCTCCGCTCACTGTGCATTTCACAGATGCTTCAACAGGAAATCCGACAGCGTGGCAATGGAGTTTTCCGGGAGGAACACCCAATACTTCTGCCGCGCAAAATCCAATAATTATTTACAACACCCCTGGCATTTACAATGTAACTCTAACTGTTACAAATGCCGCAGGAAACGATGCAGCAACTCAAAACGCTTTTATTACGGCAGATGAAATTCGGGCTGATTTCTCTCCCGATGTGCAGCAGGGATGTCCGGGATTAGTTGTTGAATATTCTGATTTCACTTCGTGCAGTCCTACAACATGGCAATGGAGTTTCCCCGGTGGAACGCCATCAACTTCTTCTCAGAAAAATCCGGTGGTGACTTACTATACATCAGGCGTTCATGTTACTACGCTCATTGTTGGAAATGCTTCAGGAAATGATACGCTAATGATAAATAATCTTATTACTATTCTTGAAAAACCTTTCGCAACAATCGCAACTGTGAATACTAAATGCTTCGGCAGTTCAGATGGCGAAATTGTTGTCACCGTATCACAAGGAACACCGCCATATTCTGCATTGTGGTCTGACGGGCAAACGGGATTGTCGAGAAATAATTTATCCGTTGGAAACTATTCCGCAACCATCACCGACCAAAACGGATGTAAAGACACAACCGCAATAGTTGCAATTACACAACCTGCTGAGTTACTTTTATCTGTTTCCTCAACTCCTGATTATTGCGGAACGAATAGCGGAACTGCGGAAATTACAACAAACGGGGGAACGCCACTATACATTATAGAATGGAATACTGGCGCAAGCGCGTCAGCTATTTCCAATTTGGCAAGCGGGCAATATTCTGTAACTGTAACCGATGCAAACAGTTGTCAAAAAATCGAGAGCGTTTCTGTTGCAACAAATAACAACACGCCAATAGTTGTTCTGACTGAAGAAGATCTTTCCTGCAATGGATTAAGTGACGGAACAATTATTTCCTCTGTTTCAGGAGGCACAGCGCCATACAGTTATGAATGGTCAAATGGAGCCGATAGCGCTTCTGTTTCAAATTTGCCTGCTGGAAGTTATTCCTTAACAGCGACTGATGTGAACGGATGTTCTACTTCGCAATTGGCAATTATTGAACAGCCCGATGCAATCTCTGTCAGTGACTCTGTTACCGATGCGTCATGCGGATTAAGCAATGGAGCGATTTCACTTTCCGTGTCAGGCGGTGAGATTCCTTATTCTTATTTGTGGAGAACAGGAGATACGTCTGATAATCTATTGAATGTTGCAGCGGGAAATTATGCGCTCACCGTAACTGATAATAATAATTGTGAAGCGCAAAATACATTCACAGTAAACACAACAGGCGGACCGGACTTTCAAATGACAACGAGTGATGCGTTGTGTTATGGGCAAAATGGTTCTATTACAGTTTCTATTATTTCTGGAACACCGCCCTACACTTACAACTGGTCAACAGGCGATACGGGGCAAATACTCACAGCATCAGCAGGAACTTATTCCGTGAGCGTTGCTGATTCAAGCGGATGTGTTTCTATTGGCGATACTTCTTTTAGTGAGCATTCAGAATTGCAACTTGCTGTGCAGGTTGCTGATGTTGTATGCAGCGATAAAGTTGGATTGGCAACTGCGTCAGCAAATGGAGGAACACCGCCATATACCTTCTTATGGAATAATCAAATCTCCGGTGATTCTGTTTTTCTTGGCGATGGAATGAACGAAGTAACTATCACAGATGCAAACGGCTGTACCGCCACTGATTCTGTGCTTGTGCTTGCATTGCCCGAACCGCATTACGCGCTGCAATCAGCGCCCGACAGCGCAAATCAAAACACAGGTGCAGCAACAGTTACTATTACAACAGGCGTTTCGCCTTTCAGCTATTTGTGGAGTGATGCGCTTGCGCAAACGGATTCTGTTGCAACAGGCTTATCGGCAGGATTATATTTTGTTACCATCACTGATGGCAATGGCTGCGAAGTGGTTGACTCAGTTCTTGTGGAAGCATTTGTAAGCGCATCATTTCCGACAGAACATTCTATCTCTCTTTATCCCAATCCGAATAATGGCATTTTTAGAATTGAAACGCAGAGTGATTTTTCATCTCTCCATGTAGAAGGTTATAATGCGCTTGGTGAAAAAATCTTTTTGCTTCAAAATTTAGCAGACTCACCATCCATCATTGATTTAAGAAACTACGGCAAAGGCGTTTATTGCATCCGCATTTTCATTGATGAAAAAGTGATTACGCTGAGAGTGATTTATGCGTCTGAATAAGTTTGTCTTTTCATTCCACAAAAAAATAAGCAATAATTAAAATACGCAAGCAGGTCGGCTATAAGTCAGGCGCAAGAATGAAATCTATTCGCAGCGTGTAAAGCCCAGCCCGATAAGAAAGCCCGGGAGTAATGCGTAAATCAACATTAAACTTATAACACCCGGGGCGTGAAAGATAATCGCCCGCCATGTTTGTGCCGACAGGCGTTACATCATCGCAACTGATAGCTGCATCAGGCGCATTCAGGCGGTCGCCAATAATATCTGTGGGAGTGGCGATATCTGTAAGCGGAAAAAAACCAGAAGTAAGTGGGGTATTACTTTGATTGCGAAAACGGATTTCAATCATATTTAAATCAGGAGCCTCGCCATTGTTGGAATAGTAAGTGGTGGCATCCCACTCTCCGGCAATACTTGTAGTTGCGCCAACATACAAATCCCATTGAGTAAGTTCGGCATCAACATTCAGCGCGAGTACATTGGAAAGGGTAATTCCATTGACATATTCGTTGATAGTATTAAAGGTGAAATCAACATTGGGGCTGGTTTTACTTAATAAGGCGACTGTTTGCGCGGAACTATGCCAACTGTTGAAGATGAAAGAGAGCAAGAGGATAATAAAAGAAGCCCGCATCCGCATATTGCGGATAAAGATAGGCTATGGAAAAGGGGAGAGGCGATAGATATTTTCCACAAAAAAAGAAAAGGCTGCCCATTTCTGGACAGCCTTTTCAGATTACTTAAACAGTTTTGTTTAGAGGTCTTCAACTAATGAGTAAACCACTTCAACATAGTAGAATCCTGACTGTGCAAAACCAGGACCGGTAAGCGATACAGTTGAATTCGGAAATGTTGCGGGAATGCTCGGAACAATTCTGTAATGCAGTCTGAATTGGTTCGTAGAAGGATTGGCATAAGCAGTTCCCGGACCATAGCTTTCACCGGATGCAGTGCCAACCATACCAGCCAAAAACTGAGTAGAAGCGTCAGGTACACCACCAACAACGCCTGAGTTCGTCAAGCCTTTGAGGCTGGAAAAGGTGTTGAATGTTCCACCTGTTGGCACAGAAGAGTTAACTTCTACTGCCTGAATTTCGAGAATTTCAGCAGGAAGCGTATCCTGTCCGTTTGTGGAATAAGCATCAACCTGCGTCCAGTTGTCAGTGCTGGCATAGGCAAACAAGTCCCAAGCTACCGTAGCGTCAACTTCGAGTTTTGTAGCATTGTACTTGGTGATACCATTCTGATATTCCTGAATGGTGTTAAATGTAAAATCTACCTGTGGGTCAGTTGTCATACGTAAATCGAGGATACCTTGCAGGTCCATCGTTACATACGTGTACTCCTCATCAGATAACTGGGCGAACGATTGCATTGCAAAAAACACAAGGGCTGTTGCAAGCAGGGAAAACTTTTTTCTCATGGTTTTAATTTTTTTTGTTAAGGAAAAATTTCCTGCTTGTACGGGGGAAGAAAAGCGAAGGTTACATGTTAGCCGGAAAAATATTTTAGGGCAGCCATCTCAGCGCAGTTCATTAGGGCGAAACATCCTGTTGGCGAAGGGTTTTGGCAGGTCCCCGCATTTTGATTTTTTATCAGTTTATTTTTATAAAAATGTTCCGAGATGGAGAACCCGGAACATTTACATACAAAAATTGTGAATCAGAGAGGCGTGAAACGAGTGGACAGTGCAGGCGTAATTCGCGAAAGTCAACAGAGGTTATTTAAAAACTGAAAATTGAATTAATTGCGGGTGCGTCTTTTCAACTCGATTAAAGATCTTCAACAAGCACGTAAACAACTTCCAAGTAATAATCACCATCGGTAGAAGCTGTATTATTCCCAACGGAAAATTTTCCATTAGGCAAACTGGACAAATGTTTTGGAGCTATCCGATAATCAAGCGAAAATTTATTGGTAGCTGAATTCATACTTGCAGTTCCTGGAAGATAGCTTTCATTTGGTTCTTTTCCCACCATTCCTGCGATGAATTGGGTGGAATTTGCATCTGGAATACCGCCAACTACTCCTGAGTTCGTCAACCCTTTCAATCCGGTGAAAGAATTAAAATTTCCACCGACAGGATTGCACCGATTCGGAGACGATGAATAGATTTCAAGTAATTCTGCGGGTAAATGCGAGACATCTTCCGAGGAGGCGACATCTCCCGGTATCCAATAGTCGGTGTTTGCGTAGGCAAAAAGATCCCAGGGAAGGGTTGCATCCACTTCAAGGCGCACCGCGTTGAATTTCACAATGCCGTTTTGAATATCTTCATCTGAATCAAAATTGAAATTCACCTGCGGATCAGAACTGATTGTAAGAATCATCACGCTTTGAAACTCAGCTCCGATAGTGATATGTTCTTTTTTGGCGGGAGTAAAGGAAACGAGAAACAAAAATAAGAAGGAGCATAACAACACCACTTTCTTCATACTGCACATATTTTAGCTCAACAATAACAGCAAATTGAATTGTTTTAAATGGAAAGTCAAATTTTTAAAAAGTGCTTGTTAAAAAATAATTTTCAGCAGTTGGTAAAATCCGAATAAAAGGAAAATAATGCCGATGATTTTTCTTCCCCAGTATGCAAGCTTCTCTGATTTGTTTGCGATGGTTAATCCCAACTTCGCATAAAGAGAAAGTGCGAAGAAGGTGCCCAATGTAATGCCCAGCGAAAATAGAATCACCGTAGTAACGCTGTAATCAATCCACCCGTTGGAAGCGAAGTAAGAAGACCAAAGAATCCAAAAGGGAATAACAATCAGGTTGCTTGCGCTCACGAGCATTCCCTTGGTAATATTTGAAGCTGTGCCGGTTTTTTGATGTTCGATTTTGGGCGTATCTTTTTTAAGTAAAATAAACAACCCGAACAAAAGAAATACAGGAGCAGCACTGTACTGAATAATCGTAGAGATGTAAATATTTTTTGAGAGCATACTGCCGAATAATACTGCCGCTACTGCCTGAAAGAACTCTACAAATGCCGCTGCGCCTGCAACAATTAACCCATCACGCAAGGTTTTTCTCGCAGCGGTGTCCATCACGGTGATACTGATAACTCCGGGCGGCAATGTGCCTATAAAACTCATTCCTGCGCCAAGTAAAAAGGAAAATACAGGAAAGAGCGGCTCATTCATTTGCTTAATTTTTCTTTGTAATAAAAGTAAGTTTTCAGTTTGGCGATTCCTTCGTGCAGGCTCATGTAAGCAACTCCGTTTTTGTGATTGATGCTGCTGACTTTATAAATGATACTCCACTGGTGCAATAAATCTCCCCAGGCTCTGAAGAGAGAATATCCTGTTTCATAGATGTGTGTTGGCTCGCCTCCCGCTCCGTTCACTTCTACAAATTTCAGCGATTCACCGGTTTTCAATCCTTGTGGTGTTTTGCATTTTGCATCAAAGCGAAAAATAAACATGTCGGGAATCTGCTTTGCAATGTGATTGAACGTACGCAGCATTTGCTCATCCACTAAGTAACGTCCGTCAAAGAAAGCCGTTCCTCTTGCATGATTGCCGACAGGCTCAATGCGCAGCGTAGCGCCTTTGGCAGGAATCTCCTGCATGAGTTGCACTTTCTCTTTTTTGAATCGTTCTAATTGCAAAATAGATCGATTGTCTTTCTGCATCAATTCTTCAACAGATGATTTTCCATCGCCTATTACGGTCATGTATTTTTTGATTGTAATAGAACTAATCGTGCCTGTTTCTTCACCAGGAATAAGGTAAAACAAAACATTGAACTCGTGTTCGTAATCAAGATATTCCTGCAAGATAAAATCAACAGGAAATCGCGCAAGATGCTTTTCTAAAGATTCAATGTCGTCCATCTTTTCAACTAAGAAGCCGCGCTCGCCAACATCAGGTTTTGCAATGAGCGGAAATTCAATCTCAGCTTGGCGCAATTTTTCAAGAAGAAGATTGCGCTCTGTTTGGGGTTTAATCAAAATAGTTTTAGGAATAAATTCTTTTGGTATTTTTTTCAACACGCTCATTTTTGATTCGCCATAAAGTCCTCCGGTGTCAATGCCCGGATTGGAAGCCGAGAAAAAAAACAGTGAACGAGACTTGAGCGACAACCACAAAAAATAAAAAGCAATTGGAATGTAGAGAACCGAGGAAGACCAATATTCCCAATGCGTGAGCCGGATAAAAAACGGTGACTGTTTAATGCGCATCAGAAATCCGCTCACAGTCAAATTCAATTGTTGTTTCAGTAACGCGCTCTGCTATCAGGTCGTGATAATACATGGATGCGCCTTGCACATTCTTTACAATGCTCGTCATGCTTACAGTTTGCACCATGTTGTAGCGGTTCATTGTCAGGTCATTTTCGCTATCGCCCTCTCCGCCATGCAGATGAAAGTCTAAAATGTTTTTTTGCTCAAAACGCGTTCTTCCATCCAGCCATTTCTTAAACCAGAGTTCGCGTTTTTCACGAATAAGCTTTGGATAAAGCGAGGTGGATGACCATATCTTCGGCTTGTCTGTTTCAAGCGGCTTGATGTGTTTCTTCACGCTGTCCCAACGTAATTCAATCATTTGTCCGCTGTCAATTATAATCATCGTGAAAGGCTCCACTCCATTCAGGTTATAGTTTTCTAAAAAATCGTTTACGCTATTCTGCTTAAACAAATCCAGCAACACAAGTCCGCGGCTGATGCGATAAGGTGGTTTCCACTCATGGCGTTCAAAAGCGCCATTCATTAAACACGCGATACGGTTGAGGTTTGAGAGGCAAATCCAAGTGCCGCCTGCGATAGCATCTTTTGGAAACAAAAGTTGATAGCTGCCGAAATTTTCAAGAACAGGAATTTTAGTAGGACGAATCTTGCTTTCATCGCGATTGGATGTGAAGATGAACGCATCTTTTCCTACGGGTAAATATGTTACTGTACACATCCCTTTCGGTATTTTATTGTTGCATAACCAACTCCGAAATTTTCCGGCAGAGCTAAATCAGGCGTTGCGAATTTTGCTCCTATTCTAATCATTGCCATGTGGTGAATAGCGTGTTCCAGCGCATAATTCCATTCGCGCAGGCAGGTAGTCGGAATAAGTGTTGTTGCATCGCTTGTTTCGCTTACTGAAACCTGTAATAACAAGTGCCTGTCGGCAAATGAGGATTCAACCCACTGAGAAATATTTTCAAGCGCAACAAGGGCAGCCTTTGGAGACTCTTCAATGAAATGGTCTCGCGGTCGTTTATCATAACTCAGCACTCCGCTATCGCTTTGTTCCGCGATACATTGAAAAAATTCAATCACATGCCGAGTATGCTGTCCGAGAGTGGAATTTGAAAGCGCTTCAATGGGCATGCAATAGGCGGTTTCATCCATTGCCGCCAAATAGTGGCGAAGATTTGAAAACAGTTCTTCAGTAGCTTCCGGTAATTGCATGGTTCGTGGGGTGGGGGTAAAGTTAAAAATTCAGAAGCATTATAATGAGCAGGAAAACCATAGGTTCTCGCAAGAGTTCCGCAGGGACGCTTGTGATTTTTGATAGGTAGAAGTCTTTCGACTTCGTGCGCTGGCTTATTCAATGAGCGTGACTTCCAGCAACCCTTTTTCTCTCGCATAATCGCGCTTGAATAGCGATAATATTCTGGCTGACCAACCAACCCTGATAGTACGGGGTTTTGATGCACGTATTCAGTTTTTGGTCAATAAAATCATTGGTAATCAACTCTTCGGGATGATTATCCTGCTGCCAAAACTGGAAGTTGTGGTTATTCGGATTCTCTTTTCCCGCCTGTTTGAAAATCCAGAGCATCCATTTTTTGCGGCTTTCGGTCGGCTCATCCTGTATTGCTTTGAGCAGTGTGTCCGAAGTAAACTTCTTAAAATCGCATATGATTTCTTCCATCCGCAATTTGCCTTTTCTGGAAATAATAAAATGCAGATGGCTGCTCATCAAACACCACGCATGGATAACCAGCCTTTTCTGTAGCCGGCAATGGCTCAGGCTTTCTATAATCCTGTCAGCGTAAACCGGGCGAATAAACACGTCCACCCATTGCACGGTTGCAGTAGAAAGAAAATAAACTCCATCGGGGTTTGAAAACTTGTATGCAGAACTCATTCAGATTATTTATTTACCTTTAAGATAAAGAAAAAGAAAAATTGAGTGAGGAACGAATTATGTACGGGAGGTCGAAAGGCCTCCTTCCATCCAACGTCACAAGAGTCCCTTCGGAACTCTTGCGACAACCGGGAGGGATATTTGGGCTTGCAGCAGCGGCAATCACTTTTGGCATCGGGAAATTAGTGGGAGTATCCATCAATTAAACACCCACATGACCGCTGAAAATAAAATTCACTATACGAACAGCCCTGTCGTCAGGACCATCACCGTCATATTGTTGGTCAGCTTAACACCTTCAATAGCCATCATTCTTTGGTACACGAATCATTACCTTCATGGTTCTTTTCAGGAGCTTTTCAGATTTTTTGGAGAACAAGGGATATTCAACGGAATAATAAAAATTTGGGCGCCCGTTTTCTGGGGTTCTAAAACAGCCTGGACGATACTGGGAATTTTTGTCGTTGCGCAACTTGCATTGATGAAATTATTACCCGGTAAAAAAGTTTTCGGACCCAAAACGCCTCATGGCTTTACTCCTGAATATAAAAACAACGGATTCCTTGCTTTTCTAACCTCCGTGTTCGCGTTCTGGCTCTTTGGATTTCAGTTGAAAATTTTTAATCTTTCCATTATTTATGATCATCTCGGAGAAATTCTTGGTGCGTTGAATGTATTCAGCTTGCTGTTTTGCCTGCTGCTTTATTTCAAAGGTATTTATAAACCCTCCACGCCCGACAGCGGATCGAGCGGCAATCCCGTGTTTGATTATTATTGGGGCACCGATTTGTATCCGTACATATTCGGTTTCAACGTAAAACATTTTACCAACTGCCGCTTTGGGATGATGGCGTGGCCCCTGCTCATTTTAAGCTATGCCTGGAAGCAGCATGAACTTTACGGCATCAGCGACTCAATGGTCGTTTCGGTGATGTTGCAATTAATTTATGTTGCAATCTTCTTTTACTACGAATCGGGTTATTTTAAAACAATGGATATTCAGGAAGACCGGGCGGGTTTTTACATTGTATGGGGCGTGATGGTTTGGATACCAGCAGTGTATGCCCTCACTGCCCACTACCTGGTTCAAAATCCCGTGCATCTCGGTTACGGACTTTCTGCTGCTTTAATCATTGTGGCTTTAGCCGGCTTTTACAGCAAAACAAGCATGAATCGTCAGCGCTCGAATGTGCGCAGCCACAACGGTGATTATAAAATTCTTGGACACCAAGCAAAGATTATCCGCGCCCGTTATACAGATAAAAGAGGTGAAGAGCGGGAAAGTATTTTATTAGTTGACGGATGGTGGGGCATTGCAAGGCATTTTCATTATGCAGGGGAAATCTTGGGAGCCTTGTGCTGGTCGTTACCGGCATTTTTCACAAGCTTCATCCCTTATTTTTATATTACCTATCTCACCTTGCTTTTGTTTCATCGCGCCAAACGTGATGATGTAAAATGCAGGCAGAAGTATGGCAACTATTGGGAAGATTATTGTAAGATGGTACCCTACAAAGTCATTCCTGGAGTGTTTTAACTAAAACAGCTATAAATAAGATGAGGCAATAAAAAAGGCAAATTATGAAAGAGGTCTCTTGCAAGGAGCAGGAAAACTAAAATGGAACAGTCCTAAAACTTAAAAATAATCCTGAGGTTCACCCTGCGGTTGGTGAGATAATTAGGAACGGCATAAATGGTGTTACTGATGTCTTTCACCCACACATAAGAAACCACATTGTTTACGCCAAGCAGGTTGTAAACTTCAAATGTTGCCCAAATGGATTCAAAATGCTTCATAAAACTTTTTGGTTTCACTTCTTTGCGGTTGATGTCGAAAAGCAATGCGGAGAAGCCAATATCAACTCTGCGATAAAACGGAGAACGCAGCACATCGCGGTAGCGCTCTTTGTCGGGTGGTCCAAAGGGCAAGCCCGTGGCAAATACAAGATTGAGATGGACTTTGAATGTTTCGAGCTTGGGCAGATAATCCTGGAAAAATAAATTGAAGCGCACACGCTGGTCGGTGGGGCGGGGGATAAAGCCGGGATAAACGGTGTTCGTATCAACGATAGCATCGCTATTTCCAGAACCTGGGAAAACCTGACTTCCTGTGGAATCAAAATATTGAAAGTATTGGTCGCCCTCAATATCCTCCTGCGTTGACATAATGCTCATGCTAATCCAGGATTCAGCGCCTTCCACCAATTCGCCATGCAAGCGGAAATCAATCCCTGCTGCGTAGCCATGTGCTTTGTTTTCGCCAAAGTAGCGAATCAGCACATTGTCATATTCAAAAGGAACAATGTCGTAGAGATATTTATAGTAAAGCTCCGTGACGAATTTGAATTTTCTGTTCCATGCTTTAAAATTCAAGTCAATCCCTGCAACGGCATGAAAGGATTTCTGCGCTTTCAAATCAGTGTTGACGTTGCCTTCTAAGTCGCGCATCTCTCGGTAAAAAGGCGGCTGATTATACAAGCCTGCGGCAGCGCGAAACACCAAATCGGATTTCAGATTTTTAGGATGATAGGAAAACTGTATGCGCGGGCTTACAACCCATTCTTTATTGATGCTCCACCAGGTGATGCGCGCGCCATACGTAAGGTTCATTCCTTTGTCAGCGTTTATCGTCCAGGTGTCTTGCACGTAAGCGTTGATGCGGCTTGATTGCAGGTCAATGTTTGATTTCAATACATAACCCAGCACAACAGCTTCATCATCGCCATAGGGAATGGAATACCCCGCAGAATCCAAGCGCTCCCATTCATTCAGGCGGTCTTCAATCATTTCATATTGATAGTTTGTACCCCAGCGCAGCGTGTGTGTGCCTTCAATAAAATATCCTTTGTAACCCGCAGAGGAAACAGTGGTTTCCAAATCGTTGCGAACGTAATCATGCACACCGCCTACGCCAAGGCTATAGCGCGTTTGCCCGAAGTTGTCATCGCTGAAATCCGTTTCCACTTCATCAATCCAATATTCGCCCAGAATATCAAATGCTTCCGTTTCTACTGAACGATATACAGACGCGAGCCACTTGAAGCCGAGATGCCTGTTTAGTTTTTGATTCACGCCAAAACCTGTCATAAACGTGCGGTATGAATCTTCTTCTTTCCCGTCAAAATACACGGTGAGGCGCAGCACATTATTCACTACGCCAAACGTGGTTTCACGGCTCACCGGTTTGAACACAAACTTGTTCATCGCGAAATTGGAAATCCATTCGAGGTCAACTTTATCATTCACTTTGTAAGTGAAAAAAGATTGCACATCAGTGAATGCGGGACTGTATTGCCCTTCAATTTCTAAACTTTTCAAAAGGTATTGACTGGACTTCTGACGAACGCCAATCAGATAGGTGAATTTATCTTTCTTATCCGCGCCCTCAAGATGAAACGAGCCGCCCAGTAATCCTAATTCCAAAGAGCCATGAAATTCTTTTGGGCGTTTGTATTGCACATCAAGCACGGAAGAAAGCTTGTCGCCATATTTCGGCTGAAACCCGCCTGATGAAAAAAATGCGTTGCTCACCAAATCAGGATTAATAAAACTCAATCCTTCCTGCTGCCCCGACCGAATCAGGAACGGGCGCATCACTTCAAAATCATTTACATACACAAGGTTCTCGTCATAGTTGCCGCCACGCACAGAATACGTTGAGCTTAACTCATTCGTGGAAGCTACTCCCAGGGCTTGCGAAGCAAGGGCGGCTTCAAATCCACCGAAAGGCGTTGGAATTCTTTCAATCGCCTGGGCATCAATCATCACTCCGCTTGCTTCATCACGAATTGATTCATCGGTAACTTCCACAAGCGGAATAATGCTTAATCCGATGTTGAGCTTTCTGTTGAGTTCTAAAACTTCCCCTGTTTTGAGCGTTACAATTTGGGTGTCACTGTCATAGCTCACGGAAGAAAAAATGATGGAAATTTCCTTCTCCGCAGGCGCTTCAATGCGATATACTCCATCTTCATTAGTAGCATCTCCGATTTTTGGAAAGCCGGATATTTTAATATTTACTCCCGGGATTGGTTCGCCAGCGGAATCAGTAATCTTACCCGTAACGATTGCAGTTTGTTGCGCGTTTGAGTACAAGCAAATAAACAGGAAAATAAACAGCGCGGGAATTCTCAGCATACGCAGCCCGAAACGAGGATTAGACATAAATAGTATTAACGTCCAAATGTTTGAGGCTTGCAATGGTTTCTTTCGGGTTTGTTGATTTGAAAACAGTATTGCCTGCGATAAGCACGTCAGCGCCCGCTTTCAAAATATTGTGCGCATTTTCCATCGTAACGCCACCATCAATTTCAATCAACGCTTTTGAATTGGTTTGTTTAATGAGCGCTTTCAGTTTTTTGATGCGGTTGATTGTTCCCGGAATAAATTTTTGCCCGCCCCAGCCCGGGTTTACGGACATCATGCAAACAACATCAATGTCGGGAAGAATATCCTCAAGCTGGTTAATGTTGGTGTGCGGATTAATTGCAACACCCGCTTTCATTCCTGTTTCTTTTATGGCTTGAACAACGCGGTGCAAATGCGGACAGGCTTCAATATGAACAGAAAGAATATCTGCGCCTGCTTTTTTGAATTCATCAATGAATTTTTCCGGCTCAACTATCATCAAATGCACGTCAAGGGTTTTCTTCGTCAACGGGCGAATGCTTGTGAGAATGGGAGGACCAAGCGTAATGTTGGGGACGAACCTGCCATCCATCACATCAACGTGAATCCAGTCGGCTTCGCTGTCATTAATCAGTTGAATGGCATCACCGAGGTAAGCAAAATTTGCGGAGAGAATAGAGGGCGCAACGAGGTGCTTCATGCGCACGAAGATACTACGAATTAGGAATTAGAAATTGGGAATAAGGAATTTAACGATGGAACGAATTCGTCATTCTCAAAGCGGAATTCCTCATTCACCCAAGTAAGTTTTTAGCGACATGGAAGTAGTGGTTTTGCGCAGCCTTCTTAATGAGCGCTCTTTAATCTGACGCACTCTTTCGCGCGTAAGGTCGAATTGTTTGCCGATTTCTTCCAGCGTCATGTGTACTTCGCCTTTCAATCCAAAGTAACAGGAAACGATTTCTGCATCTCTTTTAGGTAGTACGTTCAAGGCTTTCTTGATTTCAATCTTAAGCGATTCTTTTATCATTTGCTTGTCAGAACCGGATGCGTCTTCATCCTGAATCACGTCATATAAGCTTGATTGATCTTCATCATCGCTCGCAAAAGGCGCATCCATAGAAACGTGCTTGTGCGCTCCGCGAATGATTTCGTCAATTTCTCTTTTATTGATTTTCAGAATGTCTTCTAATTCTTCGTTGGAAGGTTCGCGCTGGTATTTCTGTTCGAACTCATACATCGTGCGGGTAATCTTGTTGTAAGAACCCACCTTATTTAATGGAAGCCTGATAATTCTTGATTGCTCAACCAACGCCTGCAACACCGACTGGCGAATCCACCATACTGCATACGAAATGAATTTAAAGCCGCGCGTTTCATCAAACTTTTGCGCTGCTTTAATTAGTCCAAGATTTCCTTCATTAATAAGGTCGCTGAGTTGCAACCCTTGATTTTGATATTGCTTTGCAACGGAAACAACGAAGCGCAGGTTGGCTTTCACCATTTTTTCCAGCGCCATTGGATCGCCTTCGCGTATACGCTTTGCTAAATCCACTTCCTGGTCATCTGTGAGCAACGCTTCTTTTGCGATTTCGCTTAAATATCTTTCGAGTGATTGATTATCACGTTGCGTGATATGGTTGGTGATCTTCAGTTGCCTCATTTCGTTTCGTTGTTTAGGTTTGCTTTCTTACGCAAAGAGGGGGGTGCAGGTTGCAACCAACTACGAAGAATTACCTGGAAACCAATTTCAGAAATCTGAACACTATGAAAATGCTTGTTTATTTTTTGCTTTGCGCTGCGATTATTGCAGGCTGCGCATCAACTAAAAAAGTTACGGAGGAAGAAACCGTCACCGAAAAGGAAATGACCTCTGTGGAGAATAGTACTGTTGATGCGTTTGCGGAAGGACAAATGCTGTTCGTCCAAAACTGCGGAAGTTGTCATGTATTGCATTTGCCGACAACATTTTCAAAAGAAAAGTGGGAGAAAATCTTGCCGGTAATGATTAGAAAGGCAAAACTGGGAGAACCTGAAGGAGATGTAATTCATCAGTATATCTTCTCCGAAATTGAAAAGGGAACGCAAGATTAAATTCCTGAACTTGCTGATGTTGCACCTTCAGGAGAATGCGGGTATTTTCGCCAAATGAAAATTCACGCGATAGAGTATTCGCAACTCAATATTTTTCCAAAACTGATTCAGGACTACCTTACCAATTCGGAAACCGTTAAGCCTTTCTACAACTATTCTTTTAACTTCCAATCATTCAAACAAGGAATTGCCGACCGAAAATTTCCAATCGAGAGCAGAAAGGTTTTAGTGGAAGTTTTAACGAGGCAATACAGGGGACTTGCAACCGCCCCCATAGTAAGTGAGAATATAAAAAAGTTTGGAGAGCCGAATACGTTTGCCATTACTACTGCGCACCAACCCGTGCTTTTTACAGGTCCGCTATATTTTATTTACAAAATTATCAGCGCGATAAATGTAGCGGAGCAGTTGAGAAAGGAGTTTCCTGAAAATCATTTCGTTCCCGTTTATTTTATGGGCGCTGAAGACCATGATTTTGACGAAATCAACCATCTGTGGCTTAACGGTGAAAAAATAGAATGGCAACACGATAGGCGGGGCGCAGTCGGTAGAATTTCAACACACGACATTGCTCCGTTAATTCAGGAAGTCGAAAACGGGCTGCAAGGTGAGTTTGCCGCAGAAGCCGTGCAATTGATTAAAGATGCTTACATCGGGCGTACTACGCTGGCTGAAGCAACAGCGTATTTTGTAAATAGTTTGTTTGGCGAATACGGATTGGTCGTAATTAATCCTGATGATAAAGAGTTGAAAAAGCTTTTTGCTCCGGTTATTGAAGATGAACTTTTGAATAACCGCGCATTCACGCTCACAGAAAAACTAATCAAAAAAATAACTGAACAAGGGTATGAAATTCAGGCGAACCCGCGTGAAATCAACTTGTTTTACGTGACAGATGGTAGTCGCGAAAGAATTGTTTTTGAGGAAAAGGAAAACCGCTATCATGTATTGAATACCGCCCTTACATTTACCCGCGATGAAATTATTAAGGAAGTACAGGAACACCCCGAACATTTCAGTCCTAATGTATTTCTTCGCCCGCTTTTCCAGGAGATGATGCTTCCAAATCTCGCATATATCGGTGGGGCGGGGGAGTTGTCCTATTGGTTTGAGCAGAAAGCCATTTTTGATTATTTCAACGTGAATTTTCCAATGCTCGTGTTGCGCAATTCAGCGATGCTCGTAGATGCAAATACGCAGAAGAAATTTGAAAAAACCGGACTTGACTGGAATGATTTTTATCAGGACGAAGAAACTCTTATAAAAAACTTTGTAAAAAAGAATTCAACGAACACGCTTGATTTTTCTGCTGAAAAAGATAAAATCAATGCGTTGTTCAACGGAATTCGAGACAAGGCAGCAGCAGTTGACGTAACGCTTACAGGAGCGGTGGAAGCGCAAAAGACGGCAGTCATTAATAGCATAGAGGGACTTGAAAAGAAAATTCTGAAAGCGGAAAAACGAAATTTTGAAACGTCAACGGCTCAAATCAAATCAGTTAAAGCGAAGTTGTTTCCAAACAACAACTTGCAAGAGAGAGTTGAAAATTTTCTTCCTTATTATGCCGCTGGCGGGAAGAAATTTATTGAGTCGCTGAAAAAGGAGTTTAATCCTTTCAATAAGCAGTTGCTTTTTTTCTCCGAATAAATTCCCGAATCAATCTTTAAACGGAGTGCGTAACGTCCATTCCGGATTTTTTGATAAGAACGGCACTGCGCGTTTGATAATAAAATTAATAGCAGGAGAACGATGTTTTAAATAGAGGTACATCGGTTGCGGAACTGCTCCAACAGAACTTTTGATTTCCATTGCCGTTCTGCCATAAACAACGTGTTTCATCTTTTGCTCAATTCCCTTTTCGGCAAGCTTCAACAGTACATTCAGATACAAATCATATTCATGATTGATGGTGTGCTTTAACCCCATGTAACCTGCTACGAGGTCGCGCTCGTGTATGTAGTAAGAAATGAAGGTGACTAATTCCTCGTCTTTGAAAAATCCGATTACTCCGAATTTTTCTCCCAATGCTTGTTTCTGTCTTAACAAATGGCTGATGTCGAGCTTCACGAGTTTGAAATCGGCTTCATCCACAACTTCATTGTAGAGTGCGCTCATTTCATTCATGCGTTGCTGCAACTCAGCAGCATCCATTTCGCGAATCGCGATTGCTGAGGCGCGCTTCTGCGCTTTCTTCATGCGCGTTCTGTATTTTGAAGCCATGTCGCCCAGGTAATCTTCAAACTTGTTCCACGTTGGGCGAATGTCAAGCAACATGTTTGGATTCACGAGAAATTCGAGGTAACCATTTTTTTTTAGCCCTTCTGCCCACGTGTTGTCGTTTTGGTAAAAATCCTTTACAAGGAAGCCTGAAATCTTTTGCTCACTTTCTGTCGCAATTTTTTCAATGCCGTCATTCACTGCTTTCAATAAGTCAGTATCTTTTTGAAATTCAGGAATAAAGTAAAAGCCATATTCACCCGTGATAAATGTGTTTCCGCTCACGAGCAGGTTTGCCCGGAAACCGCTTATCATTTTTGCCATTAATGATTTCACAGACGCCACGATTTTTGTCATCCGGGTTGCATCGGCAGGTGGAACAGGAATGACAACATTGGAGCCTTTGAAGGTGAGTACTTGGAAAAAGCCCACGCCCACAGCAATTCTGTTTCGTTCGATGATTAAGTGGCGATAGCCAATTTCGCTGCCAGTGCTTTCTTCCAGCGCTTTCAGGTAGCTGTGGTTCAGCAAAAGATGGTTTTCCGGCAACACGCTGTTCCATAGCGCAGAATCAACTGCTGTAATGCTGCTGAAAATTTTGTAAGAAAAAGCCGATGCCTGCACAGGAGCACTTGTTGTTTTTTCCGAACAAGGAAGAGAAAGGGAAATGCAATGTGCCAAAGTAATGAATTACAGGTTATAAAAAATATTGTCTTGCGCGAGTTCTTCCCTTGCACCTTCTTCAAAAAAATGCGGATAGTTTCTCTTCAAAACTTCTTTTATAAACTCTTTTGGCACATCGGCAAATGTTCCATGGTCGCAGAGATACTCCATGAATTTGCGCTCACCGCTTTTATGCTCATCATGCTCCTGAAAAATGGAATCTTCAAGTCCGTTGAACTGCAATGGTTCAACGCCCATCTTCTCGCACAATGAACGGTTGAATGCGGGAGTCGCTTTCACCCACTTGTCATTTAAATAGAACTCAGTAAAACCATGACAGGCAAACACATCTGAGCGCAATATTTTTTTGAGACGCTCAGAGCCGATATGATTCTTTACATCTGCCAGCCCGATGCGGCTGGGAATGCCCACCACGCGGGCACTTGCTGCAAGCAGGTTTGCTTTCTCAACACAATAGCCGGAACCGCGTTTGAGCACATCGCTTGCTTTAAGCCCTTCATCGCTGAGGTCAACATTGAAAGGATTGTACATGAACTTATCGCGCACTGCATAATACAAACTTACCGCCTGCTGAACAGGCTCATCAGACTCGCCTTTGTTTTTTTGCGTAAACGCAATCACCTCAGGATGGTCGCTGTTGATGTATTTGCCGGGCTTGAGATATTCTTCGTGGGGTACTGGATTCATCTTATTTTCTACCTAACAATTCATTCTTTGCGAAGTTCCTCAAAATATCCGGTTCGCTGATTTTTTACCACTTTGTTTGCGCTGAAATATTTTCCGTTCATGGCGATATAAACTCCATGTTGTAATGTTTGCACAAAGGCAAGCGCACTGCCAAGGTTAAAGAATCCGTCAGAGCTGCCGAACTTGTAAGGTATCATCGCGCCTGAAAGCACAATCGTTTTTGCAATCTTTTCTTTCTCCAACGCCTTTGCTGTTTTTACCATCGTGTCTGTTCCATGCGTGATGATGATTTTTTCTTCTTCGCAGCGTTTGCATTGGCGAATAATTACATCGCGATCTTCATCAGTCATCTCAAGACTGTCAATCATCATCAGCGTGCGTATTTTGATGTCGAGCGAACATCTGCCCAACTTGAACATTTCAGGCAGGTGGGTGTCTTTGAAATAGAGTTTTCCGTTTATCTCGTCATATTCCTTATCGAATGTGCCGCCTGTAACGAAGAGCATGATAGCCATTGGTAGGTTAAAGTTTGGAAGGCGAAATTAGAGATTTCAGCGAGCGCAAAAAAAATGGGCGTTTAAATTACGCAAATTCAGAGTTGGTGCCGAATTACTCCTGCAACCAAAAGGTTATGTTGGTATTAGAATTTTGATCCGTAAACGGGTAAGCGATTATTCTTTCACCGATTTCCGGAAAGAACAAAGTGTCTTTAATTAAGGCAACTATAATGATTGAGTTGGGACGACTTTATAATCGAATAATTTTTTAACTCATCTACCCAATATTGCTCCCTTTGAACAGGCACTTCGATTAAATACAAGTTATACACTCCCCCATAGGCAATCTTTACTTTTAAGCCTATACTGTCTTCAATTAGCTGATACACATTTTGGGATGTTATAGTATCATGCACAGAGATAAGTACTTCTCCAGGGACAAAACCACCGCATTCATCTTTTTTGCAGTTTGAAAAAATAAATAATAACCCTAAAAAAACAGTCGGCATTATTAACTTTCTCATATTAATCACTGATTTTGATGAGCTTCTTCACTTCTATGGCATTTCCTCTTATTAAAGTACAAAAATATGCTCCTGCGGCTATTTTATCAAAATTAAGCTCAATTTTATAGTTTCCTTTCTCATGATAGGTTTTGTTCCAAAAACTCGCTATTTGTTTTCCAGTAATGTCAGTAACGTATAAAGTAACATCTTGTGGATGTAATATGTGATATTCGATTATAACCGAGTTATTAAATGGATTTGGATAGGCTATGAATTTATGGTTTAATTCACTATCAGAACTATCTGCAAATTCAGCTTCAACACTATCAATTAAACTTTCGTTATCCGAAAAGCTTGTTTTTGCATTTATGCAATCTACAAACTTTACATCAGATGTTGCTGTAACGCCTCTGCTATCAGTTACGCCAACCTTGACATAAAAGTCTTCCGAGCGGAGAAATATAGCATTGGGGTCATTAAGAGTCCATGCTGTCCAATCATTATCAGTTACGGATTTAGTTGACCAAACAAAGTTATAAGGAGGCACACCTCCTGTAACATTAGCATTGCAGCTAACTAAAGATGGGCTACATACATGAAATTCAGGAGCAATTAAATCCACTGTTAAGGGTTGGATTGGAATTGCACAGTTAAAACTGGCAGGATCAATAAAAAAATGGGTAACAGAGTATATAGATGTGTTTGGCTTCAGTGAAATTGAATGCCCAGCATGAAAAACGACATTAAAGTTATCTGATCCTGTATAATTTTCAACTAGAATGTCATTAATAGCTCCATATTGTTCTGACGTAGTTTCCGTTCCCGTAACATATAAGTCGTGATCATATTGTTCTGACATTTTTATTATACTTCTGTAAATGTTTAATCTTCCGTATCCTATTTCGAGCGGCATGGGATAAACTATTGGATCAGACCAATTCAGGAGGATTTGCTTTATAGATAATGTAACACTAGAAGGGGTTGCTTTATAATTCAGGATGAGTTCATTACAAGCGGACGCATACATTAAAGCAATTGCGCCTGCAACATGAGGTGCTGCCATTGAAGTGCCTGTTAAATATCCATAAGAACTTCCAGGAAGCGTGGAATAAATATCTGTTCCTGGTGCTGCCATATCTATATAAGTTCTACTCCAAGGAGCATCACCAGATAACTCATCATTTTGATCGGTATTTGTAACAACAATTAAATATTGGCTTGAACACATTCCCGGGACATCTGTAAAGTCATTTCCCAATTCACTATTTAGATTCCATGGAGCATTTACACTTAAAACTCCCTCTTTTCCAAGAGCGTCATATATACCACACCATAAAGGGTAATTGACTGGATCACCACCGTGAGTAGAAAAGGACGCATTTGTTACTACCACAAAAGCACCCTCTGTGCCATTAGTTTGATTATACAATTCGCGCATTTTTAACACATAGGAATAACCTGCTAAGACAACAGCTTCTGTTGAACTAGAAACCTGAACAGGCATTATTTTTACATTCCAGTTTACGCCTGTAACACCAAGGTTATTATTTCCCCTTGCGCCAGCAATACCGGCAACGTGTGTTCCATGGTCAGCAGAAGTTATCGTTCCATTATTGTTGTATGAATTCCAACCATCGTAATCGTCAATATATCCATTCCCATCATCATCTATTCCATTTCCTGAAATTTCCGCAGTGTTTTTCCAAAAATCAATATCCGGGTGGTTAATATCAAAACCAACATCTAAAACTGCAATTATAATTTGGTCGTTCTGTACTGTTGCTCCTCCTGTTGTGAAGTCCCATGCACTTGGTGCTTGAATTTTGTTCATTCCGTATTGATTACTGAAGCCGGGATCGTTCGGGATCGAATTCAGATAAACATAGTGATTAAACTGGGCGGTTTTAACGAGATTATTTTCATTTAATAAGTTCAGGCATACATCAGGTTGTATACTTCCAGTATTGTATTGAAACAGCCAAATGTTAAGAGTATCAGAAATTTTTTGCTTTTGTGATAAGCCTATATTGCCAAATGCTTGAGTTAATTGGCTCGGTGTTATGTCAAAGTTCAGTTGTATTATTATTTCACCAACCACATAGTCATTGGAAAGTGTCTGACCATTTATGTTTGTGAAAAAAAATAAAGCGAAAATAATTGCCATTAAGTGTTTTACAAACGAGAATGTCTTTATTTTTTTCATTTTGCTATTATTTATCCTTTGACTATTGTTTCATTAATATTTCTAATTCAGCCTTTACTTTTTTGTTCTCTTTGTTCAAGTTAATTACGTATAGTGTCAACTCCTCAATCTTCTTCAACAGAGTAGCATCCATAGAGGCTAAATTCAAACCATTTTTTCCTATTTCAACGCCTGAAGGAACGCCCGGTAAATGTTTGTTTAACTCAATAAATGCCTTGATTGAATCTAACGATGCTAACTCATAGCCATCTTCAAAAACATAATCAGCCCAGTCTGTTTCTGTTACAAGGATTTCTTTTGCAACAATGCCCCCATCAACAGAAAGTTTTAACCCGTTGATGTTTATGCCCCCATGTAATTCATCACCAATAACTACTAAGCCGTTTACATCCAATTTCCCTCGTGGTGTGCTTGTTCCGATCCCTACTTCTCCGCCATTTTTGACGATGAGTTGCATATCGTTATCTCTAGATAAAAGAAGAAGTGAGCCTGAATTGCCTGTTTCTGAAACATGTAGTTTAGCCAGTGGTGCCGTTGTTCCACCGATCCCTACCTTATCAGAAACAAATAGAGTTGGCATACTGCTGAATCCGATTGCCAATGAGTTGCTAATAGCATTGCTGACGTTTGCTCCTATTGCAAACGCATTATTTGCAGAAGCGGAAACTGAATTTCCGATCGCAACTGAATTATCTCCGCTTGCAACCGAACTTTCCCCAAAAGCAACCGATTGAGCACCGCTTGCTGTCAGGTTTTTTCCGATAGCGACAGAATTCTGTCCGATAACGGCATCAGCCTCTGTCGCAGATACTATTCCTGCTCTAAATGCGGCTAATTGTGGTATCCACATCATCCGCGTCCCAGCTCCGACCCCTGTAATGCCATAATTAATTGTTCCTGTTGCTCCATTCACTAAGAATACGCCATCCACTTGTAGTTTAGCCAGTGGAGTATGCGTACCAATCCCTACATTTCCTAAACTTCCATAAGCATTTATGATTGTATTTTTACTTATGTTGCCATAACCGGGACTTTGGATTAATAGATTACTATTCTCAGTTTCAATATGACTTTCCCAAGAATTAATATCATGAATATTATTTTGATTGGCGTGATGATATTCATGATACACCTCAATATCAGATAGTCCGTTTGGTCCTAAAATTTTTAATTTTCCGCTCATCAATGTATTACCCTCTACATTTAGTTTAGTATTGGGCGCAAATGTTGAAGTTCCTATTCCCACATTTCCTGTGCTTCCATTTGCATTAATAATAACATTTTCATTATGCCCTGAGCCATTCTGCAATTGTAAGGGTCCATTATCAGTGTAGATTTCATTGCCTGTCCCCACTTGCCCATAACCGGTAACATAAAGCGAATTATTTCCAACTTTCAACAAATTTGTCACATTCATATCCGCCACTGAAACATATCCCGCAGTAGGCGACACGATTAAATCAGTCACCAACTTTGCTGTGGAAACTGTTCCGGTTGTATGCAACTCAAGTGCGTTAATATCTCCAATCACATCCAATGCTACTGACGGGGTTGATGTTCCAATCCCGACATTTCCCGAAGGTCTGTAAATATCTGAGCCGTTTGCAGACCAAAGGTTATTCCCACATGATGGAACTATGGAGACTGTTATTGACGCTCTCGGGCTAACGCATCCCGAGGCTGCCATGACTTCGGCATACCACGTGGTAGTTGAAGAAAGCGATGGGTGCAAAAAAGTTGTTCCTGTCTGAAGCAGGTTTCCACCCGTTGCAGCATCAAACCATTGCACAGTTCCTCCGCCTTGCACATTCGCTGTCAGCATTGTTCCTCCGCCCTGACATACCATTGTTGCTGGCGCTGAAAGAACAGGAGCAGCAGGCAGCACGTTCGTGATAGTTACCGTAACCAACTTTCGCGGTCCGGTGCAGCCATTCACAGTTGCCTGCACAAAGTAGCGCTTGTTGGAAGTGAGAGGAGGTGTGCTGAAAACCGCGCCTGTTGCTATGGGCGTTCCGCCAAGGAAAGAAGTAAACCATTCATAGCTCCCTCCGGGCGCAGTGGCGGTAAGCGTAGCAGACGCTCCCGCGCAAACAGGCGAAGGCGATACCGTAGCAGTAGGAGCTACCGGAATCGGATTCACCGTTATTGTGATTGCAGTGCGGGAACTGTTGCACGAGGGAAACAAATTAAAACTTTGAACATAGTAAGTCGTTGTGCTAAAAAGCGGCAGGGTAGTATAGGTTGCTCCTGTCCAAATCGGGATGCCGCCCGTTGACGAATTATACCATATATAGGTATAGCTTGAGCCTGATGCAGTTAAAGTAACTGAACCACCGGGACACACCGCTGAAGGATTTGCAACAACAACGGGGGCTGCACATTGCGCAGAAGCATGCTCGTTATTATGCAAGCCTATTAAAATTAAAAGGAGCAGCAAGTTTGATTTTAGGGTTCTCATGGGTTGATTTTTTGTTTGCTAAAAATTTTCGCCTGAAACATTTTTAGGCGATGCGGACAAAAGTTGGAATCTTTGCAACAGTATTTTTGCCCATTTGAGCAACGGGATTATTGGAGAAACGAACGGGATAGTCAGAGCAACTAACGGCAGTTCTAAAAATTCTACTACTAATGCCCTCTCCGTTGGAGAGGGATAGGGTGAGGCGATGAAAGGAGCAATTTTTAGAACTGCGTTAACGGTTCAGAAAGAGTTGCAGGAACTCCGCTTTTCTTCTTTTCGAGACGCTGATTTCTTTGCCGTCATCCATGACTACAAACCCGCCATCTTCATTATTATACCGCTTGATGCGGAATAAATTGATGAGGTGCGATTTATGCACCCTGAAAAAATCATGCGCTGCGAGAAGCGCGTCATACTCGCCAATATTTCTTGAAGTGATTACCTGCTGATTGCCATTCATATAAAAACGCGTGTAGCTTTCTTCGGCCGAACAATAAATGATTTCGTTAAACGCGACACAATCAAAACTGGAAGAGGTAGGAACAACCAGCTTATTGAAAACAATTTTTATGCTGCTGTTGACGATTACAATCTTGCTCGTTTCGTCTTTCTCTCCGTTGTGTTGGAGTTTCTTCGAGCGAACGGAGTAGTTTGAAATGATTCTTTTTCGCATAGCAATAGTTGATTGCTAAATGAGGCGTCCGTTCCACAGGCACTAAAATAGAAATTTAAAAAGTCATTTGATTGATTATTGGCAATTCATAGGATAGATAGATTACAGAGTGCGAAATAATAATGTTCCGTTAATGGTTTGGAGTCTGAAATCTACACCACCCGTTTATGTATCCGCTGTACTTTGCGATAGGGATACACATCAATGATTTCTCCTTTCTCCTGCCTGTTCTGCATGTTTTTCCAAAAATCAACTGTAAACAGGTCACCATGCGTTTCGCAGAAAATGTCACGCAATTTTCCGGGCGCTAGGATAAAGCGTTTTAATTCTTCGGGGAAAATATCATTTTCTCCAACGGAATACCACGGCTCACCTGCATATTCATCCTCATCGCGCAGCGGCTCCGGTATTTTACGGAAGTTGCAGTCCGTCACGAAGCAGAGTTCGTCATAGTCATAAAAAACTACCCGCCCGTGACGGGTTACTCCAAAATTTTTTAACAATAAATCTCCCGGAAAAATATTTGCGGCAGCGAGTTCTTTAATGGCATTGCCATAATCAATAACCGCTTCGATTGCATCTTGTTCCTCTGCTTCCTGAATGAAAATATTCAGCGGCATCATTTTGCGTTCGATATAGCAATGCTTTACGATTACTTTATCATCTTCCACCGCGATGCTTAATGAGGCGATGCGCAGCAATTCTTCCAGCAATTTTTCATCAAAGCGGCTGCGGTCATACGTGAGATATTCAAACTCCTGCGCGTCAGCAAGGCGACCTACCCGGTCATGCAGAAACACGATGCGGTATTTATCCATCACGCCTTGCCGCGTGATGTTTTTTGGCGGGTCGAATTTGTCTTTGATGATCTTCACAACAATGTTCATGGTGGGGAGCGTGAACACATCCATCACCATGCCGCGAATGCCGGGAGCAATTTCAAAATTGTCATACGATTGCGCGATGTGTTTATTGATTTCGCGGTAAAGCACAGTTTTGCCATGCTTGTCACAGCCGATGGAATTGTATAGCTCCGAACGCCTTTTCTGCGGCATGATGCTTTTGAGAAACTTCATGAGTTCTGAAGTGTTCTCAATGTCGGCAAGGAAATAGGAGCGCGTGAAACTGAACACCACGCTCAACTCATTGGACGAAAGCAACACCGCGTCTATCACGATGCCTGTGTCAAAAGGATTTAATAAAGCGAGCGCGAAGGGTAGGGTGCGGTTGCCTCTGATAATTCGCCCGATGATGTACGCGCCTTTGTTCCGGTAAAACACCGGCTTCAATATCTCGATACGGTCAAACTCAAACGAGCCGAATTCATCGGTAAGTTTTTCCTTGATTTTATTGCTGATGACGTGGATATAATAATCGGGCTTGTCATACTTCACAAAAAAGCGGTAGTCATCCAGAATTTTGCGGACAATGTCATATGTGGATTTGTCCATTAGCTCATAGCTGTTTAAAATCGTTTCCGATATCGGCTGTGTGCCGGTAATTTCATGCATCGTTACGAATTCAATTCCTTCATCCACGCCTTGTGTAGTGAAAATTTTGCGGGTAAATGAATTGTAAAAAGTTTCAGCAAGTTCGCTGTCGGGGCGGTTTTTCACCAATTTATAATAGGCGGGCTTTAATAATTTCCACAGCAGGCGGTCATTGATGTCGTCTTGTAATTCGCGTTTTAAATCGGCAAGAGTGGCTTTCAATATTTTCTTGTAGAGTTCCAACCGCTCGCGCCCGTCATATTGAATGCCGTGCCAGTTTCTCCGCTCAAAGCGCGACTTGGCGCGCCTCGTTATTTCCATATACTTGGCGCGGTAATCCTCAAAACCTTTTTGAATAATATGCGCAGCCGTTTCTACCTTTTCGCGAAGAATCATAGAGGGGTAAAATTGCGAAAAACAGGTGAGGTGCCGGTGCTTAATTCCATTGATGTTATAGATTCTTTACTTCTTCGGGCAATAGCACAACGCGAATTCATCTTTTCTTTTCAATAAATAGTTAACATTGTCAACTATTTTAACCGTTAACTGTTTTCTCGGTCATAGCTTCCGATATGTCCATACCCCTTGGGAAAAATTTCAGCCTGCTTACCAAATATTACATTGGTATTGTTTCGAAAAAGCTCTATGATTTGGAGATTGAGCGCTACTACTACGCACTTATTGTGATTCAAGAATCAGAAAATTCGATTTGCCAGAAGGAACTTGCCGAAGGTATAGGAGCAGATAATGTGACGATGGTTCGGATTGTTGATTACTTGTCAGACAAAGGATTCATCAAGCGCATTCAAAGCAAGGAGGATCGGAGGTATTATCATCTGGTACTGACGGAGAAGGCTCAAAAAACATTACCGAAAATAAAAGCAGCCTTTGACGCAGCAAATGCGATATGCTTCAGCGGATTTAAGAAGAACGAGAAGGAAGAATTTCAGCGGATGCTGCTGAAGATGCAAGACAATCTCCATCACCATCCCCGCGTGGAAGTGAATCTCAATTTTAAAAAAATCAAATAACACACTCTATGCTCCGAAACCTGCTATTCCTTATTCCTTTGTTGAGCTTTTTATATTCCTGTAAATCCGACAAATCCACGCCTGCAAATAATGGTCAGGCGAAGACTGCCACTGTTGTTGAAGTATTCATTGCCAAACCGGAAATACTGGATAACGTGATTACCACACATGGCAGCGTAATGTCGAATGAAGAAATAGAATTGCGCAGCGAAGTGGCAGGAAAAATCGAGAACATCAATTTCAAAGAAGGCGGCAAAGTGAGCAAAGACCAATTGCTCGTGCAGATTGATGACAGCGAGTTGCAGCCAAATTTGGAAAAATTAAAAGTGCAGTTGCGCATTGCGCAGGACGAGTTTGGTCGCAAAAAACAATTGTTTGATATTCAGGGCATCAGCAAAGAAGAATATGAAGCGGCTGAATTAAAAGTCGCTTCGCTTGAATCGGATATCCGTCTTATTGATGCACAAATCCGCAACTCAAAAATTATCGCTCCATTTAGCGGCACTGTTGGCTTGAGGCAGGTAAGCCCCGGAGCCTTTGTTACCGCTGGCGGCATGATTGCCAAGCTCGTACAATCCGACCCGGTGAAAATCGAATTCACCGTTCCTGAAATGTATGCGCATCAAATTTCAACCGGCTCGCAGGTGCAATTCAAACTTGCCGGCTCTGATAAAAATTTCACTGCAAAAGTTTACGCCTTAGACCCCTCAATTGACCCTGCAACACGCAGCTTGAAAGTACGCGCTATTGCCGATAATAAAGACGGAGCGCTGATTCCGGGCGCTTATGCCGAGTTGACAATTACATTACAACAAATAAAAGACGGCTTGCTTGTACCCGCGCTTGCTGTGACGCAAGACATTAAAGGGCTGAAATTATTCGTGATTAAAAACGGACAGGCAGTAACAAAATTGGTGAAGACAGGAATTCAGAAGGGCGACTTTGTGCAAATCACAGAAGGGATGGAAGCCGGTGATACTGTAATTACAACATCACTGCTTTCGATGCGTGACGGGGTGCCTGTGCTGGCAAAAGGGACTGCTCAACAAAACGGAGGGACTGCAAAATGAACATCTCATCCGTCTCCATCAACCGCCCGGTACTTGCTACCGTTATTTCAATCGTAATCGTTCTGTTCGGTGCAGTGGGGTTCTCCTATCTCGGTGTGCGCGAGTTTCCAAGCGTTGACCCGCCAATCGTAACGGTCACTACCAACTATCCCGGTGCGAATGCAGACATCATGGAGTCGCAAATTACTGAGCCGCTCGAAGAATCAATTAACGGTATTGCAGGTATCGCCACGCTCACTTCCACAAGCAGTGATGGGCGCAGCACTATCAGCGTTGAGTTTGAATTGGGCATTGACATGGATGCTGCTGCGAATGACGTGCGCGACCGTGTTTCCCGCGCAGTACGTAACCTGCCCGCTGATGCTGACCCGCCCATCGTGGTGAAATCAGATGCGAATGCTGATGCTGTGCTTTCCATCACTGTGAGCAGCGACAAGCGAACGCTTTTGCAACTCACAGATATCGGCATTAATATTTTCAAAGAGCGTTTACAGACGATTCCCGGTGTGAGCGAAATCCGAATTTGGGGCGAAAAGAAATATGCGATGCGTTTGGAAATGGACCCGAAGAAAGTGGCGGCTTATGGATTAACACCGCTTGACATTCGCAATGCATTGCTCGCACAAAATGTGGAACTGCCATCAGGGAGAATTGAAGGTTATGAAAAGGAAACTGTCATCCGCACGTTCGGCAGGCTTTCGACTGAAGAAGAGTTTAACAACATGATTATTGCGGAGAAGAACAACACGCTCATTCGCTTCAAAGACATCGGCATCGCGCGTCTCGCGCCTGAAAATGAACGTACGCTGCTTCGCGGAAATGGCGGTGTGCCGATGATTGGCGTTGCGCTTACTCCGCAACCGGGGGCAAATTACATTGACATCGTTGACGAGGCCTACAAGCGCGTTGACCAAATCAAAAAAGAATTACCGGAAGATATCGTGTTGGGCGTTGCGCTTGATACCACTACTACAATTCGCAAAGCCATCACCGAAGTGGAAGAAACGATTCTCATCGCGTTCGGGCTGGTAGTACTCATCATTTTTATATTCCTGCGCAACTGGCGCACCACGCTCATTCCTGTTATTGCAATTCCCATCTCATTAGTTGGCACTTTCTTCATTATGTACATCTCTGACTTTTCCATCAACATTCTCACACTGCTCGGCATTGTGCTGGCAACAGGCATCGTGGTGGATGACGCAATCGTGGTGATGGAAAATATTTATTCCAAAATCGAAAAAGGAATGGATCCGGTTGAAGCAGCGCACAAAGGTTCAGGAGAAATATTTTTTGCAATCATTTCCACCACCATCACACTCAGCGCAGTGTTTCTGCCGATTATTTTCTTAGAAGGATTAACCGGAAGGTTGTTTCGCGAATTTGGAATCGTGGTGGCAGGCGCGGTGGTGATTTCCGCAGTAGTGTCGCTCACGCTTACTCCGATGATGAGTTCGCGCATGTTGAAACGAACGGAGAAGCATGGAAAGATTTATGAAGGAACAGAGCGATTTTTTGTTCGCATGATTTCAGGTTACGAATCATCGTTGAAATCATTTATGAATTATCGCTGGTTTGCCTTTGTTATCATGGCTGCGTCAATCGGGCTTGTTTATTTTATCGGAAAACTGTTGCCATCAGAACTCGCACCAATGGAAGATAAAAGCAGGCTGCGTATCATGTCAACGGCTCCGGAAGGGACATCGTTTGAAAGAATGGACCAGTTCAACATGCAGGTCATCGCGCTAACGGATACCATGCCCGAAAAAGAATCGCTGATTGCAGTTACTGCGCCCGGCTTTGGAGCATCGGTTTCCACGAACACGAGTTTCGTGCGGTTGGTTTTAACCCCGCCAAACCAACGCAAAAAATCGCAACAGGAACTTGCCACAGAATTAAACATGAAATTGCGGCAATTCAATTTTGCTCGCGCTTTCGTGATACAGGAGCAAACGATTTCTGCTGGGGGCGGCTTGCGTGGATTGCCTGTGCAGTATGTCTTGCAGGCGTCTAATTTGGAAAAGCTGAAAGCCGTGCTGCCCCAGTTTTTGGAAAAAGCGCGCAGCAACCCAGCATTTGAAGCAACTGACTATGATTTAAAATTCAACAAGCCGGAACTCAAGCTGCAAATTAATCGCGAGAAGGCGCGCGAGATGGGCGTTGAAGTGCGCGACATTGCAGAAACGCTGCAACTGTTTTTCAGCGGTCAGCGCTTCGGATATTTTATTTTGAACGGAAAACAATACCAGGTTATCGGGCAGGCTTCGCGTGAAAATCGCAATGAGGTGCAGGACATCGCAAGCGTAACCGTGCGAAATAAAAATGGGGAATTGGTGCGTCTTGATAATCTTGTTACCATGGAGGATGAAAGCAGCCCACCGCAATTGTTTCGATATAACCGCTACGTTTCCGCAACGGTTTCGGCTTCTCCGGCAACAGGATATACGATTGGGCAGTGTATTGAGGAGATGGATAAAATTGCGGATGAATTGCTGGATGAAAGTTTTTCAACAAGCCTTGCGGGGACATCAAAAGATTTTGCAGAAAGCTCCAGCTCGCTGTTATTCGCATTTGTGTTCGCGCTCATCCTGATTTATCTCGCGCTTGCCGCGCAGTTTGAAAGTTTCTTCGACCCATTCACCATCATGCTCACAGTGCCGCTTGCATTAGCGGGCGCATTGCTTTCGCTGTGGTTGTTCGGGCATACGCTCAATATTTTCAGCCAAATCGGAATCATCGTGCTCATTGGCATCGTGACGAAAAACGGAATTCTTATTGTTGAATTTGCCAACCAGCGCAGGGAAGAAGGCTTGGGTGTGATTGATGGAGTTGTTGATGCTGCGGTTCAGCGTTTCCGCCCGATTGTGATGACAAGCCTTTCAACAACGCTTGGCGCTGTGCCGATTGCGCTTGCGATTGGTGGCGGATCAACGAGCCGCATTCCGATGGGCGTTGCAATTATTGGCGGATTGTTGTTTTCACTCGGATTAACGCTCTATGTGATTCCTGCGCTGTATGTGTATGTTGAACAGTTCAGCGCATTTATTAAGCGATTATTCGGAGGTAATACCGATAAAAGCTCAGGACATTTTCAGCCCGCATCTTCTTTGAAGACAATTGTGATTTTGCTTTCCTTGCTCTTTGCTTTTTCCGGAAAATCAAATGCACAGGTATTGACCTTTGAATCAGCAGTGCAGGAAATGCTGGCAAAAAATTTCGACATCCGCATTGTTTCCAACAATAAGGAAATCGCTTCACAACTGAATAACATTGGCACAGCAGGATTTCTGCCTACCGTAGATGCGCAGTTTGGCTATGAGAAATCATTCAACAACACGGAGCAGATTTTTTTTGATGGGCGCGAACAGGGCGCTGATAATGCGGAGAACAACGCACTCAACGCGGGCGTGATGTTGAACTGGACGTTGTTTGATGGCTTCCGCATGGTTGCCAATAAAAATATTCTTGAGGCGAGCGAAACGCGCAGCGGATATTACCTGCGCGCTACTTCGGAGGAGGCAATGCTGCTGCTTTCCAATCTCTACTATCAAATTGTGCAGCGCAATAAACTGCTCGAAGTTTACAGGCAATCGCTTTCCATTTCAAAAGAGCGCCATGCGCTTGCGCTGAAAAGAAAAGAAATTGGCAGTGGCTCGCAGCAGGATGTGCTACAAGCGCTCATTGACATGAATGCCGACAGCGTGCAGGCGATGCGCGAAGAAAACGAAATCGCAAACCTGAAAACAGAACTCAATCTGCTGCTTGCGCGTGATGTTGCCGGGGCAATTGAAACAGGACATGAAATTCCTTTAGATTCAACAATTCTATTAGCAGTTATTCTCGATGGAATTGCATCAGCAAATGTTGATTTGCTGATTGCCCGTGAAAACATTCGCATTGCGCAAGGAGAAGTGCGCGTTGCAAAATCAAACTTCTATCCGCAGGCGGGAGTGTATGCAGGCTATGATTACGGCACATCAACAAATGAAGTGGGTATTCTGAGTTCCAATCGCAGCTTTGGACCCAGCGTGGGCGTGTTTGCCACGTTCAACCTATTTAATGGCTTGCGCGATTACAAGAACATGCAGGTGACAAAGCTCTTGCAGGATAACAGTATGATTGACAGCGATAAGGCAACAGCAACCAGCACAGCGCTGGTGTTGCAGGCGCATCGTGACTATGAACTCTCGCTGAACGTATTTCGCCTTGAACGCGAGAATGAAGAAAATGCCAATGAAAACGTGCGCATCGCAATGAAAAGATTTGAATTAGGAAATATCAGTTCCGTTGAATTTCGTGATATACAATTACAGGCGGTGGAAGCAAGAAGCAGACTGCTTGCTGCACAATATGCTATTCGCATCTCTGAATTGGAGTTGAAGAGATTGGCGGGGCTGCTCGCTTTATAGCAACGTCAGCCTGAATGGAGTCATACGCAGCGAAGAATCTACGCTTTTCAAAACATAGAGATTCTTCGTTGCGCTCACAATAAAGCAATTTATGTTGGGGATTCTTCGCTGCGCTCACAATGACGCTTTCTTAATCCACTTTTCATGGTTGAAACATTCTAAAAGACAGAATATAAGTGAAGAAAGTGTGCAGAACATATCCGGTTCTGTTCACAAGGATGAATAAGTTGTGCATAAGCAGGGTAGGAGAGGTGCAAAGATTGTTTACAATAAATCTTAATAAAATTTCACTTCGGCAATGCCCTGTTGTATGTTTGTATTACCAAGTGAGGGATTAAAGCAGGCGGAGGGAATTGGAAAATCGAAAGAGTTTTCAAAACGCAAAGCCAGGTTTCGTGAAAAAGCAGGATTGAAAATGTTCTTTAAATGCTGAGACCTATCGGTCAGTGAAATTAAACGTCCCTCGTTAGCTGACCATCGCCCGCAAGGGCATTAGGACAGCGTTTCTTGCCGGAAGCCTTCGGGAATACGGAAAGATATTTCACTTGCAGTGGCAGAGGCAGCCGATCGCCAGAGAGGCTGTTTAAATTTCGCGCAAGCGAAACTCCACGCCACACTACCTTGGGCTCTTGCCGCGAGGCAATCCGAGAGGGAGTAAGCGAAGCCAGACTCAACGGTACATATTTGAAAGGATGTAAACCGAAGAAGAAGTTCAGGAACTTGGCGTTGTGCGCAACTACGGTTGCCGTATAACGAGAAACGGGAATCATTTCGCAAGAAGTGGTTCCCGTTTTGTTTTTTGGAATCCTCAATTAATTCGTCATTGCAGTAAGAATCTGCGATAGCAAAGGGAATACAATCTCCTTCAGACAGAAGATTCAGGTTTGCGATTGCTCCATTGCATTCGCAATGAACTGTTTTACTGTTCGGATTTCATATTACTGTGCATATTCATCCGTTCCAATCAGCCTCTTATGTGGTTTCTGTTCGTCAGAACTCATCTGAGCAGGCTCGCTTACTTCAGTGCTTTCCTCACGGAAAACCACCTTGCGTCTTGCTAAAACTTCGGGGCTTTAATCCCCGCGTTTAAGAGATTTTCACTCTCTGGGATTCCTTAAAATAAATAAAAGAACTATATTCACCATTCAAGGCGCACCACAAGGCAACAGCCGCAAAAGCGGTTTTATTGGTTAGTGAAGTGTCTTTCATTTTAGTTTGTTTTTATGGTTAGTAAATATTTGTACTTTTCATTCCGCTTCTGACGGCTGTCGCCAAACCGTTATGGGCAAGTTTTAAAAACGACCGTGCAAACAGACACGACAGTTAGAAAAATTTAACTTTGACAATTCTTGATAGTCATTCACAACTGACTGGAACAAAAATAAAATGTGGAGACTATACACCACGACAAAAACGGGGCGACACCGAAAAGCCTAACGAGTAGGGAATTTAAATGCTAATGAAATCATGGAACAAACAACATCTCAATTTGACCCTGTCAAATACAAAAACACAACACGAGACCAATGGCAAGCAGCAGCAGAACCTTGGTATCGGTGGAGTCCCACGCTCAAACTATGGCTTGCTAAAGCAACAGACAAAATGTTAAAGATGGCAAACATCTCTGTTGGACATCGGGTGCTTGATGTGGCTGCAGGTGCGGGTGAGCAATCCATCATAGTTGCAAATAAAGTTAGTGCGACAGGCTATGTTCTTGCTACTGACATTTCATCCAACATTCTTGAATTTGCACAACAAATGGCTAAGGAGGCAGGACTGAATAATATTGAAACGCAAGTAATGGATGGGGAAAATCTGACTCTTGCTGATGCTACATTTGATGTTGTTATATCAAGAGTAGGGCTTATTTACTTTCCTGACCAGCAACGAGCATTAAAAGAAATGTTGCGTGTGCTCGAGCCAGGTGGAAAAGTTGCTGCCATAGTTTATTCAACTCCTGAGAAAAATAAATTCTTTTCTGTTCCTGTTTCCATTATTCGCAATCGTGCAAAATTAGCACCTCCTTTGCCGGGTCAACCGGAGCCTTTCAGTTTAGGTGCAGAAGGTATTATTGAAAGAGCATTTTCACAAGCTGGATTTAAAAATGTAAAATCGGAACTTGTTGACTCTCCTTTGCTGCTTCCATCAGCAAAAGAATGTGTGCGGTTTGAAAAAGAATCATTTGGAGCCCTACATCAGATGATGAGTACTTTATCTGACGGTGAGAAAGATTCGGTTTGGAATGAGATTGAAGAAGAACTAACGAAATTTGAAAGTAAAAACGGCTTTGCGGGACCCTGCGAAATGGTTGTCGCTGTTGGAGAAAAGCCATAACATCTTAAACAAGGAGTAAGACAGTCGATGAATTTTCACAAAGGCCTGGAATTACTTTTTTCCACCCGCGGGCAATGTCAATGTTCGTCAGGTTTTCTTTTCGCAGACAGTACGCAGGACATCAATCCATTTTTAGCGCAATTTCTAATTCTTATTCTTTTTGGTTGGTTGACCTGCAACGACACTTTGAGTTCGTATTTCGATTGTCAGTGCGATGGAATCAAAAATCAGAATTCTACTTGCGTTGTTTTAAACCCAATAAAAGAGAAGACTAAAGTTCCCGTACTTTGTTGTGTATCTATCTTAAAAGTGCCGTCTGAGTTAGACACCGTACCGGTGGTGGTGGACTTTACTACAATGTTTGTTCCACCCAAGGGTACACCATCCTGATTTTTTATCTGTCCGCTGATTTGCACAAGACCATTGACAACCGTTTTAGTAACGGTAACCTTAAATTCATATTGTGATCCAGGATAGTCGTTCTGTGCTTCACCAATTATGATACCTGCGGGGTTTCCGCTGCCAAGTTTAAACGATATTGGTATTACCATTCGCTGTTTAACGGACTTGCCTTGTTGTTTCCCAGGAGTCCATGCGATGGTTGAGGTTTGTAAAACTCTTATCGCTTCCTCATCACAACCAGATCCGATACCTTTCAATGCAGCGAAGTCAGAAAGAACGCCATCCACATTTACTACGAACTCAATAAATACCTTTCCTTCCACACCTTTACTTCTGGCTTCTAAAGGATATTTAATATTTTTCGCAATGTATTCGTAAAGTACCGGATAACCACCTATGGGTGAAGCCGACTCTTCAACGATGCTAAAAACGTCATCATCGGATGCCGTCATCGTAGCAAGTGTATTGGCGTGATCTCCTTTTTGTAAAATAGCAAAGGACTGATCAGTGGTTTTGATTATGTGGACCCCAATGAGATTTTTTTTGAACTCTTCGTCTTTATCAAGCTCTTCCATTTTCTTTCTACCCTCG
>ENA-ORBV01000712-ORBV01000712.1-microbial-mat-metagenome-genome-assembly--contig:-NODE-712-length-75289-cov-11.643115_pt1 | contig 75289 bp, 52 predicted proteins | sample MGYA00237777_ERZ505514 | MGnify/ENA primary metagenome ERZ505514 (study PRJEB26160, sample SAMN06269048) | microbial mat metagenome | isolation source: Oligotrophic lake microbial mat | place...
TTTTGTTCCCACTTCCCACCCCCCCCAACCCGAGGAGGCCCCCATGGCCGCCGGGATCGAACTCGACCGACTCACCAAACGGTTTGGCGGCTTCACGGCCGTTGACGCCCTGTCCTTCGCCGCCGGCAGCGGCACCGTCCTCGGTTTCCTCGGCCCCAACGGGGCGGGGAAGTCGACCACCATGAAAATGGTGACGGGATTTTTGCCCCCCACCGGCGGGCGCGCGCTCGTGTGCGGGTTCGACGTGGCCGCGGACCCGACCGCGGTTCGCCGTCGACTGGGTTACCTGCCCGAGGGAGCGCCGCTCTACCCCGACATGACTCCGGCGGGGCTGCTCGAGTTTGCGGGAGCCGCGCGCGGTTTGAGCCGTGCGGAACGCAAACGCGCCGCCGCTGCCGCCGCCGATCGTGTGCAGCTCGGGCCCGTCCTCGGCCAGCGTGTGGAAACACTGTCGAAGGGCTTCAAACGCCGTGTGGGGCTCGCCCTCGCCATCCTGCACGATCCGGCGGTGCTGGTCCTCGACGAGCCGACGGACGGCCTCGACCCCAATCAGAAGCACGAGGTGCGCAGCCTGATCGGCGAACTGAGCGCGGACAAGGTGATCGTGCTTTCAACGCACATCCTCGAAGAAGTCGAAGCGGTGTGCACACGCGTCGTGCTGATCGCCGCCGGACAAAAACGCTTCGACGGCACGCCGGAGGAACTGGCGGCGCGCTCGCCGTGGCATGGCGCGGTGCGTTTGCGCATCGCGCGCGAGGGCTCGGACGCGCTCGAAGGTGACCTCGCCAAACTTGCGGGTGTGCAGCGTGTGGAAGAACACTCGGTGGATGGCACGCGCGAACTCGCGGTGTTCCCGAGCCGCGGCGAGAAGGGCCACGGCGAAAAGGGCCGAGCCGTGCTCGCCGCCGAGGTCGACCGCGCCGTGCGCGCGCGCGGCCTGAGCCCGCTCGAGCTTTCCGTCGAGCGCGGCCGCCTGGACGACGTTTTCCGCGAACTGACCGCCACCGGATCGAGGAGCTGAACTGTGCAAGGAACCCTGGCTGTCTTCCGGCGCGAGTTCGCCGGGTACTTCGCGACCCCCGTGGCCGCCGTTTTCCTGGTGGTTTTCCTGCTGCTATGTGGAGTCCTGACCTTCAACCAGGCGGGTTTCTACGAGCGCGGCCAAGCCGACCTGATGCCGTTTTTTACCTGGCATCCATGGCTCTACCTGTTCCTCGTTCCGGCGCTCGCGATGCGCCTGTGGTCCGAGGAGCGCCGCCAGGGCACGATCGAACTCCTGTTGACGCTGCCCCTTGCAACCTGGCAAGCCACGCTCGGCAAGTTCCTCGCGGCGTGGGCGTTCGCTGGCATTGCGCTCGGGCTGACGCTGCCGTACTGGGCCACCGTTGCGTGGCTCGGCAATCCGGACCACGGTGTGATCGCGGCGAGTTACCTCGGCAGCCTGCTGCTCGCGGGTGGTTACCTCGCCATCGGATCGTTTGTTTCCGCGCTGACGAAAAACCAGGTGATCGCCTTCGTCCTGTCGGTCCTCGCGTGTTTCCTCTTGGTGCTCGCGGGTTACCCTACGGTGCTCGACTTCTTCGGCGCGTGGGCACCGGACGCGATCGTCGAGGCGGTGCGCTCCCTCAGCTTCTTGACGCACTTTGAAACGCTGTCCCGCGGTGTCGTCGACGCGCGCGGAATCGTGTTTTTCGTCTCCACGATGGTGTGTTTCCTGATCGCCGGGACGGCGACCGTCGAACTCCAAAAGGGCCGCTGAAAGCGCCGAGGAATTCCTAGTGAACCGCGAACGCACCCTTTTGCTCGGCCTGTTTGGAGCGCTGCTGCTCTTTGTCGCCGTGAACCTTCTGGCCGCGGGCACCCTGCGCGGCGCGCGCCTCGATTTGACCGCCGAAAAGCGCTTCACGCTTTCGACGGCCACCGATCGCCTCCTGGGCGACCTCGACGAGGACATCGTCTTCCAGCTCTTCGTTTCGAAGGACGCTTTGCGCAGTGAACCGCAGCTCGCCGAGCACGCGGCGCGTGTCGAGGAGCTGCTGGCCGAATACGCCTCGCGCTCCGCGGGCAAGGTCCGCCTCGAAGTGCTCGATCCCGAGCCCTACAGCGAAGTCGAGGACGAAGCCGTAGCGCGTGGACTGCAGGGTTTTGCCGACGCACGCGGTGAACCCAACGTCTACCTGGGCGTCGTGGCCAAAAACTCGGTGGACGGTGTGGAGACGATGCCGTTCCTGCACCCAAACGACGCGCCGTACCTCGAATACGAACTGTCGCGCACCATCCAAAAGCTCAGCGCCGGCTCGGACAAGCCGACGGTCGGTTTGATCACGAGCCTTCCGATGGAAGGTGAGCCGAGCACCAATCCGATGGCGCGCCCGCGCCCTGGGACCGAACCCTGGGTGATCTACGCAACCCTCGCGGAGACCTACACGCTCGAAAAACTGGACGGAGGGGCGCTGACCGCGATCCCCGCGCACATCGAGACCCTGGTTGTCGCGCACCCCAAGGGACTTGGTGAGGACGCGCTCTACGCCATCGACCAGTTCGTGCTGAAGGGCGGTCGCCTGTTCCTGTTCGTCGATCCTTGGTGCGAAGTCGACGAGGGCGAAGTCACCCCGGACGATCCGTTCGGTGGGATGATGGCGGAGCGCAGTTCCGACCTCGCGCCGCTCTTGACCGCATGGGGCCTCACCCTGCGGCCCAACGCCGTTGCGGGCGACCCGTCGCTCGCGATCAACGCGAGCTTCCGCGGACCGAGCGGTCGTGAAGAGGTCGGGCCGTACTTGCCGTGGCTTGGCATCACCGGCGACGCGTTTGACGCAGACGAGCTTGCCACACGCCAGTTGGGCGTTGTGCGGCTTGCGTCCGCGGGTGTGTTCGATCGGGTCGAGGGTGCGAGCACCAACATCCAACCCCTGATGCAGACCTCGCCCGCGGGTGCCACGATCCCCGCGAGCGACCTGCGGTTTGGCGCGGACCCCGCGAAGATCCTCGGCCAGTTCCCGAAGGAAGGTCAGCGCTTGCTCCTTGCGGCGCGTATTTCGGGATCCGCCACGTCGGCGTACCCGAACGGACCCGGCGCGGCCGCCGAGGATGTCGAAACACCCACGACACCGCCCGAGGGCCACCTTGCGGCGAGCACGGGATCGATTCAAGTGTTTGCAGTCGCCGACGCCGACCTGCTCTCCGATCGCTTCTGGGTGCAACGGCGCGACTTCTTCGGCACGTCGCTCGTTCAGCCAACCGCCGACAACGGCGCGTTTGTGCTCAACGGCGTCGATCTGTTGACCGGCGGTGGCGATCTCGTGGAACTGCGCGGGCGCGGCAACACCGAACGCCCCTTCGAGGTTGTGCGCGCGCTGCAGCGCGAATCCGACGCGCGGTTCCGCGCCGAAGAACAGCGTTTGCTCGAAGAGGAGCGCCAGTTCGGGGCGCAGATCAACGAGCTGGTGCAAAAGAGCGGGCAAAGCGGCGGTTACGTCGTCCTGCCCCCGGAACTCGAAGCGGAACTCGCGGCACTTCGCACACAACGCGAAGAAGCCCGCAAGCGGCTGCGCGAAGTGCGGCTCAACCTCAACCGCGAGGTGGAAGCCCTCGGCGCTCGGCTGCGCTTGATCCACGTCGCCATCCTGCCCGGCGCCGTGGCGCTGCTCGCCGTCGCCGGCGCGCTGCTGCGCGGGCGGCGCAAGCCCGTGGTCGCCCCAGCCGCCGCGTCCCGCAACACCCCCTCGCTGCCCATCTCCAAAGGAGCCACCGCGTGAAGTCCCCCACCGCCATCCTCATCGTCGTCGCGGCCGGATTGGCCCTCGGGGCGGGCATCTACTTCGCCGGTTCGACTCCGAAGGCCGCGCAATCCGCGGACGCGCCGGGCCCGCTCGTCCCTTCCCTCGACTCCCGACTCAACGACGCGGCGGTGCTCGAGCTGCGCTCACCCACCCAGTCCCTGCGCATCGCGCGCGAGGGCGAACAGTGGGTGCTGAGCAATCAGGGCGGCTTCCCTGCGGACCTCGCAAAGGTGCGCGGTTTGCTGCTGGGTGTGGGCGAGTTGGAGCGGATTGAGCGCAAGACCGCGAATGCAACGCGTTTTGGCGAACTGGGTCTCGATTTGCACGCGGCGGAAGATTCCGCCCAGGGGAACGGGACGCAGGAGCGGATCGGTACCCGCCTGGCCGCGCGCACGTCGGACGGGACCGTGCTGTTCGATGTGGTCCTTGGCCGTAGCGCCGCGGGCGCGCGCTTCGATCGGCCCGAACGTTATGCACGCCTCGCGGACAGCGGGCCCGCGTGGCTGGTGCGCGGGCGTGCCGATGTGGATGTCACACCCGCCACGTGGTTCTCGAAGGATGTGCCCACTCTCGCGCGTGCGGACGCGCGCGCGGTCACCATCGAACATCCGGGCGGCGAGCGCGTGAGCGTGCACGGCGACGGTGGCACGTGGACGCTGTCGGACATCCCGGAGGGCCGCGAACTCGCATGGCCGCAGGCCGCGGGTTCGCTCGCGGGGTTGCTGGAGAGCTTGACCTTCGAAGATGCGAAGCCGCGGGCGGAGCTCGACGGCCTCGCTGGCCCGGAGGCGGTAGTAACGACCGTCCACGCGGCCAATGGACTCCAACTTGTCGCGCGCACGCTCGAGCGCGACGGTGTGGTGTGGCTGACGGTCGATGCGGCTGTGGTGGCGCCGGCCCCGAGTGCCGCACCGCAGCCGACGGAATCCGAAGGCTCTGAAATGGTCGATGTCGTGGCCGTCGATGAAACGGTGTCCGCCGACGCCGCGCCGCTGGAGCCGGCCCCATTCGACCCCGCACCTGCGGCCGCGGAAGCGGAGCGCTGGAACGCGATTTTCTCGCGCTTCGCCGTCGCGATTCCGAGTTGGAACGCGGGCAACCTGCGCAAGCGCACGCAAGAGCTACTCAAGCCGCTGCCGAGCGCCGGTCCGCCAGGTCCGGGGGATGGCGTTGAAGAAGGTGTTGCACCCGAGGGATTGCCACCCGGCTTCGTCCTGCCGCCCGAGTGGAGCGAAATGGCGGGCGATCGCGAGCAGTAACTCGCGCCGCGCTATTTGCCCGGTGCACGCCAGCGCACGATCGCGTCGGCGTAGACCGCCACCAACTGGTCGGTCATCTCCGCAGTGGTGCGCGGCCGCGCGTCGTCGTGCAAGCCGCGTTTGCCCTGCCAGCGCTCGCGCGACTTGGCATCGCGCGCGAACAGCTCGAGCGCGCGCCGCCACGCACCCGGGCTGTCGCGCTGGACAATGAGCCCACCACCCCGGGCCGCCACTTCGGGCAACGCGCCGGCGTTGGACACGAGCACCGCCAAACCGGCCGCACGCGCCTCGCGCACCGTCAGTCCGTACACCTCTTCCCAGCGCGAGGGTGCCGCAACCCCGTCGAGCCGCGCCAGGATCGCTCCGAGCTCCTCGCGCGCATACGGTCCGTGCAGGAAGAGTCCGGGCTGCTTGGCGGCGAGTTCGCGCAGCCGCGCGAGATAACGCCCATCGCCGTGGTAAGTGGGCTCGTTGCCGTGCACGTGCACTTCGAGCTCCGCGCACAGCCCCGCCTCCATCCAGGCCTCGACAAGCTCCAGCGCGCCCTTCGACGGCAGGACCGTTCCAAGGATGCCTAGCCGCAGCGGTTCCCCGGGCGCGCGGCGTGCGCGCGCCGCGACGAGACCCGCCACTTCACAGGCGAGCGCCTCGACCTCGACGCCGTTTTCGACGACCTCGATGGAATCCCGCTCGAGCCCCGCACGCACGAACACCTCGCGCGCCGCGGCGGAGGGTGTGACGAGGCGTGTCGCCGCGCGCAGACTCCCGAGTCCGTACGCGATGTACGCACGCGCCGCACCCTCGTCGCCCGCGATGGCCTCGCCGTCGGGGCCCTCCGAGGGCGCACCGCCACTGGGCACGAGGTGCGGCCAGGTGGCGGCAATCGATCGCGCCCAAACCACGGGATCGGGCCGCAGGTGCCAGTGGCCGTCCACGTCGAGCATCTGACCGCGTGGATCGAGGCTCCAGTAATCGTGCAGCGTCATCACCGTCGGCACACGCTCGGCGAAACGCCGCACGACACCCGTTCCAAAACCCGTCGGATGGTGCAGGTGAACGAGCTCGACGCCCGCGTTCTCAATCCACTCGAGGGCTTTTGCCTCGGTGCGCGGGTTGTGCTGCAGGTCGCCGAGCTTTTGGTGGTCGCTGTAACCGTAGGCAAGGCGTGTCACACCGATCGCGCCCTCTTCGGTGCGCGCGAGCCCGTACGGTTCGAGCCCCGCGCGTGTGTCGAGGCACAACACTTCGACGCGCCAACCCCGCGCGCACAGCTCGCGCGCGAGGTCCTGCATGTGGCTCTCCACGCCACCCACGTCGGGCGGCCAGCCCGCGCCGACGAGTCCTATGCAAGGGGCCCCGGAGGGCGGCGCGCGTTGGGTCATGGGGGCCGCGAGTGTAGCGATTGGCCGGCGGGGAAGCGCCGTTGGAGGAGCTTCGGGTGCACCGCGAGGCTACTCAACCCAAACGCCGATTCGCCGCGCAAAGGCGGGCTTCGGCATACACACGCTCAATGTGGTCCACGTGGGCGGGGAGCCCCATCGGCAGACCGGGAGCGGGGTGGCGTCCGAGGCGCCCGAGCAGGACCTCGCGCAGGGCGTCCGCGAGCGCCACGGGATCGTCCGGCTCCACGAGCAAGCCGTGCTCCCCGTGCGTGATCACCTCGGCGACCCCACCCACCCGCGACCCGATCACCGGGACCCCGGCTGCGCGCGCCTGGAGGCAGACGAGCGGCGCATTTTCGTCCCACAGGGACGGCACGACGACGGCGTGCAGCCCACTCAGGACGCGCGGCGCCTCGTCCGACGCAAACGCGGGCTCGAAGACCACCCGGCCGCGGCGCGCGCGGGCGCGCAGGCTGGGTTCGTAACGGCGGTGCCGGTGGCCTGCGGCGGCGCCCCACACGTGGAGGCTCCAGGGCTCCACGGATTCCGGCAGCCGACCGGCCATGTGTTCCACCGCTTCGAGCAGGACGTGCACACCCTTGTGGGGAGTGAGTTGACCTAGGTAACCAAAACGCACGGGGCGCGGCGGCTCGGGGCGCGCCACCGCGTAGGGCTTTTCGTCGATCGCATAAACGATCTGGGCGATGCGCGTGGGATCGACGCCGAAGCGCTCGAACGCCGACGCAAGCACGCGCGTCGGAGCGATGACGCGGTCGAGACCATCCAATGCCGCGCGGGCGGCTGCGGCCCGCCGCTCAAGATCCGCCGTGGTCGCGACGCGACCGAGGCCCCCCATGCTCGCCGCCACGTCCCCCGCGGCGCGGTGGACAAATCGCCCGAGCGCTCCCGCGTCGTGCTCCGAATAGCGCCGCACGCAGCGCGCGCAGTCGGCGGCGGGTCGGGGTCCGCCGCAGGGGCGGATGCGCCAGTCAATCATCTGCCCGCGGTGGCACAGGAGTCCGTAATCGGTGAGCGTCGCGACGGTCGGCACGCCGCGGCGCCCGGCGACACCCACAAGCCCCAGGCTCAGACCCCACAGGAGGTAGTTGAAGTGGACAACATCCGGTTGCCAGCGGTCGAGCACCGCAGCGAACACCCGATCAACATGGTCGTCTTGGTACGACGCTGCGAGCCGTTTGCTCGGATCTCCCGCATTGTGCAGCACAAAAAGGCGCGCGCCCTCCCCCGGCGCTTCTTCGAGCGTGTAGCGCGGACGCGACGCGGTGCGGTCCGGCACGAGCGCCGCGATCGCGTGGCCGCGGGCACTCAGCGCGGCCGCGAGTTGCCCCGTGTAGAACTCCGTCCCCCACTGGCCGCGGGGCGGAAAGCCGTTGGCCACGAAGAGGATCCTCACCGGGGCTCCGTCAACCGTGCGCGCCAGCGCGGCCCGTCACCGGCCGCTTTGACCAAGCGCGCCTCCAGCGCATCCAGGTAGGCACCTTGCGTGTGTTTTTCGAAAACACGCGCGCGCCCTGCCGCCGCCAGAGCAAACCGCAGGTCTTCGTCACCCGCAAGCCGCTCGATGGCGTTGCTCCACGCGGCGACATCACCGCGCGGCGCGATCCAGCCGCTGATCCCGTGCTCCACCTGTTCGGGAGTGCCACCCGCATCGCTGCCGAGCAGTGCGAGTCCGTGCGCCATGCCTTCAAGCGTCGCCAGCGCGTAGGGCTCGCCCCACAGGCTCGGGAACGCCAGCACGTGCGCACGGCCCATCGCCGCCGAGAGCTCCGCACGCGACAGGGCGCCGAGGAAACGCACATGCCCCGCGAGGCCAGGATCCTGTGCGAGCGCTTCCAAACGCGCGACGTAGGGCGCTTGCCCGTTGCCCGCGATCTCCACTTCGATCGCGGCCCCCGCGCGCGCGGCCGCGACCGCAGCGGCGAGGAAAACGTGCACCCCCTTGCCATCCCACAGGTACGACGCGCACAAAAAACGCAGGGGCTCGCCCGGCGCGCGCCGTCGCGCGGGAAAGTTTTGTCCGAGAGCTTGCATCTCCGGCGACATCGCAAGCGGCAGCCGCTCGACACCCGCCGGATCGAGCCCGTCGGCGACAAACTCCGCGCGCAGGGACTCGCTCGGCGCCAGCATCGGTTCGAGACGCACCGCGCGGCGCAGCGGCTTCCACAGCGCTTCGAGGAGGCGCCGGCGCAGGGGTTTGACGTCGGGGCGCTCGCGCCAAAATCGCAGCCAATGGTTGAGCGGCCAAGGATCGCACACGAGCCCCAGGGTCGGTGTCCGGGCAAGACGCGCCGCCACCAGGGGGCCGAGGCTGAGCAGCGACAGGTTGAGGTAGAAAAACACGTCCGGGCGCACCGCGTGCAGCACCCGCGCGGTGCGGCGCACGTTGGCGAGCCGCAGGACGTGCAGTTGGAAACGCTCCAGGTTGGAAGCGCGGAATGCGGCTTGGAAGAGTTCCTCGTCGCCGTCGAGGCCCGGTTCGAGCACCGCGTGCACGTCGGCGATCCCGCGCAACCGCTCCCCACGCGCACACAGGATCTCGACGTGGTGCCCGCGCGCGCGCAGGCCTTCGACCGTATCGCGCGCGAGCAGTTCGTAGCCGCCAAAGATATATGGGGGATAACGCAGAGCGACCACCAGAATGCGCAGGGCCGTCACGGACGTTCCCACACGCTGATGGGTTCCTGGACCGCCCGGCGCAGCTTTTCCACGGTTTCGACCCACGCCACGGCAGCGGCCTTGAGTTCGGCGGTTTCGCTCAGCGTCAGGCCCGGCGGAGCGGCGAGCGGAGGGAACGGGTCCGCGCGCCAGTCGTAGAGCCGTTCTTCGGTCCAATTGCTGCGCCGTTCGAGGTCTCCGAACCAGCCGGACACCAAGGAAGCGCGCGCTCCTTCGCCAAACAGCAGCACTTCGATCGCTTGGGTGGCGTTGAAGGCGGCGTATCCTGACTGGATCCCGCAGGACGCAAAAGCGTGGCGCCGCGGACTCGGTGTGTTGTCGCGCGCGGCGGGCCAGAGTGTGAGGCCCTGCATCGTGCGCGGGACCGTGAGCCCCGCGGCGTCGATCAGAGTTGGTGCGACGTCCATCAGGCTCGCGATGCCGCCGATGCGCCGCCCGTCGAACGCGCCAAAGCGCGCCGGCGCGGGGCGCAGCACAAACGGCACGGCGAGGTCCGCGAGCGAAAGGCGCCCCGCGTCGAGCATCAGGCCCGCTTCGCCGAACTGCACGCCAAACGTGCCGACGAGCGCGATGGTCGTGTGCTCGAGCCGACCGGCGGCGTCGAGCTCTTCGAGCAGCCGGTGGAGTTCCGTATCCAAGCGTCGGAGCGCTCCGTCGTAGCGCGCTTCGTACTGCCCCAGCGTGAGAACCCCGCCAAAAAAGCGCGCGGGCGGAATGGCGAAGAGCGACGGCTCCGACGTCCCCACGGGTGGCACCGCGTCGAGCTCGGGGCGCGGCTCGAAATAGGTGTCCCAACGCGGATCGGGAGTGCGCCACGTCCGGTCGAGGTCCGCAAAATGCACGTAGGCAAACCAGTCCCGCTCGCGCCCGAGGGTGCGCACCCAGTTGAGCGTGCGGGTGACGAGGCGCTCCGCGCCGTGGCTTGCGTCCGCCCCTTGGGGCGGCCCTTCGAAGGTCTGGAAACCCGCCGCGAAGCCGTAGGCCGCGGACACGTCCGCATGGTCGACGAAGGCCGCCGTCGCGGCCCCGCCGACGAGGAACTCGACCCCGAGGCGTGGCACGGCCGGAGGCAGGTACCAGGGTTGCTCGAGCGACGCCTCGAGCCACTGGGGTGCTTTGCGGCGCGCGAGGTTCGGGTCCGAACCGCTGAGCAGTGCGGCGTGGGACGGGATGCGCTGCGGAGCGGCCGCGAAGGTGTGCTCGAAATACGCCCCCTCGCTGATCAACTGCTCGACGCGCGGCATGGTGCGTCGGTCGTATCCCCCGCTCGGCAGATGGTCCGCGCGCAGGGCATCGACGGCGATCAGGAGCACGCCGTGGCCCGCGCGGTCCGCGCCGGGTGTCGGCGCGCACGCGAACAGCAATGGAACAAGGAGGAGGCACGCGCGAAGGAACGGAGGCGGCATGGGCTCAACGAGCATCACCCACGGCCCGCCCCGCGGCAAGGATCGACGCCGGCCGCCGGCTCCTAACGCGTCAGCTCAAAGAATGCGTCGCGCGGAATCCAGCCGCGCTCGCCGGAGGGGTCGACCACCCGCACCCACGCCTCGACCGCGTCGATCCGGCGTACCCGCGAGCCGGCTTCGGCAAGGGGTCTGCCGGTCGGGGCCACCGCGCCCTTCGTCAGCGCCGGTTCGCAAAGGAGCCGCGCCCCCGTGGGCGCGACGACGAGGCCCGCGTCCTCGCTCAAGCGGCGCTGGTGCTGCGCGTAGGGTGCGGCCGCGGCCAACGCGAGGAGCAACGCACCCAGAGCAAGCAGGCGCCACGCCGCGCCGCCGCGCAGGGCCTCGCCGCACAAGGCCACCGCCAAGGGAATCAATCCCAGCAACGCGAGCCAGCGGGCCTCGCCCTCGGTCCAGGCACTCAGGTACCGCTCGAGCGCCGACAGCAGGTCGCCACGGTCCCGCGGCGGCAGGCCCGCTTCGCGCCGCGCGAAATCCAGATTGTCGAGCAAGTCGGGCTCCCGCGGCGCGAGCGGCAGCGCCGCGGTGTACCAGGCGACGGCCTCGAGCGGCCGTTGTGCATGCCACGCCACGTTGCCCAGGTTGTAGTAGAGCGCCGGCCGCAGTGCGGGCTTTGGGTTCGCCTCAAGGGCCGCCCGCCAAGCTTCGCTCGCGCGCTCGCGCGCCCCCACCAGCCATGCGGCGTTGCCGGCGTCGGCGAGTTCCTGCGCGGGCGACGTCGCCGCCTCAATGGTGCCGCTTGCCGGCTGCGAAGGCGTCTGGAGTTCCGGCTGCGCGGCATCTTGGACGGCAGCGTCTTGCGCCGCAACGTCTTGGACCGCGCCGTCCTGCACAACAATTGCTTGATCGGCGCTGTCTTGCGCAACGCAGACGCTCCAAAGCCCCACGCTGCACCACAGGAGTAAGGCCCGGGCGAAATCCGCCGCCGCGGCGCAGAAACGATGACCGCGCTCCATCACAGCCCCTCCTCCAACAGGCCCCGGGCCCGTTCCATCAACTTGGCGCGCGGCACCCGCGGTCCATCGCCGTAAGCCGCAGATTCGAGGGCGCGCGCGGTCTGCGCGAGCTCTTCGACCACGTAGGGCGAGAGCCCTCGTCCAAGCGGGTCGGATTCCGCCCACGTGCGCACGTCGCGCCCGACCCACGCTTCGGATTCTTCACCCGTGCGCGCGGCCGTGAAGTGGACCCAAGCCTGAAGATCGCCCTCGGGGTCGGTCGACGACGCCAGGGAACGTTGGAAGCGGGAGAGCGCTCGACGGCGCCGGCGCTCGGGGCGTGCCCCCGGATCGACTCCGCCGCGCCGCGCAGCCGTGCGCAGCGAAAGCCATGCGAGCAAGACTCCGGCCCCCACCGCGCGCAGAGCGTCGTCGGTGGGCGCGCGCTCGCCGCCAATGTCCGCGTCTTCGAAGGAGCCGTGCCGGATACCGTGCACTTCGCGGCGCGCGCGTGGCTCAGGCGCATCCTCTGCGAGCCCGGGTTCGAGCGCCTCGACACGCAGCGCAATCGCCGGTGTTTCGACGCGCGTGTAGCTCCAACTCTGCGGATCGAACACCGGCAAGGACAGGGGCGGGATCGCGTCGACGTCGGCGGAGAGGGGCGCGAGGTCGTAAACGACACGCCGCCGCCCCGGAACCTTCTCTTCGACCCATCCGAAACAGCGAAAACCGCTGAATGCATCGAGGCGCCGCGGATCGGGGGCTTCGAAGTACGCGAGATTGCCGTCACCCGTCCAATCGACCGTCAATTTGATGGACTCGCCGACGCGCACCGAGCGGGTGTCAGCGCTCGCACGCGCTTGGATGCGACCGATCGCACCGCCGAAGTCAAAGGGCTGGCCCTCGTCGGGCAGGGTGCGCACGTCGAGGACGAGGTCGGCACCGCGGGTGTATGCGCTCGCGCGTTTGCGACCCGAGCCAAAAAAGTCCTGCTCGATCTCGGCATATTCGAGGAAGTTGCCCGCGAACTCGAGCGGACCCGGACGCGTCGCCAGCACTTCGATCCGCAGCCGGTACGCGGTGTGCGGCCGAACGCCACGCACGACGTCGGGAACCGCTTCGATCGGGATCTGGTGTTGGCCGTTGACCACGACGCTTCCGGCATCGCGCGCGGGCGGCAGGCGCTCCTGGATGACACCGGGCAGATTGGACCACCAGGGCAGCGACAGGCTCGCGTAGTTCGTGCGGGTCAAGGACGCGTCCCAGCCGAACAGCAGCTCAATCTCGAAGGGCTGGCCTTCGACAACGAACGGGCTCGCCGTGCGCAGCTCGACAAATCCCTGCGTTTGACCGGTCATGTCCTCGACGACGACCAGTTGGAGCGGCGTGCTCGAAAAACGGCGGCCGTCGACTTCGACCTCGATCGGCGGCAGCGCAAACTCGCCGGTTTTTGTGGGGCGCACCTGCCAGCGCCAGGTCTGCTGGGTGAAGCTCGAGCGGCGGCCCTGGACGATCGTGAGCTGGTTCGAGATCGACGGCCCGGACGGACCGATCAACTCGAGCCCATCGACTGGCACGGGCGGAAGGATCGTCGCGCGCTGCTCCGAAGCCAACACGAGCGTCAACGTCGTGCTCGCGCCAAGGCGCAGTACACCTTCGCGCAGGCTCGCCGAAACCGGGCTTTCGCCGGCGACACCCTGACGTGCAAGCGCGCCCGAACTCGCAAGTGCCAAAAGGGCGATCCAACCAAATAGCTTCACCGCGACCTTCACCACGACCTTCACCACGACCTTTGCCATCACCAATCCTTCGCCACCGGTGCGCGGCGCCGCCGCGCGAGGGCGTCGCGCAGGCGCGCCGCATCCTGCTCGATTTCGGCCAGTCGGTCGAGGAGCCGCTGGGCCTCCTCGCGCGACAACACCGGGGTCTCGTCGCCCGCGGTACCCACGGGCTGCGCGCCGTCGTCCGAAGCACCCTCTTCGGGAGCGCCCTCTTTGGAATCGCTCTTTGCGCCTTCGGCCTCCCTCGAATCGGTTGGTTCCTCGGCCGCGGAATCTTCGCCCTCGGGTTCCTGCGCGGGATCCTGGCCCGTGGGTTCGTCCGATCCGTCGCCTGACTCGGACTGTGCTTCCGGGTCGGAGGGGTTGTCCGGTTCACCCGGCTCGCCGTCTTTGTCCGAATCGCCGCTCTCGCCCGCGGACTTGTCGTCGCCCGCGGATTCCTGCGGTTCGCCTTCGCCTGATGGGTCTTGCTCCGGCGGTGGCGGCTCCGGCGGGAGTTGTTCGATGGCCGCGTCGACCTCGCGCACGCGGCGCGCCGTCCACTCAAGGTGGGCCGCAGCCAACGGATCGAGCGCACCCCCGCGCACGAGATCCACCAGCGGATCGCGCGCCAGCACGTAGGCACCGCGCGCCAGCCCATAGGCCACAACCACGTCCTCGCGCGCGACCTGGGGCGACTCCGGGGTCGCGGGTTCCGCGCCTGCGATGCGCGCGCGGTACAGGGCACGGGCGGCCTGTGCATGCGCGAGTTCGCGCTCGGCGCGCTCGAGCCGCGTCGCGCCGAGTTCCCCGATCGCGAGATAACGCCGTTCGCCGGGTCCGGCGAGTGCGATCGCAGATTGCAGGTCCGCCTCGATCGCCGCTGCGAAATCCGCGGGCGCGCTCCCCTCTGAATGCGTAGAAACAGCCATCTCCGCCGCACCACGCCACACCCCGTGGCGCAGCGCCGCGCGGGAAAGGTGTACAAGCGCGCGCTCTTCCTCGCCCAGCGGCTCGCGCGCAAGCAACGATGCAAACGCGTGCTCCAGATCCGCGGTGTCCTTCGGGGTCGCCGCGCGGGCGCGCTCGAGCGCGTCGCGGAACGCCGCAGCAAAAGGAGCGCTGGGTTCGGACGACTCGGACGGGGCCGGCGCCGATGCCGCTAACGCGGGTGCCGCTGGCGCCGATGCCGCTGGCGCGGATCCCTGCGCGCGGGCCGCGGCCTGCGGCGCCACCGTGTGCAGGGCGGCGAAGGCCAGCAACATCACCGGCAAACCGCGGCGCCGCGCGCCCTGGGCGAGGAAACCGACCGCGAGCAGCGCAATCGCGGCTCCCAGAGGCCATTGATAACGGTCGAGCGGCAGACGCTCGATTCCGCCGGCGTAGCCTTGCCCCTCCAGCTTGGAAATGCGCCGTAGGTACAGCTCTTCAAGCGGTGTCGGCGATGTTTGTGTGGAGAGGTACTCACCCCCGCTCGCCTCGGCGAGGCGCTCGAGTGTCGCGGGCTCAAGACGTGTGATCACCTCGGCACCGTCCGCGCCGCGCACCATCGACTCGCGCCCGCGCTCGTCCTGCGTCGGAATCTTGCCACCCTCAGGTGTGCCCACGCCGACGACGTATACGCGGATGCCCGCACGCCCCGCGCGCTCGGCCACTTCGGCAGCGCGCCCCTCAAGGTCCTCGCCGTCGGTGACGAGCACTACCGCTTCGTGCGCACCGCTGCGCCCGTCGAAAAGCTCGAGGGCCAACTCGAGCGCGCGGCCAAGATCGGTGCCGCCGATGGCAAGGTCGTCGGGCTGCGCGGTTTCGACGAGTTGCCCCAGCGCGCGCCGATCGGCGGTCAAGGGCGCGATCCGCTGCGCTTCGCCCGCAAATGCGATCAGCGCCACGCGGTCACCCGCGAGGCGATCGAGCAAGCCCTGCACCTCGCGTTTCGCGCGGCTCAGTCGGTCGGGGCGCTCGTCACGGGCCAACATTGAGCGCGACACATCGAGGCAAACGACGAGATCGACACCCCGGCGCTCCACCGTGCGCTCGACGTGGCCAAGACCGGGTCCGACGAGCGCCACCGCGCCGAGGATCGCCGCGCAGCCGACCGCCAGCGCCGCGAAGCGATCGCGCCCGACACGCGACGGGCCAAGGAGCGGCGCACGCCGTACAGCAATGGCGAGGTTTGCGGCGCGGCGCGTCCGCGCGCGGATCGCGAACCACGATCCTGCGACCACGACAGCGGCGAGGACAAAACCGAACGCGAGTTCGGGGCGCAGCCATTCGAGCGGTGTGGAAAAGGGCCCCATCACCCGACCGTCCGCACCAAACCGGCGCCCTGGAGGAGACGGGAGAACGCCAGCGCGAGGAGCCCGAGTCCCACGATCGGCGCATAAAGATCGTGGGCGCGGCGCTCACGGCGCTCCTCGCGTGGGGTGCGCTCGAGCGTCTCGATCTCGGCGTAGGTGGATTCCAATGCCGCGCGATCGCGCGCGCGGAAGAACCGGCCGCCTGTGCGTTCCGCGATGGCCTCGAGTTCACCCGGATCGATCTCCATCGGTGTCACGCGGCCAAAACGGTCGTATTCGTATGCGCCCGCGAGGATCGTGTAGACACGCACACCGCGCGCGGCGGCGAGTTCCGCGGCTTCGGCGGGAAGAATGAGCTCGACGTTGTTGGCGCCGTCGGACAGCAGCACCGCGACACGGGATTCGGAGTCGCTCGCCCCAAGCAAGTCGACCGCCTTCGCGAGGGCGACACCGATGCCCGTGCCATCCTCTTCGCGCGCGATGGGAAGGTGGACCTGCGCCGCGAAGGATGCGAGCGTCGCATAGTCCAAGGTCGGTGGACAAACGAGCTCGGGATAACGCGCAAACACGAGCAAGCCGACGCGGTCCGCGGCGTATTCGAGGTCGCCCGTACGGCGTTGAGCAAAGTCGAGCGCCACGTCGCGCACGACGTCGAGGCGGGTGCGATCGCTGCCCGGCGGAGCGAGGTCCGTGAAGCGCATCGAACCCGAGCGGTCGAGCACCAACATCACATCGATGCCCGCCGATTCGCGCGTCTCAAGCACGTCGACCACGAGCGGTCGTGCCAGGCCGAGGGCAAACAGCAAAAGCGCCGCGGCGTCGAGCAACGGCGGCAGGAACAGCGCCCGCTGGCGCAGCGAGCGCGGCATGCCCGCGGCAAAGAGGCTGGCGCTCGGCGTGCGCAGCACGGGCGCGCGACGGCGGGCGAGGATCCACAACAAAAACCCGAGCGGCGCAACCGCGAGGAACCACGGATCCGCGAGCGCGAGCCCGTGGCCGAGCTCGAGCTTCGGCTCCGCTGCGCTCGCCGAGGTGAACGGCAGCGCCTTTGCCCACTCCGCCGGATTCACGCGGCGCGCTCCCGCCCGAGGTCAAAAATCGCAGGGGCAAGTTCCCGCACACTGCGCGCGAGCGCCTCGGCGCCGTACACGCTCGGGACCTCGCCACCCCAACGGCCGGCGCTCGACGTTTCGAAAAGCGCGCCGAGGCGCGTCGCGATCGCCGCAGCGCGCGGATCCCGCGCGAGCGCCGCAAGCCATTCTTCGTCGGCGAGCCCCGCACGCGGGGTACGCAGCGCTTCGTCGGCCGCAGCGCGCAGGCCCGCCACCACTTCGAACAACCCGTCCCGCCGCGCGGCCTCGTCGCGGCTCACGAGCACCACCAGCGCGCGCTCAAGGCGCTCGGCAGGGGTCGGAAGCGGTGCGGGCGGCGGTGCGCGACGCCGGGAACGGCGCAGGGATACCGCACTCAAGGCGACGGCGCCGAGCAACGCGGCCAGTGCGGCGATCCCAAGTGGCGACGACCAAAACCACGTGTACCACGCGGGCGCGCTCGAGGGCGGCGCTTCGATCGCCGCAAATCCCCGCGGGGGCGCGGGCGCGAGATCCCCGGCGGGGATTGCGCTCGCCACCCGGACCGCCACGCCCGCAAGGACCACACGGCCGATTTCCGCAGCGCTCGATCCGTCGGAGCCGCTGCTGCCTCCCGCGCGGACGTCCGCCGTCAGGACCACGTCGAGCGGCGGCCATTCGAGGTGCGGCGCGGGCTCAAAGTCCCCCGCTTCCCCCACGACACCGCCGGTCGCAATGGGCGCAACGCGCAGGCGGAACACCGTCCGCACGCGTCCGGCGTCGATGGTCGCGCGCCGTGTCGGTGCGAGTTCGAGGATCAGCCAGCCCGCATCGGGATTGATCGTGTGAAGTTCGAGCCGCGCATCGAGGTTGGCTGCGTGTTCGACCGCGGCGACGATCTCCACGGGCGCGCCGATCGAAAGACCGTCAGCCGGAAACTCCGCGATCCACCGCGCGTGCGCGTCCACCGCAAACGTGTGCGATCCCGCGGACGGCGCCTGCTCAACCCGGGCGCCCGGGAACGAAGGGGCCGCGAACGCGCCGCCGGCGACGGCACACGCGATTGCGCACGACAACAGGGTCGCCGCAGGCCAGCGGCGAATGCGCACCGACGCCGAAAGCACCGCTCGATGTGCCCGTTTCACAACCGCCCACCGCGTTGGCGCACGCGGCGCTGGAACAAGTTGAGCAGCGGCTCGAGCACGGGCCGCGACGCATCGATCTCGAGCACTTCCCCGCGCGCGTGGGCGGCGGCCGCAACGAGGCGCTCACGCCGCTCTCGCGCGCGCTCATGCCACAGCGCACGGACGCGGCGCGACGACGTGTCGATTTCGTGGACCCCGCCTTCCTCGCGGTCGCACAGACGCACGACACCCGCATCGGGCAGGTCCTCTTCGAAGGGATCGAACACACGTGCGAGCACGAGGTCGTGGCGGGCCCCCAGACGCTCGAGTGCGGGGCGCCAGGACTCGCCGACGAGGTCTTCGAAGTCCGAGATCAACACCACGAGCGAGCGCCGCCGCAACACCCGCGCGAGCTCCTCGAGGGTGTGCTCGAACCCAAGCCGCGGGCCGCGTGCAACCGCGTCGGCCTGCGCAACGTCGGACGTCTCGCGCGCTTCGAGCGCCGCCCGCAGGAGCCGCAGCACGTGGGGCCCACCCTGGCCCGGGGCCACGTGTCCGAGCTCGCCGCTGGCAAGGCGCGCGCCAAAGAGCTCCAACGCCACCGGATCACGCTGTTTGGCCGCGGTCGCGGCAATCAGGCCGACCAATTCGGCCGCAGCTTCGCGTTTGGTCAGTTCCCCGGTCCCAAAGTCCATCGAAGGACTGGCATCGAGCACCAGGTGCAACCGCAGTTGGCGGTCCTCGGCAAACCGCTTGATGTGCGGTTCGCCCGTGCGCGCGGTGACGTTCCAGTCGATCGTGCGGACGTCGTCCCCCGCCAAATACGGCCGCACCTCGTCGAACTCGATGCCGCTGCCGCGAAAACTCGAGCGGTAGGCCCCAGCGAGCGCATCGCTCGCAAGTCGCCGGGTGCGCAGCTCGAGCTGGCGGACGCGGCTGCGCAGGAGCGCGGCGCGCTCCAAGACAGCTTCGTCCTCCTCGCGAAGGGCGCGGGGCGGTGTGGGTTGGCGCTGCACGGGACTTGGGGGGTCGGAAGCGGCGGGGTCCGTCAGGGCACCGGCACGGACTCGAGCACGCGCCGCACGATCTCCTCCGCATCGCGCCCCGCCGCTTCCGCTTCGTAGGTCGGTAGCACCCGGTGCCGCAAAACCTCGGGCGCCACACGCTTGATGTCGCTCGGCGTCGCAAACTCGCGGCCCTCGAGGAACGCTTCGGCGCGCGCACACAGGGCCAGCGTGATCGAAGCGCGCGGGCTGGCGCCCACGCGGATCTGGCCCTCGAGTTCGGGCAGTCCGCACTGACGCGGATAACGGGTGGCGTGCACGACACGCACGATGTACTCCGCCAGACGCGGATCGAGCACGACCGCGTCCACCTCGTCGCGCGCCGCGAGCAAGGTGTCGAGGTCCACGACCCTGCGCACCGGGGGCGGCCCCTTCGTGCGCGCCATGCGGTTGAGGATCAAAAGTTCCTCGGCCGGATCCGGGTACCCGAGCACCGCCTTGAGGGCAAAACGGTCGAGCTGCGCTTCGGGCAGTTGGTACGTGCCCTCCTGGTCGATCGGGTTCTGCGTCGCGAGGACGAGGAACGGTATCGGCAGCGGGTGCGATTGGCCCCCGATGGACACCTGGCGCTCCTGCATCGCCTCAAGGAGCGCAGATTGCACCTTCGCAGGCGCGCGGTTGACTTCGTCGGCGAGCACGAAGTTCGCGAAGATCGGGCCCCGGCGCGGTGTAAAGGTGCTGGTTCGACCGTCGTAGATCTCGGTGCCCACGAGGTCCGACGGCAAAAGGTCGGGGGTGAACTGGATGCGCGCGAAACTGCCGTCCACAGCCTGCGCGAGGCTCGACACGGCGAGGGACTTCGCGAGGCCGGGAACACCCTCAAGGAGCACGTGCCCGCCGGAGAGCAATCCGATGAGCAGCGTCCGCACGAGGCGGCGTTGTCCGACGATGACCTCGCCCAGGGCTTCTTCAAGGTCGCGGACCCAGATCCGCTCCCGCGCGCGCTGGCGCAATTCCGGGCTGAAGTCGGGTTGAGTGCGGACGGTGTCGCTCATCGTGCGGGGTTCGGAGTTCTGCACCGCGAAAGGTTACGGCGAGCGGGGCCGTGAGTTGGCACCGCTCGCTGCGCACATCTGTCAAAAATTGGGTGGAGCCGCCCGCACCGCGATTGCGGAGCGGGCGACCCGACCTCAGCGATCGCGCGTATCCAACCCGCTTCCGGCGCGGTTGGGGCTCGCCGGTCGGGCGGGGCGCACGGGCGGATTGGCCGCGAGCTCTGCAAGCAGGTGGGCAACAGCGGCTTCGAGCTGCGGATCCCCGCCGTTAGCGAGGGCCGTGGGATCGTCCATCACTTCGACGTCGGGGTCCACGCCCCACCCTTCGATGCCCCAGGTGCCGTCCTTCTCGTAGAACCCGAACGTCGGGATCGCGTGCGCGGTGCCGTCGATCAGCGCCGGATTGCCCGAGATGCCGACGAGGCCACCCCAGGTGCGGCGCCCAAAGAGCTTCCCGATCCCCGCCTGGCGGAAATAGAACGGGAACGCGTCCCCGCCCGAGCCAGCCCAGCCGTTGATCAGCATCGCCTTAGGACCCGGGTGCCCCATCTCGGGCCACTCCCAGTCCTCGCCATTGCGCACCGCCCAGTAATTCGTCACTGGACGGTTGAGCATCTCGATGAAGCGTGTGGGGATCTGGCCGCCGCCGTTCCAGCGCTCGTCGATCAGCAGCGCGGGACGGTGGCGCTCCGCATAGAACTGCCGCACGAGTTCGGTTTGGCCGTTCACGCCCGTGTCCGGAACGTGCACGTAACCCACGCGCCCTTCGGAGAGGCGGTGCACCGCCGCGCGGCGGTCCGCGACCCACGCGCGGTAGCGCAGACCGGCTTCGCTCGCGAGGGGCACGACCAGCACGTGGCGTTCGGAGCCGTCCAGGCTCGCGGTCGTATTCACCGTCAACCGCACCGGACGCATCGCGCGACCGATGAAGTGGGATTCGAACGCGCGGTCGGTCGAAAGGGGCAGCCCGTCGACCGCGAGGATGAAGTCGCCAACAGCGACATCCACACCCGGTTCCGCGAGCGGCGAGCGACCGTCTGTTTCGCCGGCTTCACCCGCGAGGAAGCGCGTGATACGCCAGGCGCCCTCTTCGACGACCACGTCGGCTCCAAGGAGTCCGATCGGCGGCCCGTCGTTCGCAGGCAGCAGTCCCCCCGGCGGCGGGCGGTTGTAGGCGTGGCCGACATTGAGCTCGGCCATCATCTCGCCCGTCAAAAAGTGCAGGTCCTCGCGCGACGTGGCGTCGAGCAACGCGGCCGAATAACGCTCGAGCACCGCGGGCCAGTCGAGGCCGTGCAAAGTGGGCTCGTAGAAGAAGTCGCGGAACAGCCGCCAGGTCTCGAGCAGCATCTGGCGCCATTCGGCGCGGGGATCGAATTCCGCGGCGAGGCCAGCGAGTTGAAGCGTGTCCTCGAGCTTCTGGTCGGGTTTCGGGTCGATGAAACCCCAGCGGTCGCCGCTTTGCACAAGCACACGCTCGCCATTCGCCGAAACCTCGTAGCGGCCCACGGGGCTGAGCACGGTTTTGGCCTCGCGGTCCTCGCTGTCGTAACGCTCGAGCGCGCTCTCGCCACCCTGCGCCCCCGTGTTCGGCCGGCGCACGAAGAGCACGCCTCCCTTCACTCCGGTCGGACTCAGCACCGCGCCCGCGGGCACGGGCAGACGCACCACACGTTGCTCGAAACCCTCAAGGTCAATCGCGAGCGGCGCCGGCTTTTTGCCATCTTCGCCGTCCGCGTCCGAGCTTTTGCCGTCTTCCTGTGCGCCCGCGTCGCCCGTTTCCTCATCGGCGTCCTCGCCCTCGTCCGCCGGATCGGGTTCGTCCGCCGCCTCATCGGCCGAATCGGACGGGTTCTCTTTCTCGCCATCACCCGAGTCCTTCGCGCCATCCTCGGGCTTGACCTCTTCCGTGGGATCCTTGGGCGCGGTGGGGTGAGCCACGTCCTTGCGCAGCGGCACGGCCATGAGCGCGCGTGTGTTCGCGTAAATCCAGGTCCGCTCGATGTCGCCGTAGGTCGGAACAAACTCGCGGGACGAGGTGAAGTACAGGTACTTGCCCGCGGGGTCGAAGGTGGGTTCCGAATCGTCGAAGAGGCCGCTCGTCACTTCGTGGGTTTCACCCGCCAAAACGTCGCGCAGGTAGATCGCATCGAGGCGCGAGCTCGAATGGCGGTGGCTCCACGCGAGCCAATGGCCATCGTGGGACCAAGCAGCGCCGATGGGCCGTCCGTCGGGGTTAACTCCAACCTCCTCAACCCGACCTCCCTCGGGAACTTCCAGGTCGAGGTGGAAGATCCACAACCTGCCGTCGTGGCCGGTGAACGCAATGCGCTTTGAGTCCGGCGACCACTGGGTTCCGTAGCGGAAACCGGGTCCAAACGCCGAAACGCGGCGCTCGCCGTTTTCGTCTGCGCCCGCAAGTGGCATGCCGTCGATGCGGCGCAGGGTCAGCTCGTAGTTGCCCGAGCGATCGGAGAAAAAGGCCATAAGCCGGCCATCGGGACTCCAGGCGGGCCAGCGCTCCGCCACACCCGAAGTCGTCGTGAGTTGCCTGCGCGCGCCCTCCTTCGCCGGGACGTCGAAGATCTCGCCGCGCGCTTCCACGAGCGCCCGCTTGCCGCTCGGACCGCTGGAAACCGACTGGACGAGGTTTGTGACGTCGCGCCGCTGGGGGCGCAGGTTTGGACGGTCGCCGGGGATCGAAACCTCGACGGGACGCAGCGCTTTTGCCGCCACATCGAAGAGGTACAGCTTGCCGCCGTTTTCGAACACCACTTCACTCGCCCCACCGGACGCAAACCGCACCCCGAAGTCGGTGAAAAACGTGAGCTGCGCCGGCGCGCCGCTGTCGACGTCCTGGGACCAAAGGTTGAGGATGCCTTCGGAGCCCCGGTCGGACACGAACAGCACCTGGCGGTCGAACCACATGGGCTGCGCGTCGGTGCCGATCCAATCGGTCAGCCGGCGCGCTTCGTAGGTGCGCAAATGGAAGAGCCAGATGTCCTGTGCGAGACCGCCCTGGTAACGCTTCCACGTGCGGAACTCGCGCAGCGACGGTGTGTACGCAAGCCACTCCCCGGTGCGGTCGAGGTCGCCAAACGACCCGTACGGCACGGCCAACTCGCGCGGCGCGCCGCCCGCGACCGGCACCGTGAAAAATTTCGGCGCGCGACCGATGCCCGACGTCTGGTCGGAGAAGAACAGCAGGTTCTGCCCGTCCGGCGTCCACCCGCACAGGACCTCCTGCGCGGGGTGCCACGTGATGCGGCGCGGGATGCCCCCGGTCGCCGGCATGACGTAGAGCTCCGAGCCCCCGTCGTACCCCGCCATGAACGCGAGCTGCGTCCCATCGGGGCTGAAGCGCGGGAAGCTCTCGCCCCCTTCGGCCGACGTGATGCGCTGGGCCGATCCGCCGGCCTTGGGCACGAGCCACAGGTCCGCGGCGTAGCGGAACACAATGTGCTCAGGCCCGACGTCCGGATAGCGCAGGAGCACCGCGGAGGGCTCGACGTCGCGAGCCAGGGCGGGGGCAAAGCCGGCGAAGGCGGCGAGGGCGAGCGGCAGCAGCAGTCGGTTGAGCATCACGGGTAGCAGGGGGGACAACGAAAAAGCGCTCCCCGCAGGAGCGCAGGGACCGGGGCGGCTCCGGCGCCGGGCGCAGCACCCTAACGGGGCCGGAGCGGCGGTGCACGCACCGCAGCCCGGAGTGCAAAGGATGCCCGTGTCGCCCGTGGGAGCCCCCTGCGCGGGACTGAATCAGAAATTTCGCTCGACCACCAACGAATTGACTACTGTGGTCGTACTACCGCGGTCGTTGACCTCCCTCCGACCGCCGCCGCGACGCCTGCCCGGCTCCCCCTCCCCCCTCCAAGCCATGGACCGAACCCACCACCTGGGCGCCCTGCAACACGCGATCATGCGTGTGCTGTGGGCCGCCGGGGAAGCCAGCGTCGCTGACGTGCACCGCAGCCTCACCGACCCCCATCAGCGCGCGCTGACGACCATCGCGACCATGCTGGTGAAGCTCGAGAAAAAGGGTGTGGTTGAACACCGCACCGAAGGCCGCCAGTTCGTCTACCGCCCCACCGTGAGCGAAGTCGAGGTGCGCCGATCGATGGTGGCCGAGCTCACCGACCGCCTTTTTGCGGGCGACGCGGCCCAACTCGTCAACCACCTCGTCGACGAACGGGCCCTGGAAGCGGGCGAACTCGACGCGTTGGCGGAGCGTGTGCGGGTGGAAGCGGAGCGCCGGGCGGCACCCGGCGCCGAGCGCAAGGGGGGGCCCCGTGCGACCTGAGGCGGCGGTGTGGATCGACGGGTTGCTCGCCTATTTGGCGACGTACACCGTCCACTCGACGCTGCTGCTCGGGGCCGTCTGGGCAGCGCTCGCGCTCGCGCGGCGCACCACGCCGCGCACCGCGCAGCGCCTGTGGCGCGCCGCCCTATTCGGGCCGCTCCTGTCGGCCGCGCTCCCCACCCTGGGTGGCTTCGAGCCGCTGCTCGGCGCCCATGTCTCCGGGTTCACGGCAGCGCGAGCGCCGGTGATCGTGGCGAGCCTCGCCGACGGTGCCGAACGGCGGCATTGGGCTCCGGCGGTGTTGCCCGAGCGGGTTCCTGCACGCGCCGCTGCCTCGGCTGCGGCGGTTCCCGCTGGGCCTTTGGATTCCGTGCCCGTCGGCGTGCTCGCATTCGGTTTGTGGGCCGCGGGAGCGCTCGTCCGCCTAACGCGGCTCGCCCGCGCGCGCGGCGAGCTTCTGCGGTGCCTCGCGCCCCGGCGCAGCGCCGCGATCGGCCCCGCTGCGCGCGCACTTGCGGCCGTCGCCAAGGGTTGCGGCCCGCCGCCCCGGCTTTCGACGTCGATCCGCGTGTCCGTGCCGATCGCGTTTGGCGTGTGGCGGCCGGAAATCTGTTTGCCGAGCCGCGCGGTGGATGAACTCGCGTCCGCGGAGCTCGAAGCCGTGCTCGCCCATGAACTCGGGCACCTAAAAGGCCGCGACCCGCTCTGGCTGGCGCTCGCGAACACCGTCGGTGTCCTGTGCTGGTTCCAACCGCTCGCGGCATTCGCGCGGCGCCAACTGCGGCACTTGAGTGAACTCGAAGCCGACCGCTTCGCGGCGATCAACACCGGCGCGCCCTTGCCACTTGCCCAGGCCCTCGTGCGTGTGGCGGGCTGGCGCCGACCAGGCGCGACACCGCTCGTCGCCCACGCGATGGCGTCCGCTGGGGTCGACCTCGGCGAACGGGTGGAGCGGTTGATCGACGGGCGCGCCGAAGCGCCGAACGCGCCCGCGCGCATTGCAGCGCTGTGCGCCGCCCTCATGCTCGGCGCAACCGCGGTTGCGGCCCCCGCGTGGGCGCCGCCTGGCGCGGCACCGCGGACCTCCGCCGAGCCGGCCGCGGATGTCGCCGCGTTGAAGAGCGATCTGCGCGACCTGCGCGTACGGCTCGCACTCGACCCGGCGCGGTCCCGCGAGCGCGCCGAACTCGCGGAGCTGACGCTGCGCCTCGAACGGATCGAGCTCCTGCGCGAGGAACTCGATGCCCTGCTCCTGATCCGCGCGGCGCTACGCGCCGAGCCCGCGACCGCCGTTCCCCAACCCAACGCCGCCCTCCGCGCGGCACCAAGAGCCCCATGAACACCCTATTCCTTCCGCTTCTTGCGGCCATCGCGCCGCAGTTCCCGGCGGCGAGCAGCGCCTCCGATTCCCCGTCGCTGATCCGCGCCCTACAAGCCGCGCACGCATCCGCCGCAGGCGCCACGGCGACGCTGTCCCACGAAGACGCCGTGCGCGACGCCGCGCGTGCATTGGAGCAAGCCGAACGGCACCTCGCAGAGGCCCGCGAGCGCCTCGCCCAAGCCAAGGCGGACGAGGCGGATCGCGCCGCGCGGCGTGCAACGGAACCTTCGCAACGCAACCTCCTTGGGCCGCAGCGTGTGCGGTTCGAGCAACGCAACGCCACGCGCGAGGTCACCAACCACCTGCAAGATGGCGCGATCGTGCACACGCTGCGGAAGAATCCGCGCGTTTCCGCCCTCTCCGATTTCTCGGACGCTCCGAGGACGATTGAAACCATCGAAGTTGATGGCGCCAGCCCCGCGCAGACGTTCGATTTGGGCAACGGTCGCGTGATGCACATCGCACGGGGCGTGAAACTGCAGGATGTGTACACGTTCCTCGGTCCGGACGAAGTGGAACCGGTCCGCCAAACCGGGTCCGCGGGTTCCGAGCAGGGCACGGTTGAGATCGAAACCCGCAAACTCCTGCGAGGTGCGGAAGCGGGCGCGACCAACGATCCCGTGCTTTGGCCTGTGCGCAGGTCGGCGGAACCAAAAGAGTTTGAGGTGATCTTCGAGGGCAGGCTTGCTCCCGCCGCGCCGAGTGCGCCGGCTGGATCCCGCGCGGCTCCCGCGGCCCCGCCGCTTCCGACGTTCGCGACTCTCGTCGCGTCCGGCGAGGATGCGCCCGCACCGTCGGCGTCCCGCAGCGCCGAAGTTGACCAACGCATCGCCGAGTTGCTCGAGACGCTGGCGGCAGAAATGACCGCACTGCGCGCCGACCTCGACGACCTGCGCCGCCGCGTCGACGGCGAGTGACGGCGCCACCGCGCAAAATTCCATGGGAATGGCGCACAGGCCCCGCCCTAGCGGGGATCGAGCGCTGAAACAGAAAGTTGCGCGCGCGGCTTTGCACGCCGCGCGCCGGCGTCCGGGTCAACCCCGGTCCGTGTCGCTTCAATCCCGCGGGCTCGAGCGCGCGGCGTGGACCGGGTCGGGCACCGGCCGTGCCTGCGGCGGGAGCAGCGCGGGCAGCGCCACATCGAGCGCCCCGCGCTCGCGCAGGTGCGCCGCAAGATCCAGCACCTTTGCCGCGTAGTGGCGCACGCTGCCCGGCGCGGGGGCTCCCTGCGCGTCCATTTTTTCGCGCCACGCGGAGTACCCCCCCGCTTCCTTCAACCAGCCGTCAAACCGCCCCGGCCCGGTGTTGTAGGCCATCAGCGCGCGTTCGAGGTCACCCTCCTGGCGCGGCAGCAGCCACGCGAGGTACGCGGCGCCGAGCCGGACGTTGAGCTGCGCGTCGTCCAACAGCTCGTCCCGCGACGGCGGCGAAAGGCGGAGACGGCGCGCCGCGTCGCCGGCCGTCGGAATGCGCAGTTGCAGGAGCCCCAGCGCACCCGCGGACGATTCGGCGCGCTGGCGCACGCTGCTTTCAACACACGCCATGGCAGCGAGGACGTAGGGGTCGATCTGCGACTCCGCGCCGGCCGCGAGAAAGTGCGGTGCGTGCCGCGCGAGCCGCACGGCGAACACTTCCTCCGCGACGCGGTCGCGCAGCACGCTGCGCGGCCAAAAGTGCACGGCGGCGGCGCTGAGGGCCACGGCTCCGAGGAGGACCCACACCCACCGCCGGGTGCGCCCGCGCGCACTGCGCTTTGCTGCTTGACGCTTCGCCACTGGGTCCCCGCCGTCGCCCGTCGTCGGACGGTCAGTTCGCCTGGTAACGCAGTTCGACGCGCTCGCGCAGGTCCGCAAACCACGCCGCGCGCTGCATCCCCATACTGGGCGGAGATTCAAGATCCTCGTCGAGCAACCGACCGAGTTCGCGCGCGGCCCGCAGCACGAGCGGGCCTTTCCCACGCTCGATCGTCGCCACGAGGCTCAAAGCGCCCTCGCGCGTGCCGCCGCCCCGCAGGCCGTCGACCGGCGCCACGGGCAGCATCTGCTGCTCCTGCGCGGCGCGCATCCAGGCCCGCGAATCGTCCTTCGGCACGCGGTCCCACCAGTCCCACCAGGCGGTCGGCGCGTCGGCTGTCTGCCCGAAGTCGACGCAGGTCAGCGCGGCGAGTTCACGGTGCACCAAGGGGTCGGTGGGGTCCTCGGCGAGGAAGTCGATCAAGATCGGAACGACGGGGGGCACACTCTGCTCGGCGAGCAACAGCGCGGCGGAGCGGCGTGTTCCTCCCCGGACGCCGTGGGCGAGCCGCATGAGTTCTGACCAGGCCGGCGAGCCGATCCGCCGCAGAGCGCGGCGTGTTTGCTCGTACGCGGGCGACGCGGGGCCAGCGTGCAGCATCGCGACCAGGACCGGAACCGCGCGCTCGTCGCCCAGTTCGCCCAGCGCTTCCGCGATATCGCCGTCGATCGCGCCCCGGAAAGCCCCTGCGCTGGCGACGAGCAGTTCCAGCACCCCTTCACCGCCGAGCTTCGCGAGCGCGATCAACGCGGGCCCGCGCACGGCAGGATCCGCGTAGCGGGAGCGGGCGAGGACGTCCACGCGCAGCTCCACGAGGTTGTTTTCGCCCACGGCGGCCACCGCGGCGGCTTCGATGGGATCGTTCGGATCGGCGAGCAACTGGCGCAGCACGTCCAGGTCCTCGGGTGTTCCCCCGCGCGCAATGTGCGGCGCGGCGATCTCGCGCAGGAGGGGGCGCTCGTCGACACCGAGTGTGCGCAGGAGCGCCGGTGGTGCTGTGGCAACGACGGCCTCCAACCCCGGTCGCGACGCGCTGCCAAACGCGCGCAGGAGCGTGTCGATCAGCCGCCGGCCGGGGGCCGCGTCGATCGGTTTTGCCCCCGGTTCGCCACCCGGCGCCGCGCCGACGGCATCGAGGGCGAGACGGACGAGCGTGAGCGCCCGCTCGCTCCAAAACGGCTCGACCGCGAGCGCGTCGAGGAAACCGTCGAGGTCGGCGGGCACCAGCAAACCGTCGCGGCTCGCCAGCATGGCGAGTTCGGCAACCATCGGGCCGCGCTCGAGCGCACTCGCGCCGACCAACGCCGACAGCGCGAGTTCGACGGTACGCCGCTCGCGCTCCGATTCCGAGCGCGGCTCGGCCCACCAGGTCCCTTCCGCGTCGACGAACGCGCGCCGCGAGGGGTAACGCGCGGAGTCGAAAAACCGCTGCCAACGGTTTTCGTCCGCAACCGCGTGTGCACGCGCGAACGCGGCGCCGACCCAGTCCGGATGGTCGCGCTCGCCCAGGATAAAAACCTTGCCCTGGCCACCCAAACGCACTTCCAAGCGGCCGACCTTCGCGCCGTGGCCAAACACACCCGGGGGGCATTCGGCGCCGAAGATCCCGATGTCGTCGAAGTCCTCGACGAGCGCCAAGGCCTGGGCCTCCGAGAGAAGCAGCGTGCCGTCGAGCGCGCTGGGGGCGTGGGCGGCTTCGGGGCCCGCGAGCACCCAGGGGTCGACGGCGCCGGGCTCGCGCAGGTGCACGATCAGGCCCGCAGCGTCGCCGGGTTGGTGCACAAGGATCGCGCGTCGAGCGCGGAAGGTGCGCACCGCTGCGGTCCACCAGCGCTGCCACGCGGGGCCGTCCGCGCCAAAATCCTCGCCGCTCAACAGCGTCAGTCGGCGGCGCGCCGGGCCCTCGAGCGCGCTGAAGTCGCGGTGGAACGTCTCCCCGACCAGCACACGCACGAGTTCGTGCGGGACGTCCAAGTCGAGCCACGCGGTGGAACCGCGGTCCTCGCTGCGAAAGCCGATGCCGGCGAGCGCGACGGCACAGGCGCCGCTGACGATCGGCAACGCCGAGCTCAAGTTTGCGATCAGCACGGGCGCGTGAAGTTCGTCGAGCAGCGCGACGGAGCGCCGGTCCTCGCGCTCGGCGACGGCGAGCAGCGCGTAAGCCTGTTCGCGGAAAAGGGTGCGCCCGACGAAGGCGCGCTCGAGCAAACGCACATCGAGGCTCGGGTCCGGATGGTCGCCGAGGCGCGCGGCGGCCCGTGCGGCCACAACGCCCGCGGAGTCGGAGAGCATCGTCAGCAGCGCGTTGGCGGCCGCCGGGTCGTCGATGCGGCCCAACACTTCGACGGCGCGCAGGCGTGCGTCGGAGCGCGCCACGCTGAGCGCTCGGACGAGGTGCGGCAGGTATTCGAGCTTGGGTTCGGCCAGCAGCTCGCGCTCGGCGGCGATGCGCATCGGCGCCTGGTGGTGGTCGAGCAGCCCCACGAGGAATGCGGACGGCAGCACTTGCGGGGCCTTCGGCACCACCGTGCGCAGGATCTGGGCGCCGATCTGACCCGCGAAACTCCTTTCGAGGCGGCGGCGCAGCCGCGCGTGGTCTTCGGCGTCGGGCGAGGCGGCAAGCCGGCGCGCGGCAAAAACGAGCCCCGCACCCTGCTGGGTTTCGAGCGCGATCCGGGCGGCGGCGGTCGCATCGTCCTTCGCGGCGCCAAACCGCGCTTCGAACTCGCGTCCGGCGCGGTCGTTCGTCCGCTGGAGCGCAGCCAACTCGTCGAGCCACGCCGCAACGGCGGCGCTCGACGCGGCTTGCGCGCCCGCGGCGGCGTCGAGCGGGGCGACGACGGGATTCACCGGCGCAGGCGGTGCCGCACCCTCGACCTCCGTTGGCGGTCCCCCCGCACCCGGAGCGCGCGGATCGGCGCTCGGCAAGTCGAGCTGGGACGCGGCGCGGGGCGTACGGCGGCGCAGGGCACGGGCGTTGGCTTCTTCCACCCGGCGCGCCCCCTCGATCAACTGCTGCGCCTCGGGGCTGGTGTCCGCGGGCGCGACGGGCGGCGCGGGGCGCTCCTTGGGCAAATCCAGTTGAGCTGTTGCGGGCGCTGCGAGGCCCAGAGCGGCCACGGCGGCGAGGAGGCTGCGGCAGAGCGCTGCACGGCGGCGCAAAACAGAAAATGACCCGTGGCAGGGAGTCGCGGACGGAGCGGTCGTCGGCAAACGCCGAAATTGCGTGGGTTCGGGCATGGGCAGCAAAGATCGGGGGCCTGCGCGGCGCGCGGGGGTCGCCATAGTCTCCCGGGGAAGCGAGGGTACGCAGCGCGCCGCGCCGTGGCGAGGACGGCGCAGCGACCCCGGTCGCGATCCCTCCCCTGGGGCCCTGCCGGGAGCCCGAAGCTGCCCGCCGCGCCCGAGCTTCCTATCCTGGTCCCATGTCGAGCACGCCGTCCGCCGCCCCCCACTCGCCCGCGGCCCCCGGCCCGGGTCGGACGCACGCGGGGACACGCGACGCGCTCCCCACTGCCGCCGTCGCGCGTTCCGCGGCGCCCATCGAACCGGCGCCCGTCGAACCGGCGCCGGCACCGGCACCGGCGCCCGCACCGGCGTCCGTCGACGCCGCGCAGATCGAGCCAACTCTCGACCCGCTCGCTGTGCCCGAGCCGCCCCACGACCCCGCGCGCGAAACCATTGCCTCCGGCGAGCGGACGGCCGCCGTCCAACCCGCGCGGTCGCCGGCGCTGGCGGCGGCGACCCAGGCTCCCGGGCGCCTGCCCGCCGCCGCGTTGCTGGTGGACTTCGAGAACGTGCTCTACGGGCTCTCGAACCGTTTTGGCCCCCAGCGCGCCGCGGAACTCGTGTGCCTTTCGGAGCTGCTCGCCGTCGTTCGTGAACGCCTGTGGCCCAGCGTGCGGCGCGCCTACGGCGATTGGCGCGCGCGGGAACTCGGCGCGTGGCAGGGCGAGCTTTACCGGCACGGTTTCGAAGTGGTGCCCGTGCTTTCAAAGCCCGGCGGCACGTGGCGCAAGAACGCCTCGGACATCCGCCTCGCGGTGGACGCGATCGAACTCGCCCTGACGAGTCCGCACCTTGAAACCTTCGTGATCGTCTCCGGCGACCGCGACATGGTCGAGATCGTGCGTTGCCTCCAGCGCCACGGCAAACGCGTGTGGTGCATCGCGCCCGAAGCAAGCGCCAGTTCGGACTTGACCGGCGTGTGCGACGCGTTTTTGCCCTACGCGCGGCTCAGCGAACTCGCGGGACACGTTGCTGGAGCGCTCGAGCGCGCCGCCAACCCCGCTCCCCCCTCAGCGACCGCCGAAACGCGCGGCATCTTCGACGGCGACGTGCACAAGGCGAGCCCGGTCCAGGGCGCGCACGGCAGCGGCGGTAACGGCGGTAGCGGCGGCAGCGGCGGCAGCGGCGGCTACGGGCACGGCAGTCAGGGGCATAGCGGCAACGGCAATGGAGCGTACGACGCCCCCTCCGCAAGTGCTCCGAACCTTGGCCCCGCGACATTCCAGCGCGGCCACGGCCATCCGGGCCCGCCGCCCGGAATGGCCTTCCCCGGACCGCGCGAAGTGCGCCGCGCGGCGAGCGGCTTGCCGAGCGAGGATGTTCCGCCGGCCCAGCAGGAGCTGCTCGCGCAAACCGACCTCGTGCGGACCGGATTCGAACCGGACTGCACACGTCGCCGCGAGCGCCTCGTGCGCTGGTACGCGTTCGCCGAGGACCGCGAGCAGTTCACTCTGGTCGAAGTCTTCGACGCACTCGCCGAGGGCCTCGCGTCGAACCGCAGCGCGCTCGCGAAGCTCTTCACCATGCTCTACCAGGGCCGTGCGTTCGAGCTTGCGAACTACGACCCCTCGATCCCCTTCCGCGAGCGCACCCTGCGCTTCACGCCCGAAGTGCGCAGCGCGGACGATCTCGTGCGGCTCCACGAGCGCAGCGCGCTCGCGCGGCTCGTGCAGGGCGATCCCGCCGTCGCAACGCCGGACGGTGCGCGTGTGCTCCTGGGGCTCGCAGAGTCCGAGCGCGCCTACGCCGAAGCGCTCCTCGAAGAAGTCCGCGCCCAGCGCGAAGGGGAACGTCCGGGCGCGAAGGCCGCACCGGGAACCTGGGCCGGCATTGAAGCGGGTCAGCGCCGCAAGGGTATCGTCAAGAAGGTCGCCGACTACGGCGCCGTTGTCGCGCTCGACGGCATCGACGGATTGCTGCACGTCTCGGACATCTCGTGGGGCCGCATCGAGCACCCGGCGCACATCCTGAGCCCGAACCAGGAGATCGAGGTCCTCGTGCTGGACGTCGAGCCCGCGCGCGGCCGGGTGAACCTCGGGCTCAAGCAGCTCACGCCGTCCCCCTGGACGAACGTGGACGAGCGTTATCCGGTCGGCTCGGAGCACGAGGGTGTCGTCATCGCGCTCAAGCACTACGGCGCCTTCGTCGACCTCGAGCAGGGTGTCACGGGGCTGGTGCACAACTCGGAGGTCTCGTGGGCGCGCCACGTCCACCACCCGAGCGAACTGCTCGAGCTCGGCCAAAAAGTGCGTGTGCAGGTCCAAGAACTCGACCGCGAAAAACGCCGTATCGCGCTCAGCATCCGCGCGTCCCAACCAAACCCCTGGGAGTTCGCGGAACTCGGTTACCCCGTCGGCAGTGTCGTCGAGGGCCGCGTGACGTACCTCGCGGGATACGGTGCGTTCGTCGAGTTGGAGCACGGCCTACAAGGTCTTTTGCACGTCTCCGAACTCGCGTGGACACGCCAACCCGCGCACCCGTCCGAACTGCTCGCCGTCGGCGATCCGGTGCGCTGCCGCGTGCTGTCCGTCGACGCCCAGCACGGCCGCATGGCCCTGGGCCTCAAGCAGCTCGAGCCCGATCCGTGGGAGCACGGACTTGCCGAACGCCTGCCCGTGGGCAGCGAACACGACTGCGGTGTTTTGCGCATCGACAAGGAGGGCCCCGCGGTGCTGCTCGCGGACGGTGTCGAGGCGCGCCTCGAGCGCGCTCCGGATAGCGCCCACCTTTCGGTCGGCGACCGGCTGCGCGTCCGCATCGATCGTGTCGACGCCGAGGCGCGCAAGATCCACGCGGAGTTTGTCCACGGCGATTTCCCCGAGAACTCCGAGCGGCGCGCGGCGGGACAACTGCGGCTCGACGCCCTGCGCATCGAGCTCGCCGTGCTGCTGGAAGAGCGCAAGCCCGAACCGTGGCTCGGTTCCAAGCTCAAGGAAGAACTCGCACGCCGGCACGGCACGCGCTTCGACGAAGGTGTGTTCGGGGCGCCGACCTTCGCGCGCCTGCTCGACCTCGTGCCCGACGTGGTGCGTGTGGAGCGCCGCGACGGCGCCGACATCCTCGTGCACCGTGCCTAACAGCGTGCCTAACAGCGTGCCTAGCAGCGTGCCTAGCAGCGTGCCTAGCACCGTGCTCATCACCGTTGAGGCGATCATGACATCGGCAACGATCAAGCTCTTTCTGCCACAAGGAGACGCGAAAGGTCTGCGCACCGCCGAGATCTCCAACTGGACCGGAAAAGCTCTCGCCGCGCCTCGCACCGAGATGGACGGGTTGCTCGCGCGTGATGAGCTCAACAAGGCCGGCGTTTACCTCCTGACTGGCAGTGACCCTCTGACCAATGCTCCGCATGCCTACATCGGCGAGGCGGAGGTGATCCGTGAGCGCTTGAAGCAGCACAAGAGCAAGGAGTTTTGGGTTTCAGCGATCGTTTTCGTCAGTAAGGATGAGAATCTGACGAAGGCTCACGTGCGCTATCTTGAGAGCCGCCTTCTTGCGGAGGCCACCCAAGTTGGCCGATTCACTCTCGAGCAGAATCAAGCGGGCGGCTCCAGGCTTCCGGAGTCCGACCGTGAAGATATGGAAGTCTTCCTTTTTCGTATTCGCCAGTTGCTGCCCGTTCTCGGATCCGACCTGCTCGTACCGATTTCTCAGCCCACCGCCAAGACTCGAGCAGACGGGCCGCTCATCTGTCGCATCAAAGGCGCGAAGCCCGCGGTCAACGTACGGCCGACGGCTTCGTTGTTTTTCAGGGATCGACTGCGGTTCTGCAGGAGCGACCGTCTGCACAGCAGCGCCACCGCTTCGTTGTCGTGCTCCGGAAGCAACTCATCGCGGATAACACGCTTGTGCAACAGGATGGCTTCTTGAGGTTCAGCAAGGACGCGGAGTTTTCTAGCCCCAGCGCAGCCGCAGCGGTCGTTCACGGAGGCGGCGCCAACGGACTAACGGAATGGAAGACCAAGGATGGAACGACCCTCAAGGAACTCGATGAAATGGCCTAACAACAGCACGCAGCGGACGGCGCTGCGCGCCGCCGCTGCTGCTGGGCGTTATACAGCCACCCGAGTGAGATCCCGCACGTGACAAATCGAATCCTCGGCTACGATCTAGCCCGCGCGCTGGCCGTCTTCGGCATGGTCGTGGTCAATTTCAAGACCGTGATGAGTGCGGAGCAGGGAGGCCCGGCATGGCTCGGCGGCCTGGTCGGGCTACTCGATGGCCGAGCGGCCGCGACCTTCGTAGTTCTCGCTGGAGTTGGTATCGCGCTGATCTCCAGACAGTCACGTACTTCGCAGAACCGCGACCAACTTGCGCAGGATCGCCACACGCTACTCAAGCGCGCGCTCTTCCTTTTCGTCGTCGGGTTTCTCTACACGCCGATCTGGCCAGCCGACATCCTCCATTTCTATGGCGTCTACATTGCCGCGGCAGCGTATCTGCTCGGCACGTCGACACGTCGGCTGTGGACCTACTGCGCGATACTCGTGCTGGCGTTCGTCGTCATGATCCTCACGATGGATTACAGTCACAGTTGGGACTGGAAGACACTCACCTATGACGGTCTGTGGACACCGCTGGGTATGGTCCGCCATCTGTTCTTCAACGGGTTCCACCCGGTCGTCCCCTGGCTCGCGTTCCTCTTGCTGGGTATGGCGATTGGGCGCCACGACATGAACGACCGTTCCGTGCGCAGGCGTGTGTTCATGTGGGGGGCGGGTGTGGCGCTTGCTGCCGAAGGCGTCAGTTGGCTTCTCATCCGTACCATCTCACGGGGATCCGGTCTCGAAGGCCAGGAAGTGGTTGCCCTGCTCGGCACAGGACCGATGCCGCCGATGCCCCTCTATATGCTGGCGGGAGCCGGCACCGCCAGCGCCGTCATCGCTGCCGCGGTTGCCTTGAGCAAACGGTATGAGAACGCGGCGTGGCTCCGCCCGCTCGTGGCGACCGGACAGCTCGCCCTGACGCTCTATGTCGGGCACGTGGTGCTCGGCATGGGCATGCTCGAAGCCATCGGTCGACTGGAGCACCAGACGCTGCCGTTTGCACTGCTAGCCGCAGCCGTATTCTGCGCTGCTGGCGTTGTGTTTGCGCATCTGTGGCGGAGCCGATTCAAGCGTGGGCCACTCGAAGCGATCATGAGGACGTTGACTGAACCACGGAGGCCTGCTGCATAACAACCGGTTGCAGCGGACGGTCCGCTACGCGGCCCGCCGCTGAACCGGAGCGTAGGCCGATCGCGGTGAAGTGGTCGAGGCACAACACCACCGATTGCCTCGGTCGTGCATGGTCCTCCCGATGGTCCTCGAGTAATCTAGCGTGGTTGCGGTGGTTCTCACCACGTCGGTGCCGCCTAACCCGCGCGGAAACCGGCTTGAAGTGCTGGGCGGCGAACTGCCCAAGTACACGCTGGCCGTGACGTTCGGCGACCGATCGCGACAGGTCATCAACTTCCGCCCGGTGCTCCGTGGCGAGTTATTCGGTCCTCTGCGCGATATCGAGGTGTTCAATCAGGTGCGCCTCGATTCCGAGGTCGGGACACTGACGTGGCCCAATGGCGCGGACTTCGATCCGGCGACGCTCCATGATTGGCCGATTGTTCGCAAGCCCATGCTGATCTTGCTTCATGAACACGCGGCCTAACTTGCCGTGCAGCCGACGGCGTCGCGTGTAGTGATGAGCGCCGCCGCGGCTGAAGCCGGGCGTTGGGCGCTACACCTAAGCGTAAATTAGGAGATCGAACCATGACGACAGCTCAAGCAGAAATACTATCTGACGCTTCCCCATTGCGGAGGGAGAACTTGGTCGCCCGGCTCGGTCTTGCCTGCATGGTTGCAGCGCTCCTTTCCGGCGTTTTGAACGGTATCTGGGAGTTGGCCCGCCCCACCATTGGCGATCCGCAGATGTTTGCTTCCGTCCCGCCCGTTCAGCTCTGGGGCCACAGCATTCTTGAGGTCATCAAAGCGGCGGGTTTCCTCGCCGGGCTCTTCGGCTTCTACCTCTACGCCACGAAGCGTGGCCGGATAACGAAAGTCTTCATGGTGCTGGCCGTCTTGGGCGGGATCCTCTACGCCGGTGTGCAGGTGTGGATAGCGACCACGGGGCGTTTTACAATCATGTACGTGCTGGGCGGGATGTGGTACCAGATGATCGCGCCTGTGGCGCTCGGCGTGGCGGCGCTCTTTGCCCGGCGTGTGTCGTGGTGGAAGGGTGCGTGGGCGGTATCCGTGGGCGTAGTGAATTCGCAAATCTTCCCGCTGCTAGGTCCCGCCAAGGCGCTGATCGTGCAGGGCGTTATCTGGCTGGTGTTTGGGTATCTCGTCTATAGCCTCCGACGCCGCGCCTAACAACGGCATGCACACGACCGCCGACACGACGGCTCTCGTGATGAAAAGGCCGGAGTCGTCCACGACCATCACGCGACGCACCTTTCTGGGTACAGCCCTGATCGGGCTGCCGGCGCTGTCCTGGCCGTATGTTCCGCTGTGGTCTCACGTGCTCTTTACAGCCCTGCTGCTTCCCATGACGATCACGGGCGGCAAACTGAAGGCCACCACGTAGGGCAGGTGCGGTATGCTGCCGCCACCATGATCAAAGTGGTGATTGTCGTGCTCGTGGTCATTGGCGCGGCGGCAAGCCTCGTCGCGCAGCAACCAACGCCCGCCACCGTCGCGCTGGATGCCGTCATCGACGCCATCGTCACCCGGGCCGCGCGCGGGACGACGGGGGCGGCCACGCCTCGACCAGACCCTGCGACACTGCTGACCCGCGTGCGCGCGATCGATGCACAGGCCTTGTCGTTCGACGAACAGATCGATCGCCGCTTTGCCGAGACCATCCTTATTGGTCGAATCGTGAGCGCGCCAGCCGGACAGCCCATGGGTGAGCCGGCGTACACGCGGATGCTGCGCGAGCAGCACCTGTTGCCGTACGACGCCGCCGGGCTGTGGACCTACGCGCGGGGCCAGTTTGACGCGACGGTTCGGGAACTGGAAGGCCTCGCGCGGACGATCGACCCCTCAAAGACGTGGCGGCAGATTGCCGACGAGGTGAAACAGGATCATCCCGAGCCGCTGCGGATGATCGAAGCCCATCAGGAGATTGTGGACAAGGCGCGCGCGCATCTGGTGGCCAAAGACCTGATGTCGTTGCCGTGGCCTGAGACGTGCACGGTGGTCCGGCGCATCCCCACGCAGGGCAACAACCCCTACTACGGAAGTTTTTCTGGCGCCACGGCGCGACCGGCGGGCGCCGACGGCGCGTTGAGGGGCGAGTGGCATATCAATCCGTTTGATCCCGCGTGGGACGCCGACCGGAAGCGTGACTACCTCGTGGAGCACGACTGGGGTGTCATTTATGTCACGGCGCCGCACGAAACATACGGCGGGCACCACGTGCAGATCATGTATCAGATGCACAACCCCCGGCCCCTGCGTCAACGGCAGAGCACGTCGATGTTTTCTGAAGGGTGGGGTCTCTACAACGAGCAGTTGTTCCAGGAAACCGGCTTCCTGCCCTCGGAACGCCTTCACCTGCGCCAACTCCAGCTTCGGCTGTGGCGCAACGCGAGGGTGATTTACGACGTGGGGATGCAGACCGGCCGCATGACGCGCGAGGAGGCGGTCACGCTGATGACCGAGCGCGTCGGATTCCTCCGCTGGGCCGCCGAGGCGGAAGTGGACTCGGCCCTCGCACGGCCTGGATATTTCATCGGCTACTTCATGGGGATGTCCGAAATCCTCAAGATGCGCGACGAGTACCGGCAGCGCCGTGGCGCGGCGTTCACCCTCAAGGACTTTCACGATCGGTTGCTGCGCATTGGCAGCATGCCACCGGCGCTGGTTCGCGAGGCCCTGCTGCACGGGCTGTAGTGCACTACGTCTACATGCTCCGCTGCGCGGACGGTACGCTCTATACCGGTTACACCATCAACCTGAAGGCGCGCGTCGAGGCCCACAACTCCGGTCGCGGGGCGAAGTACACCCGGGGCCGGAAGCCGGTCACGCTCGTCTACTCGCGCGGATTCAGGTCCATCGGCAAAGCCATGGCGCGCGAGTATGCCGTAAAGCAGTTGTCGCGCGTGGAAAAGGAAACGCTCATCTCGGAAAGGGCCGTCAGGCCGCGGTGATTGTGGACCCTGGACCCTGGACTCTGGATGTCCTCGTGATCGGCGCCGGGCCCGCCGGCTGCGCCGCCGCGCGGCTGCTCGCCCAATGCGGCCACCAGGTGTTGATGATCGATCGGCCTGCGGGCGATCGACACGCGCTGGCTGAATCGATTCCACCGAGCGCACAGCGCGTCCTGTCGGCGTTGGGGATGCGCAACGCCGTTGACGCTGCCGGGTTTGAGCCGTGGCTGGGCAACACGGTGTGGTGGGGCCTGTCGGCGGCCCGCGTGGAAGCGTTTGCACCAGGCGAGGCGGGGTACCAGGTGGAGCGCGGTCGCTTCGACGCCCTGTTGCGGACGCTCGCCGCCGAGGCCGGTGTGCACATACGTTCAGGCCGGGTCCACGACGTGGACCCGGGTGTTTCCGCCACCATCGATTCCGCCGGCCAAACACACATCGTCACCGCACGATTCATGCTCGACTGTTCCGGCCGCGCAGGTGTCATCGCCCGAAAGGGCCTGCGCGTTGCCGACACATCACACCGAACGGTTGCACTCGCGGGCATCTGGCGCGCTGCTCAGCCATGGCCCGATGAACAGCGGGGACACACGCTTGTGGCGTCGCACGCGGACGGATGGGCCTGGTCGGTGCCCACCGCGCCTGACACCCGCTATGTCACCGTCATGGTGGACCCGGAGCGCAGCCACCTCACCAGAGGCGCATCGTCAGTGGAGGTGTATCGCGCCGAACTCGCCAAAGTCACACCCTTCACGCCCTTTCTCAACAGCGCCGAGCCCGTCGATGGCCCATGGGGAGCCGACGCGTCGCTGTATGGCACACGCCGGCACGCAGGGCCGGGCTTCCTGTTAGTGGGTGACGCCGCGTCCTTCATCGATCCGCTGTCGTCATTTGGCGTGAAGAAGGCGCTGGCGTCAGGCTGGCTCGCCGCCATCACCGCCAATACCGTGCTGACGACACCAGGCATGACCGAAGAAGCGATGTCGTTCTTCGAGCAGCGAGAACAGGCCGTGGTGGCAAGCTTCCGCCAACAGGCCGTCCAGTTCGCGGCCGACGCCGTCGATGGGGGAAACCACCCGTTCTGGCAGGCCCGGTTCGCCAAACCGGAGGACCTTGACGACGGCCCCGACCCCGCCGCACTCGCGTGCGACCCGGCAGTGCTGGCCGCGCTCGACGATTTGCGCCGGCGACCGGGCATCAACCTTCGCCAAAGTGACCAGGTCCGGACGGATCTCCGGCCTGCGATTCGGGGAAACGTAATCGTCAGGCAGGAGCACCTCTTTGTGCCCGCGTGGCCGGTCGGTATCCGCTACCTCCGCAACATTGATCTTTTGACGCTCGTCCGGCTGGCGCCCGACTACCGCGACGTGGGCGATCTGTACGAGGCGGTGTTACGGGCATCGCCGGGTGTATCGCTGCCTGACTTTCTGGGTACGCTCGCCACTCTCATCGCGCGGGGCGCACTCCGCCACGAAGTGTGAGAAACTCCAGCACTGTCATGAAGCGCCTGTTGCCATTGACCATCGTTGCCTGGGCCATGTGTGCGGCGCTGGCCGCTCAGGCGCCTCAGTCCACTCCTCCAGCCCCGGGCGGCGCCACAAGCGACGAGGGCATCCCCATCACCCACGCGAAAGTGAAGACCGTGTGTGGGGATTGCCACAAGACCGACGACAAAGGCCGCATGTCGCGCATCTCGTTCCGCCGGACCACTCCTGAAGGCTGGCAGGAAACCATCCGCCGGATGGTCACGCTCAACAAGGCCGAGATCGAACCGGCCGACGCGCGCGAGATCGTCAAGTACCTGTCGGACAACCTCGGACTGGCGCCCGAAGAATCCAAGCCCGCATCCTTTGAAACGGAACGGCGGCTGATCGACTTCAGGTACGCCGGCAACCGCGACACCGAGCAGATCTGTTCCAGCTGCCATTCGATTGGCCGTGTGATGCTGCAGCGGCGCACAGGTAAGGAATGGGATCTGGTGCTGGCGATGCACCGCGGCTGGTATCCGCTCATCGATGGCCAGGTCTTCCGTCGCGGCGGCCCCGCCAGCACCGAGCCCGGGCCCGACGGCCGGCCGCCAGACAACCGCCATCCAATGGACAAGGCGCTGGCGCACCTCAAGCCCGCCTTCCCATTCACCACGCCGGAATGGACGGCATGGTCGGCCACGATGCGCAGTCCGCGGCTCGACGGCGCATGGTTGCTCAGCGGCTACGACCCTGGTGGGGGCCCCATCTTCGGCACGGTCACGATGACGGCCAACCCGTCGGCGCCCGATGAATTCACCACCGAAACCACGTTTCAGTACGCTCGTACCGGCCGCACGGTGGTGCGTCGGGGTCGGTCGGTGGTCTACACGGGGCACCAGTGGCGTGGCCGGACGACCGTCAATGGAGACGATGCCACGTCGCTGCGGGAAGTGATGGAAGTGGAGCGCAACTGGCAGTCCATGTCGGGGCGCTGGTTCACCGGCGACTACGAGGAACTCGGACCCGATGTGACGCTCACGCGAATCGGTCGTGAGGCCGTGGTGGCCGGTCTTGATCGCCCATCGGCCCGGCGCGGCGGCGCGGCGCAAACCGTGCGGATCTTCGGCGCGAACTTTCCGTCGGCCATCGCGCCCCGCGATGTCGATTTCGGCCGAGGCGTGACCGTCACCCGCGTGGTGAACGCCACGCCTGCCACGATTACCGTGGAACTCGACGTCGCGAGAGACGCCGCCGTGGGCGCGCGCGATCTCTTTGTCGCCGGTACGCTCCGCACAGGTGCGCTGACGGTGTACGACAAGGTGGACTTCATCAAGGTCACGCCCGGGTGGAACATGGCCCGCGTCGGCGGCGCGGTGTTCCCGAAGATGCTGGCGCAGTTTGAAGCCTTTGCCTACGCGATGGGGCCGGACGGCAAGCCAGACACCAGGGACGACCTGGCGCTGGGGCCTGTTGATGCCACCTGGTCGGTGGAGGAATACACGGCGACGTTTGGTGATGACGACCTGAAGTTCGTGGGCGGGGTCAACCGTGCGTCGGGCCTGTTCACGCCGGCGCTTGACGGCCCCAACCCGGCGCGGTCCGGCAATCGCAACAATATCGGTGACGTGTGGGTGGTGGCCACCTGCAAATTCACGCCTGACGCCACGCCGATGCGCGCGCGTTCGCATCTGGTGGTGACGGTGCCGCTGTATCTGCGTTGGGACTTTTCGTCTATGGTGACCCGATGATTCAGGAGAGGGTCAACCGATGAGCCGCCTGCTCAACGCGCTGCATCCCGGCGACTGCCACTCGTTTGAGGCGGGCGGTCAGCGGTTCCTGTATCTCGCCCCCAGTGCCGCCGTGATGGCCGTTGATGACGTGTCGGCGGCGGTGCTTGACGTGATCGCGACACATGCGCGGTCGTCAGAAGACATCACGGCCGAGCTGGCGGGCCGCTTTCCGGCTGAGGCCGTGGAAGAAAGCCTTGATGAACTCGTCAGGGTGCGCGCCCTCCGCCGGGTCGACACCCCCGCCCGTCGTCCTCCGATCGTGTTGCCGCTGACGCCGGTGCCGCTGAGCACGATGGTGCTGAACGTCACGAATCAGTGCAACCTGAGCTGTACGTATTGTTACGAGTATGGCGAAGACAAGATCGTCCAGACCGACAACGGCAAGCAGCCCAAGATGATGACCGAGCAGACGGCCCGCGAGAGCGTGGACTTTCTGCTGCGTGAGTCGGGTAGGGACGCGCACATGACGTTTTTCGGCGGCGAGACGCTGTTGAACTTCCGTGTCCTCAAGACGACCGTCGCGTATGCGACCGAGCAGGCTGCCGCGCTGGGCAAGACCATCGACTTCAGCATGACGACCAACGCCACGCTGTTGAGTGCGGAGGTGATCGACTTTCTGGCTGAGCACAAATTCGGCGTGACCATCTCGATGGACGGGCCGCCGGATCTGCAGAACAAGTTCCGCGTGTTCCACAACGGCACCGGCAGTTACGACATCATGGCGCCGAAGGTGAAGGCACTGATTGCGAAGCATCGATCGCGCCCGATTGGCGCGCGCGTGACGCTGACCAAGGACACGCTCGACGTCCGCCGAATCTACACCCACCTTACGCAGGAGATGGGCTTCTGGGAAGTGGGCTTTGCGCCGGTGACTGCGTCGCCGGAGCGGCCGCATGCGTTTGGCGATGCCGGGTTTGAGCAGGTGCTGTCGGAGTTTCGCGAGCTGGCGCAGGACTATCTGGCCGCGGCGCTCGAGAATCGCCATCACGGGTTCAGCAACGTGCGCGAGACGCTTGGCGAAATTCACAAGGGCGCGAGCAAGGCCTGGCCCTGCGGCGCCGGGTTCGGGCTGCTCGGCGTGTCAACCGGAGGCGACGTGGCGTTGTGTCACCGATTCGCCGGGTCAGACGATCACAAGCTCGGCACCGTCAGGGACGGCATCGACCGCACGAAGCAACACGACTTTCTCGAGTCACATCACGTGAGCAACAAGACCGATTGCCAGACGTGCTGGGCGCGGCCGCTCTGTGCCGGCGGGTGTTATCACGAGGCCCACACGCGGTTCGGCACCACGAACCAGCCAAACCTCCACTACTGCGACTGGATTCGCGGGTGGACCGACACGTGCCTGCACATCTACGGAACGATCGCGCAACTGAACCCGGAATTCCTTCAGCAGTTCGAGGACGCCAATGAAGCACCTCAGCCCAGTTAACGCCAAAGCCCATCGCCTTGCCGCAGCGGTCACCGCACCGGAAGGCGTCACCGCTCAGCGAGGTGGCGCTGCACCTGAAGGTGCCATGAACGACGTCGTCGCCCTGCACACGCCCCAGCAGCCGCAGGGACCACACATTCCGCTGGGATGTTCCACCGTGTTCGCGCCAGGGTGGGAGGTGGACCGCACGGGCGGCACCGCCGGCTTGTGTCAGCCGGTTGAACGCGACCTGTTCGACTGCCACCTTGGCTGCTTCTGGCCCGCGCAGGTGCCGGATCAGTTGAATCGTGCGCCCGACTGGACCAAAAAGTGCGCCGCCGCCCAGAAAGACTGGCGCAAGATCGACATTATCTTCCCGTGAAGGTCCGGTCTCCCATGAAGCGTGCCTTACTTGTCATCCTGCTCGCGCTGGTGTCAGAGGCGGCCGCAGGCCAGGTCACGACCCGGCCGTCAGGCAGAGCCACCGCCGCGCCCACAGCGGCTGGCAACGGCACGATCTATCTCGGCAACTACAAGGGCACCGTGTCGATCATCGACGAAGCCACTGAAAAGGTGGTCGGCGAGATTCCGCTCAAGGCAGGCATCCCGGGCCGCATCGCGTTTTCCAACGACCGCGCGCGCCTCTATATCACCGACATCTCGTACGAGAAGGTCGAGATCGTCGACCGCGAGAAGCGGACGAGCCTTGAGGTCCACACCCTCAGCGAGGGCAAGACCAAGGTCCGCATCTGGGGGATGCAGCCAGACCCGCTCGACAAGTACCTGATCCTGGTCATCAAGAAGTACACCTTGAATGAAGACCACTGGGAGATCGGGCCGCCCACGCTCGTGCAGTACGACCTGGCCACACGCAAGATAGCGCGCACGATCCCCTGGCCCAAAGACGAAGAGCGTGAGCGCGCGTCGGTGATCTTCTCACCCGACGGCAAGCTGATGTACTTGTTTGCGGAAGACATCCTGATCTACGAGACCGAGAACTTTACGCAGATCGACCGCTGGGATCTCTCACAACCGCTCGAACCAGGCGCGGGCCGAGTGACATTCGGCGGGCTGGACCCGTTCAGTGACGCGCCAGGCTTTTATACGGGCCTGTTCACGATGAACGATCCGCTGCAGAATCGGCGCATGCTCGGGATCGGCCGGGTTGAACTGGCGAAGAAGAAGATCGACTTCCGCCCGATCGGCCCACCCAAACCGGTGTCGTGGGCGATGTCACCCGACCGCAAGCGCGCCTACGGCCTCTTCAGCGATATCGGTGAGTACGAGTTCTGGACCATTGATATCGAGAACGGCAAAGTCCTGGCGCGCACATCGATTGAGGGCCGGCCGCGCATGAGCAATCGCGTCAGCAGCAACGGCAACATCATCTACGTCTATACCGCCGGCAACACGATTGACTACTACGACGTCAACACGCTCACGCTCCTGCGCACACTCACGCTGGACACGGACATGACGTCGTTCACCCTGCTGCCGCCCAAGCGGTGACCCGCCTCCGCCAAGGCTCCGGCGGGGCTGGCGCCCTTCGGTACCTCCGGCCCTACCGGCCGCAACTGGCTGTCGTACTCGCGATCAGCCTGGTCAGCACGGGTCTGTCGCTGTGGTTGCCGTACCTCACCAAGGAACTCGTTGACGAGGCGCTGATCGGACGCAACAGCGCCGCCCTCTTCCGGATCGTCTATCTCTTTGCCGGAATCAGCATGGTCGGCTTCGTGCTGAACGTGGTCAGCGGCCTGGTGTACACGCGCGTGTCGGCAGACGTGTTGTTCGATATGCGGCGAGAGCTGTACGAACACCTGCAGCGGTTGTCGCCACGGTTCTATGCTGCCACGCGGTTGGGCGACATTGTGTCGCGCATTAATAACGATATCAGCGAGATTCAACGAATCGCCGCCGAAACTGCCCTGGCCTGGGTCGGGAACGTCTTGTTTCTGGCGGGCGGGATCGGCCTCCTGATATGGCTCGACTGGAAGCTCTTCGTGGTCGGCCTTGCGACACTGCCGCTGAGCGCGTGGGCGTTGGTGCTCTATCGGCGCAAGCTCGATGTGCGCGTCACCGACCTGCGTGAGCGGAGCTCCGCCATCGGGAGCTTCCTGATCGAGACCCTGCAGGCGAATCGAACGGTGGTGACCTCTGGAGCTGAGCGGCGTGAAGTTGGCCGCTTCACGCAGCTCAATGCCGCGTTTGTCACCACGCTGATGGGGCTGCAGCGTGTGCACTATCTGGCCGGCGGCCTGCCCTCGGTGTTACTCGCCGGCGGCACGGCGGCGGTCTTTTTCTATGGCGGCTGGCGCGTGGTGGAAGGCACGATGACGATGGGGACGCTGGCGGCGTTTATGGCATATCAGGCGCGAGTGGTGGCGCCGGTGCAGGCGCTGATGGGTCTGTACGGAGCGCTGGCGACGGCCAAGGTGTCGTGGCGGCGGGTCGAGGAAATCCTGCGCGCGCCGGTTGAGGTGGTGGAGCGGGCGGATGCGGTCGCGTTGCCGACGGTACGGGGTGACGTCGAGTGCGAGCGGGTGACGCTGTCGTACGGTCGCGGCGGCGCCGTCATCGACGACATCAGCTTCCGCGTGGCGCCAGGTGAAACGCTGGCGATTGTCGGAGGCAGCGGCAGCGGCAAGTCCACGATTGCCGACGTGTTGCTGCGGCTGCTCGATCCAGACTCGGGCACGGTGCGCCTCGATGGGCACGATCTGAAGACGCTGAAGTTGGCCGATCTGCGAAAACACATCCAGGTGGTAGAGCAGGAGCCCCTGTTGTTCCACACGTCGATTGAGGCAAACGTGCGGTACGCCAATCCCGACGCGAGTGACGCGGAGGTGGCCCAGGCGTTGGAGGCGGCAGGAATCGCGACGTTTGTGGGCGGGCTTCCGGATGGGCTGCGCACGGTGGTTGGAGACCGCGGTGTTGCGTTATCGGCTGGAGAGCGTCAGCGGATTGCACTGACGCGTGCGCTGGTCACGAGCCCGTCGGTGCTCATTCTGGACGAGCCGAGCGCTGCGCTTGATCCCGCGTCCGAGCGTCACCTCATCGAGGGCTATCGCCACGCCATGAAGGGCCGGACGACGATCGTCATTTCGCATCGGATCGAGGTGGTGCGCTCCGCCGATCACGTCGTCATGATCGAGGGCGCCCGCGTGGTGGAGCGCGGGACGCCGGCCGACCTCGAGCGCGCGGGCGGGCCCTTTGCCGCGTTATTCGGCCTGGTTTCACACGAGGCGTGAAGGACATGCAGGTTCGGTCTTGATTCTGTCTCCCAGTTCCCTGCCTGCCCGTAGCGGCCGCGGCGTCCGGGTCGCCGTGGTCGACAGCGGCGTGCATGCGGATCATCCGCATGTCGACGGCATTTCAGGCGGAGTCGGTGTTGGTCCGTCAGGTGAACTGAGCGATGACTTCGTCGACCGCCTGGGCCACGGCACCGCGGTTGCTGCGGCAATTCGGGAGAAGGCTTCCATGTGTGAGCTGTTGGCCGTGCGTGTGTTCGATCGCACCCTTGCAGCCACCGGCGTAGCGCTGGTCCGCGCGATCGAGTGGTCGGCGTTGCAGGGCGTGCAGATCATCAATCTCAGTCTGGGCACGACCAACCAGGAGCACGCACAGGCGTTGACGGCGGCGGTGGCTGACGCCGCGGCGCGTGGCGCGATCGTGGTGTCGGCCGCGCCGCAGACGGATGCGGCGTGGTTGCCGGGTGGCCTTCCTGGCGTGGTGGCGGTTGCTGTGGACTGGGACTGTCCGCGTGACGAGTGTCGCGTGATGGTGGACGATGATGGTCGCATCCGCGTGTCGGCGTCCGGCTACCCGAGACCCATACCCGACGTTCCGCCCGAGCGTAACTTCAGCGGCCTCAGTTTCGCCGTGGCCAATGCCACGGGCGTGCTGGCGCTTGTTCTTGAGGGACAACCGGTCCAGACGCTTGCCGCCCTCGCCGATCGGCTGCGCACGTAGATGGCCTTGATTGGCAGGTCAGTCGACTGACTCAGTCGCGGGCGATTGTGTGGGTATCGGACCAATTACAACGAGAGACCGATCCGCGTTAGAATCGCGAAATGGTGATGACTTCCGGCTTGGTCGTCGAAGGCAAGATCGTTATCGACGGGGACCCTCTTCCAGAAGGGACGCGGGTCACCGTGTTGACTCGCGAGATCGACGAGACCTTTGTCTGTGTTCGGTCTGGTCGGAGTCGCATTGATAGGCGCAATGGCGATCGACGGTGAATGACATTCGGCTGGCAGCGCGTTCAGTGTACGGGCGACTGACCGTGGAAGGGCGGCCCGGGTGCTGGGAAGTGACGGGGAGGGTTGGCGCCGCCAGCCTGACGTTCGTCACGACGGTGGAGAAAGTGGGTGATGGGCCCGCCGAAATGAGTTCTGCCCCGGCTGGGTCGCCTACTGGTGAACCATGAGCGACATCCTGACCGCGTTTGAACTGCATTCCCCGGCGCAGATTGTGGCGGCCCTTGACGCTGGCGTCGACCCGCGGGCGCCGCTCCGGGGAAAGTCTCCGGCCACCTGGCTGACCGAAATGTACAGCCGGTCCGCCAGTTTCCCGCTCTGCCTGCGCCTCCTGCTGGACCGCGGCGCCGTCCTCGACGACCCGGCCGTAGCCCCCGTGCTCCTCAACGACGTTGACGCGCTCTCTGCCGCGCTGCGCGCCAACCCCTCGTTGCTGAATCACCGAACGACGATGGTGTCGGCGTTTACGCCGCTCGTCGGCGCCTCGCTGCTGCACGTGGCGGCCGAATACGGTAGCGCAGACGCCGCTCGAGTTCTGATCGATATGGGCGCCGATGTGCACGCGCGAGCGGCCAACCGACGAGCACGGGCTCAACGCGGTGCCCCCGTTCGACAATGTGCCGAATCAGTATCTTCAGCCAAAGCGTCGCTGAGACAACACCACGGGCGACGCGCACGGCGACACGGCTCATGACCGAAGTGCTAAGATGCGCTGTCGCAGACAGGGCATGCCCGCCCATCGTGTGAGAAGGAGTCAGTCACCACATGCACGCAGTCGTCAGAACGTATTCAGGACCAGGCGCGAAGGAACTGTTCGATGTCATTGAGGCCAACCTCGATGAGATAAAACCCCTCATCCACGCCGTCCAGGGTTTTGTCAGCTATACGCTGGTTCGCACCGAGACCGGCGGCATCTCCGTGACGGTCTGCCAGGACCGGAGCGGCGTGGACGAGAGCCTCAGGCTCGCACGCGAATGGATCATGAAAAACGCCGCCAACACCGGCGCGGCAGCGCCCGAGGTGGCCGAGGGAACGGTCATCCTCTCGTAGAACGCTACTTGACCGCACGCACCCGGCGGCCATCCATCACCCACATGCCACGGCCGTAGGTGGCAATGACGATGAGGTGGTCGCGCGGGTGGATTTGCAGATCCGAGACTTGCACGGACGGCAGGTTTCCGCCCAGGACGTTCCACGTACGGCCCCCATCCCTCGACACGTACGCGCCGAAGTCGTTGCCCGCGTACAAGATGCCCTGGACAGACGGATCCTCGCGCACCACATTGATCGAACCCGACGGGATGTTGCCCACCACGCTGGTCCACGTCTCACCGTAATCGGTGGACTTCCACAGATACGGCGCGAAGTCGTCGTCTTCGCGGCCCCGCTGCGCCACCCACACCGTGGCCGCGTCGTACTTCGACGGCACGATACGAGACACCCACTTTTTCAACGCCATCGGCAGATTCTTGCCGATGTTGGTCCATGTCCGGCCCTCGTCTCGCGTGACATGCAGGTTCCCGTCGTCGGTGCCGGCGTAGATGAGGCCCTTCGTGAGCGGCGACTCGGCAATGTGCGTGAGTGTCTGGTACGGAATGGCGGACGGATTTACGCCCATCTGACGCGGGTTGCTGTCGGTCAAATCATCGCTGATGCGTTCCCACGTCGTGCCACGGTCGCGCGATCGATACACGTACTGATAGCCGGCGTAGACGGTGTTCGCGTCAAACGGCGACAACACAATCGGCGCCATCCATTGGGCTCGCTGGTCCCCATCAGCGGCCTTCGGACGAATATCCGTATGCGCGGGCGCTTGTGCGGGGGTCGCTCCACGCCCACCTCGTCCGGCACGTGCCGGGGTCACGTCGGCGCGCGAGAAGTTGCCGTAGAAACCGTGCGAATAGACGATGTATGGGTTTGTGGGATCGATGGCGTGTTGGCTGCCCTCGCCGCCGGGCGCGCCCTGCCATGCCTTTGGTGTGAACACCCCGCGAGCCGCGGCTGTGTCAACCGCCACGCGGAAGCTGCCGGCGTCCTGCACGGAGCCATAGGCACGAAACGGCTTCGCCATGTCGAGTTCCACGTTGTAGAACTGCGTGCCGCGGATGCCCCTGGCCTCGCGCTTGGTTTTGCCGCCGTCCTCGGTCATGGTGAAGCCCTGATCGTGCGCGGTGTAGACCACCTTCGGATTCACCGGGTCGATCCACATGCGGTGGTTGTCGCCGCCGCCGGCCGCAAACGGCTTGAACGTCGCGCCGGCGTCGTCGGACACACTGACGCTGAGCGCCAGCACGTAGACGCGATTCTCGTTTGTCGTATCCACGCGAATCTGTGTGAACACCCAGTTGTACGTGTTGCCGAGTCCCATCATCTGCGCGGCCGTGTCCAGGGTCTGTCCGCTGGTGCGGCGCCACGTGGCACCCTTGTCGTCACTGCGATAGATCTCCATCCCGCGAATGATGTGGCTGTTGGCAGGGAGCAGACGGCCGTAGGCGTCGTTTTCCCCGGGTCTGGCGGGTCGGCCCGCGTCGTAGTTGTCGATCACGGAGTACACAACATTCGGATTTGACCTCGAGACGTCTAGGCCGATACGCCCTCGGAACCGCGGCTCGGGCAGCCCCGTGTTTGCCGGCAGCCAGGTGCCGCCGCCGTCGGTGGTCTTCCATACGCCGCCCTCGCTGTAGTTCGGTTCCACGCGCGGGTCGCTCCACTTGCGCCGCACTCGCTGCCACATGCCCACATAGAGCGTGTTCGGATCTTGCGGATCGATCACCAGATCGACCGCGCCGGTATTGGGACTTCGATACAGCACTTTGGTCCACGTCTTGCCGCCATCGGTGGTCTTGAACACGCCCCGCATGTCATTGGGCGTCCACTCGTGCCCGGAGGCCGCGACATACACGATGTTGGGATTGGTCGGGTGCACGATGATGCGGCCGATGGTGCCTGTGTCTGTCAGCCCCATGTGCTGCCACGTTCTGCCGGCATTGATGGACTTGTAAATGCCCGTGCCCGCCATGCTCGCGCGGAAGAGGTTGGACTCGCCCGTGCCCACCCAGACGACCGATGGATTGGACGGCGCGACCGCTACATCGCCGATGCTCGCACTGGCTTCGTGTTCGAAGATGGGTCGCCACGTCAACCCGCGGTTCGCAGACTTCCAGACGCCACCAGTGGCAGCGCCCACGTAAATATGGCGAGCGCCCATCACGTCGGCCACTGCGACCGACGTCATGCGCCCAGTGTGATTGGACGGCCCAATCGACTGCCAGGGGATCAGTTTGTACGGCGACGCCGTCGTCATCGCCTTGTGCGTGCTGTAGCCGGCCAGATGGGCCGCCGCGTCCGCGGGCGTCGTGATCTCGAGGAGCTCGACGTCAAAGACCAGCAAGCCGCGCGGGGCGCCCGCGCGCGGGGTGTCGCCGTAGGCGAGGCCCGCCGGAATCCAGAAGCGCCGTTTCTCGCCCTTCACCATCAACTGCACGCCCTCGGTCCAGCCCCTGATGACCCGGGTCACGCCGAATGACGCCGGCTCGCCGCGAACGACGGAACTGTCGAACATCTGCCCGTCGGTGGTCCAGCCGGAGTAGTGCACCCTGATGGTCGAGGCTGCGGTCGGACGTTCGGTGCCACGGCCTGGCGTCAGCACTTTCGAGGCCAATCCTGAGGCGGTGACGATGGCATCGGGCGGCGCGGCGGCCACATCCGGCGGTGGAGGCAGTTGGGCTGGTTGGCCCTGTTGTGCGCCAACGGCGCCAATCGCCACGGTCACGATCAAGGCCAGCACCAGCGTGGGAATCAAATCGCGCATCGTCATGGCCTAGAGTATGCTCCGCGGCATGACTCGATCCAAAACAAGGGTGGTGGTTCTGGTGCTGGCAGGGTGGTGTTCGCCCTGGCCCCGGTGCCGGAAGCCGCGCGGCGGCAAGCGGGCGTGACGGCGATTCGGGCCGGCCGGTTGATTGATCCCGATACCGGCACAGCCTCGACAGACCAGATCATTCTGGTTGCGGGCCGACGAATTTCAGCGGTCGGCCGCAACCTCGCTATTCCGGCCGGCGCCACTGTGATCGATGTCAAGGGCTTGCGTGATGCCCGGCCTGGTGGATGCGCACACGCACCTTTGCATGCAGGTGATTGCATCGCGTGACCTGGCACTGATGCCATCGAAGCCGTGGAGGGCAAGACCCGCGGTGCGGTCGCGATCTCTGGCGTCGATCCCTGGGTGGAGGCGGGCATTCCGGCGCCGGCTATCCTCAAGGCCATGACCACTGAGGCCCATCGTCTGCTGGGTCTCGACGCCAGTCGCGGAACGATCACAGTGGGCCAGGCCGCAGACCTGATTGCGACGGCCGATGATCCGCTCGTAAATATCGCCGCCCTCAAGAAGGTGCAGTTCGTGATGCAAGACGGACGCGTCGTCCGTCAGTAGTGTCAGGTCTCTTTCGCTGCGGCCATACCTTTGGCCTCGTCCACGACCATCAACAGCAGGCCTCCGATGACAAAGAAGAGCAGGATGCTGGCCATTCCCACGCGTTGGGAATAGGCACTGGTCAGCTCGCCAAGCAGGAATGGTCCCATGAACGCAGTGGCCTTGCCGGAAAACGCAAAAAACCCGAAGAACTCGGACTCGTGCCTTGCCGGCACGAAGCGGCCCATCAGTGAGCGTGACGCTGACTGATTCGGACCGACGAAAATGCCCAGAAGGGTTCCTGCCACCCAGAACCACTCTTTCGTAGGCGCCCACACCGCAAGGCCCGTGGCCACCGACAGCATGACGATGGTGATCATGATCGTCTTCTTGCCGCCAAGGCGATCATCGACGAAGCCGAACAGGAACGCTCCCAGTCCTGACGTGACGTTGAGCCAGATGCCGAAGACAATCACTTCGCTCATGCTCATTCCGAAGGTTCCCTGGGCGTAGATTCCGCCGAAGGCGAAGACCGTGACAAGGCCGTCGTTGAAGACCAGTCGGGCGACCAGAAACTTGACGAGCTCTTTGAAGTGCCGAAGATGGCGGGCGGTCTTCCCCAATTCCTGGAACGCCGCTTTGACACTAATTCGCGCGGCATGGGTCCGCTGTTCCGGCACGAACAAAAACATCGGCAGCGCAAACAGCAGGAACCAGCCAGCCACCAGCAAGTTGGTCGCACGGATGCCGGCTTCCTCCGTCAGGCCGAACCACGGAACCTTGGTCACGAAGCCGACCAGCGCCAGCAGCATGCACACCGTGCCCCCGACGTAGCCGAGGCTCCAGCCCCAACCCGACACCCTCCCGATCCGTGCGGGTGAGGCGATGGATGGCAGAAACGCGTTGTAGAACACATTGCCGATCTCAAACGCGAGGTCGGCGACGATGAACAGCGTGAGCGCGATCAGCGCGCCATTCGCCATGTCGGGCCTGATGAACGCCAGTGCGGTGGTGGCGCCGACGCAAAGGGCCAGGGCGATGCCCATAAAACGCTTTCGCGATCCGCCGCGATCAGCTGCGGCGCCGAGTATCGGTGAGGCCAGCGCCGTCAGGATCGAACTGATCATGACCGCGCGTGCCCACCACAAGGTGCCCGTGTCCTCGTCGGGCGCAAAGGCCTGCGTGAAGTAGGTCGAGTAGATGAACGTCACCACGAGTGTGGTGAAGGCCGAGTTGGCCCAGTCGTACATTGCCCACGACCAGACGATCTTCGGGACATCGCGGCCTGGGGGTACGCGGGTTTCAGCAGTCGTCATACGGGCCTCATGGTTGGGTGGGGCGCATCAAGGCATTGGCGGACCGCCCGGGTCAGTGTGTCCGCGTTAAACGGCTTTGGCAGAAACACCGCCTGCAGTGAGGCGGCCGTGGCGGGAAGCTCACGGTGGTACCCGCTGGTCAGTACGGCTCGCACTTGGGGGCTGCGTTCGCGCACCGCCAGGATCAAGTCGGGCCCTGTCATGCCCCCCGGCATCACCACGTCGGTCAGGAGCAGCGCGACGCGCGACAATTGCTGTTCGGGCAACGCGAGCACCTCAGGACCGCTTGCCGCTTCGATGACGTCGTGCCCGGCGGCCGTGAGCGCCACGCTGACAAACTTGCGAACCTGCTCTTCGTCTTCGACCACCAGAATCGTCGCGCCGCGGCCCGTGCGATTCTCAGAGATGGGCGATAGGACGTCTGCGTGCGCGGACGTGTCGATCGGCAGGTAGACCTGAAAGAGCGTTCCGCGACCCACGGTGGTACCCACGTCAATCCAGCCTCCATGCTGCTGCACCACGGCGTAACTCGTGGACAGGCCCAGTCCCGTGCCTGTCCCCTCCTCCTTGGTGGTGAAGAACGGCTCGAAGATGTGCGGGAGGTGTTCGGCTGCAATGCCCGAGCCTGTATCCGAGACACTCAAGCAGGCGAACGAGCCGGCCGGCAGGTCAACGACGGTGACGGTGATGGCCAGCCGGCCTCCCGATGGCATGGCGGCTCTGGCATTCACGGTGAGGTTGAGCAGCACCTGGTCGACAAGTCCCGGGTCGGCATTCACGAGCGCTGGCGTGGCCGAGGTCTGCAGGTCGAGCGCGATCTCTTTGCCGAGGAGCCGGCGGAGCATTCCGCCGAGCGCGGTCACGGCGACGTTCAGGTCGAGTGCGGCCGGCCGACCGGTGTTCTTGCGGGCGAATGTCAGGAGCTGGTCGGTGACGCCGACCGCGCGCTGCGTGGCGCCTTTGATCTCATCGAGGAACGGTCTCGCGGCGTGGCTGGTCTCCAGGTGCTGCAGCGCAAGGTCGGCATTGCCGCCGATCGCGGTCAGCAAGTTGTTGAAGTCGTGCGCGACGCCGGTTGCCAGCCGCCCCACGGTTTCCAGGCGTTCGGCTTCGGCCAGTCGCTTCCAGTGGGCCTGCCGGTCTTCGCGCTCCTTCTCCAGCATCCACAGCAACATCCCAAGTCCGACCATCAACAGCAGCAGGACATCGATGTAGCCGTACGTCAGTCGTACCCGGCGCAACCCTGTGAGGGTTGAGTCGAGCGGCAGGCCCAGGACGAAGTACAACGTCTGGTCGAGCCCATATAACACGAGCGCTACCGGGAGGAAACCGCGTCCCAGACTCCAGGGGCCTCGACTGCGCCGTGCAAACCAGCCCGCCGCCAGGACAAACGCGGCGCCGGCGACGATCGAGCGCACGCCCACGCGCGCGAGGTAGCGCTCGGTGCGTGCGGCCGGGTCGGTGATCCAGGCGAGCGTCAGACCCAGTCCCAGGGCGAACGCCACGCCCACCGCCGGAAGCACCCAGCGCGCCCTGAGGCGCCGGCGCTCGGAGAATTCGTAGCTGCCGAGCAGGAACCAGATCAGCTGGAGCAAACCTGCGGTCAGCGAGACCGTGGTGAGCACGACTCTGTCGAACGATGCCAGCTCGGTGCTGACCGGCAACAGCCGGCTGGCGGTCGCGCCCGTGGTGTAGACCGCAAACGCCAGCCAACTCCAGATCCAGAATCGCAGGTAGTCGCGCCCTGCCCGGCGCTCGAAGTGGTAGAGCACCGTGGCAAACAGCAGCGCGCCGATGACTTGAACGCTGCTCCCGAGCACGACGAGCGTCAGTTCAGTGGACATGGCGAAGCCGTTGGGGATTCTACTCCCACGCGGAGTGCCGTGGCGATATGGCTTGATACTCTCCTGTTTCTGTGCTCGGATAGAAGATGCACATGCTCTCAGCGGAAGCGTCCACCGCACGCAAGGCGCGAATTCGCGAAGCGTCTTCCTCTGTCTTCAATTACTGGTTCGGGTATGTCGCGAATCTTTCCCTGACCATCTGGCTTGCGAGCCGTGCCTTTGTTGGCCGCCACTCGCAACTCTCGGCGGGCACCTGGCTGTTGTGCGCGCTATCGGGCGTGTTGTTGTGGACCCTGTCCGAGTACGTCTTGCACCGGTATCTCTACCACGAGGTCGACTCTGTGCTGAAAGTGGGGCACGACCTCCACCACGAGGAGCCGCGTTCACTGCTCGGAGTGCCGTGGTGGATGACCTCCATTGTCCTGGTTGCTGTGTATTACGGTCTGAGTGCCATGGGCGATCCGGCCATGACGGGCGTGGTCATGGCGTTCGCGTGGCTTGGCTACGTCGGATACTGTGCCATGCATCACGCCTTTCACCATGCCACCTGGCGGGCACGCTGGTTTGTCACCGCCCGCCGGCATCACATGATTCACCACGCGCGCCACAACGTGAATTGGGGAGTGACCACCTCGCTCTGGGATCGGGTGTTCGGCACTCGATCCTGAGCCCCCGGGTTCCGCCCCGTGCGGTAGACTCTGACCCGTGACTCGTCCAGCCGCATGGTTGTTGTTCGTCCTCCTGGTTCAGGCCCCGGCGGCGTCCATCGAGCGACGTCTCCTTGAAATTGAAGACGCGCGCGCCGAAGACGTCTCGGCGCTGCTTGGCGCCCTCAACAGTCCCGACCCTTTGATTCAACGCCTGGCCGTCCGCACTGCGGGCCGACTCGAACGAGGCGCTCTCAAGGACGCGGTCGTGCCTCTGCTTCGCGCGACAGACCCGCTCGTGCGCGCCGAGGCGGCCAACGCCATGGGGCAGATCCGCGCGGCGTTCGACTACGACGCCCTCCTGCGTGACGAGCCTTCCGGCGATGTGCGCGCCGCGATCTTCGCCACGATCGGCCGTATCGATCCGGTGCCCGGTGTCAGCGAACGTCTGCTCGTGGGGGGCTTGACAGATGCGAGCGTGCCGGCGCGATTGGGTGCGGCGATGGGTCTGGAGTCGTACTTCAGGCTCAACGCCCGGTCTCTCAAGCCGGCGCCAGAGACGGTCGCAGCCCTTCGACAGGCCATGCGCGACAACACCGCCGCGCTCCTGCGGGAGCTGGTGATGCTCACGCTGAACGTTGCCGGCGACAAGGACCCCGCGACGTTTGCACTGGCGCTCGCCGACCCTGATCCCCAGGTGCGCCGGCTGGCGGTGCTCGGGTCGCGGCAGTGGGTGGACGATCCGTCGCCGATGGTCCGGTACGAAGCGATGCGCCTGGCCGGTACGTGCGATCGCGCGATTCGAGGGTTTGCCGATCCCAGCGAGCTTGTGGCTCTTGCGGCCATAGACTTCGCCGGCAGGAACGCGTGCGCGGCAACCGCACTCGACCCGCTCGTCAGAGCAGGCAAGACCTGGCGCATTCGTTCCCGCGCCCTGGTCTCTCTCGCGCGCCTGGCGCCAGAGTCCGCGCGCGCCCACCTGCCGTTGCTTGCAGCGGACCCGGTCTGGCAGGCGCGCACTTATGCGGCGACGGCGGCGAAACTGCTGAAGGACGCTCCGGCTCTGGCGACGCTTGCGAAGGATCCACAGCCGAACGTCATGGCCGCCGCAATGACCACTGGCGCCGACGCGGCGCGTGCACTGGCGAGCGATCACGCCGGTTTGCTCGAAGCCGCAGCGCGCCTGCTCAAGGGCACGCCGGAACTTCAGGCCGCGGTGCCGCAGATGCTGGCTGCGCTCCAGCGCCTCACCCGCACGGGGCGCGCCACGGTTCGCGACCCCCGCGTGCAATTGCTCGAGCGACTCCGCGAATCCGGCGCCCCCGCCATCGTCGAGCCACTGCGCGGGTTGTTGGCCGATCGCGACCCCCTGGTCGCGGCGTTGGCGGCCGAGATCGTCTCGCAGAAAACAGGCATCGTCGTTGCCGCGACCACAAAGGTGTACGTCGGTGAGCCGCTCCCTTCGGAACAGACACTGCGCGAATTGCGCGGGGCCACCGCGCGGGTGACGATGGCCGGCCTGGGCGCCTTCACGATCGAACTGCTCACCGAGGACGCGCCGGTGACGGTGGCGGCGTTTGCGGCGCTGGCCGATCGAGGCCAGTTCAACGGTCTGACGTTCCACAGATTCGCGGCCAACTTCGTGATTCAAGGCGGCAGCCCTGGCGCCGATGAACTGGATGGTGCCACGAGCCAGTTCCTGCGCGATGAGGTGGGCATGGCCAGTCATCTCCGAGGCACGCTCGGGATCTCCACCCGCGGTCATGACACCGGAGACGGGCAGATCTTCGTGAACCTCGTGGACAACGTCCGACTCGACCATCAGTACACCGTGTTCGCCCGGGTGATCACGGGCATGGATGTGGTGGATCGTGTCCTTGAAGGCGACGTGATCACCTCGATCACGATCCAACGACGACGCTGACCTGGACCGCGCCTGCGGCAAGGAGGCTGGCAGCGTTATACAATCCACCCCATGTCCACACGACAAGTCCTGGCGACGCTGGCCGAGATCCTGCGGCTGATGTACCAGGATCCGCCCTCGGCTTGACTGCCCGCACCACGGTCCCTGGATGGTGACCGAGGCACGCGAACGAAAGTGCTGACCGGTCGGGTGCCTGTGCCTGCCGACACCAAGCCTCGACCCTGAACGCCCGGCGACCCCCTCGCCCGCGCGGCCCGAGATCGCAGACAATGACGCTCATGTCGCGAATCTCAGCCTTGGTTCTCTCGTACCTCGTCGTCGCATCGCTGTCCGCGCAGGGCACGAAGCCTCCTGTCGGGTTCTCGTCCGCTTCAGCGGAGGCGCTCGTGAAGTACGAACGCATCATGCTCGACACACCGACGCCGGCGAACGCCCGCACGTGGCTGCAGGCGCTGACGCAAGAACCGCACGTGGCCGGCACGCCGGCCGAGAAGAAGGTGGCCGACTACGTCAGGGATCGCCTGACGGAATTCGGACTTCAGGTTGAGGTGGTCAAGTACGACGTCTTTCTCAACCATCCCAAGCACGTGTCGTTGACGATGACCGCGCCGTCGCGCCAGGAACTGTCGCTGATGGAAGACATGTATCCGCAGGATACGCCCGCCAGCTACCGGGGCCAGTTTCCGGCGTTCCATGGGTACGGCGCTTCGGGCGTCGCCAGCGGAGAGGTGATCTACGTCAACTACGGCGCACCAGGCGACCACGAGCGGCTCAAGGCGATGGGGCTGTCGGTGGAAGGCAAGATTGCGCTGGTCCGGTATGGTGGCGCCTTCCGCGGCCTGAAGGTGAAGGAAGCCGAGGAACGCGGCGCCGTCGGCGTCCTTATCTACTCTGACCCCGCAGACGACGGCTATATGCGCGGCGATGTCTATCCGGACGGACCCATGCGTCCGGCCTCGGCGATCCAGCGCGGATCTGTCCAGTACTTGTCGATCCAGCCAGGCGACCCCTCGACTCCAGGCGGTGTGCCGTCCATCGACGGTGCCGCTCGCATCACGCGGGACCAGATGAAGAACCTGCCCAGGATTCCGTCTCTGCCGATCGCGCATCGCGAGGCGGAGAAACTGCTGCGGCAACTGGGCGGACCGCGCGTCCCCGACGGCTGGCAGGGCGGGTTGCCGTTTTCGTATCACGTGGGGCCAGGCGGAGCGTCGGTTGAGATGACGGTGGAGATGGACGAAGGGTTGAAGCCCATCTACAACGTCATGGCCACCATTCCAGGCACCACCGATCAGGTCCTCGTCGTTGGTAACCATCGCGATGCGTGGACACCCGGTGCGATCGATCCGAATTCGGGCACCGCCGCCATGCTTGAAGTCGCCCGATCGTTTGGTGTGGCGCTTAAGGCAGGGTGGAAACCCAAGCGCACGATCATCCTTGGATCCTGGGACGCGGAAGAATACGGGTTGGTGGGATCCACCGAATGGGCGGAAGCCAACGCCGCGATGTTGTCGCAAAAGGCAGTGGCGTACTTGAATCTGGACTCGGCTGTGTCGGGACCAGACTTCAGTGCCTCAGGCGTGCCCTCGCTTCGTGATGTGATGCGCGACGTGGCGCGGTTGGTGCCCGATCCTCGCAAGGGTGGCAGCGTGGGCGCCCTGTGGGAGAGCCGTGCCAAGGCGGCATGGGCGCAGAGCGCTCCGGTTACCCTCGGTGGACCCGACCGCGAGTTTGACCAGCAGCTCGGCCGGCTCGGCTCCGGTTCCGACTACACCGCGTTCCTCGACTTCCTCGGTGTGCCCGCCACCGACATGGGCTTCGGCGGCAGCTCGGGCGTCTATCACTCGGTCTATGACAACTTCCGCTGGATGTCGATGTTTGGCGACCCGGACTTTGTCTACCACCAGGCCGCCGCCCGCCTGATGGGGTTGTTGACGATGCGGATCGCGTCGGCGGACGTGGCGCCGCTGCGCTTCTCTGGCTACGCGCGCGCCCTTGGTGAAGACCTGGACGAGATTCGTACGGATGTGACCAGGCGGGCGCGCACCTCCGCGGGCACGCCCTTCCTTCCCGACTTCACGCCCATCGTGACGGCGCTGGCGGACCTGGAGACAGCCGGCGTGGCGGCCGATGCTGCTGCCGATCGCGTGGCGGCGTCGGGTGATGCCGGCTTGGCCGTACGCATCAGCGAGACGCTCAGCCAGGTGGAGCGTGCCTTTCTCAATCCCCAGGGATTGCCTGGGCGTCCGTGGTTCAAGCACCAGTTGATCGGCCCCGGCCTGACCACGGGCTATGCGCCATGGCCATACCCCGCGCTTCGCGAGGCTGTTGAAAAGAAGGACACGACGATGTTCGCTGTCGAGATGAAGAAGGTGGTGGCCGCCATCGCCGCAGGTACCGCCCGGTTGAAGCAAGCGGCTGCGCTGATGCCTGGGCGGTAACGTTCCTTGACGTGACACCGATGCCGCCACCCTCCGTGTCCTCGGGTGCCGAGGCCCACGCGGCGCTTCGCAACGCAGGCTGGGTTGTGGCTCAGCGCGGACTCCAGATCGCGATCGGGGCGCTGTTTGCGCTGCTGGTGCCGCGTCTGATGGGCCCGCAGGTGTTCGGGCAATACGCGCTGCTCACATCTGTTTCCCTCTGGTTCGCACTGCTCAGTGGCCTCGGCGCCGTCTCGATGATGACGCGAAGTGTGCCGGCGATGGTCGCACGAGGCGATTTCATCGGGTTGCAGAAGCTCGTGTCGGGGTTGGTCACGTTGCGTTTTGTCACGGGCTTCATCACCGGCGTGTGTTATCTCGGGCTGACGACGATCTGGTTGCGGGATATCGATCTCGGCGCGCTGGCATTCATGGCAGCCGCGGTGTTCATCAGGACGCCCAGCAACGTGTGCTTCGCGCTGTTCCTCGGGTTGAATCAAGCCGGGCGATGGGGCATGGGAGAGCTGCTGCGTCGATCGCTGACGCTGGTGTTTGTGGTCCTGGGCTTCGGTGTCGCCGGCCTTCGGGGGGCATGCGCCGGCTGGTTTGCGGCCAATGCGGTCGTCCTCGTCATTGGTCTGTGGATGGGCCGCGACCACATTCGATGGTCCGCCATGCGGCCCGACCGGCGGTTCATGACGCCCTTTCTCCGAACGGGTGCCTACTTTGCAGGCGCGAACATCCTGCTGACGATTTCGCAGCGCACCGGCGAGTCGCTGGTGCACCTGACCACGCATGACTTCACCCAAGTCGGGTATTTCGGCGTCGCCTATGGGATGTTCGCGGCCGGCACGCAGGCGCTGTGGCATGTCGCCGTGGCGTTCGCGCCACTGTTGATCGTCTGGAACGAACGGGGCGAGACCGCCACATCAGCCGCCTGGACCGAACGTCTCCTCGCCTGGTTGACCGTCGCGGCGATGACGGGCGTGATTGCGGTCGTCTTCATCGGCGAGACGGCAGTGACGTGGCTGTTGGGCCCTGAATTCCTGCCGGCGGCAAGCAGCTTCGTGCCGCTGTCGATCGCGTTTCTGGCCGTCGCCGTCAGCAGCGTCGGCAGACTGCAGACGCTTGTCGCCGATCGCCCCGGCGTGTCGGCCACTGCCGCCGGCCTCGAACTGGCGACGTTCTGGATTTCGGGCTGGTTGCTGGCCAGCGGCGCCGGCAGTGTCGGCGCATGCGTGGCCGTGTTGGTGGGCGCGACGATGAATGCCGGGTATCTCGCCTGGGGCCTTCGGCGTGATTTGCCCTATTCACACAAGCCTGCGCTGCACGCCGCACTGCTGGGACTTCTGGTGCTGCCGCTGGCCTGGTTCGCCGGGTCGTGGCTCTTTGAACTGGCCGTGTGTGGCTTCGCGCTCGCGGTTTACACGGGGCTGCTGCTGGGCACTCGCGTGGTGACGATCGCGGAACTCGCGGGGCTGGTACGTAGCCTGCGCGTCGGACGCGGGCTCAAGACGTCAGCAGCAGTTGATGTGGATACGGCCGCCGACTAGCGTGTAGCCGGGTCCACTTCGTCCCAGATCTTGTGTTGGTGTGTTTCCTTCAGCAGCAATGACCCGACCACAAAGGTGATCGCGGCCACGCCGATGGGGTAATAGAGTCCGGCGTAGATATTGCCCGTGCGTGCCACGATCGACAGACCGATGAGTGGCAGCAGGCCGCCGAACACGCCGTTGCCGATGTGGTACGGGAGTGAGAGGGCGGTGTAACGAATTCTGGCAGGGAAGGCTTCGACCAGGTACGCCGCAATCGGGCCGTAGACCATGGTGACGAGCACGAGCTGGATGAAGACCAGGCCGACGAGCTGCCATGCGGCGGGCGTCGATGCCAGTTCAGACAACGTTCGATACGTCAGCACTTCAGGCGCCGGCGTCAACACGCCATTGACCAGCGTCTGTGGCGTGAGGCTGACCGCGCCAGTGACAACGTTCCGCTGCGAGATGACGGTGACCACCCCGGAACCGGCGGCCTGCTGCATCGCGTGATAGATGGGGATGTAGGACACCGCGGCCAGGAGGCACCCGGCCATCATCAATCGCTTGCGGCCGAAGCGATCGGAGAGGCTGCCCATGACGATAAACAGCGGCATTCCCAGCAGCAGGGCCGCAGCCACGATGTAGTTGGCCGACGTGGGGTGCACCTTGAGGATGGCCTGGAGGTAGAACAGCGCGTAGAACTGGCCGGTGTACCAGATGACGCCCTGGCCGGCCGTTGCCCCGAACAGGGAAATCAGCACCCGCCTGAGGTTCACCCATTCGGTGAACGCCTCTTTGAGTGGCCGCGCTGATGTCATGCCTGCGCTTTTGATGTGCTCGAAGATCGGCGACTCTTTCATGCGCAGCCGGATGTAGAGCGAGATGCCGACAAGGACGATCGAAATCAGGAACGGTATGCGCCAGCCCCAGGCGCGGAAGGCCTCGGGGCCCAGGGCGTTCTGCACGACGAGGATCACGACCAGCGAGAGAAACAGGCCGAGCGTGGCGGTGATCTGGATGAAGCTCGTGTAAAAGCCGCGCTTGCCGTCGGGCACGTGTTCCGCCACGTACACCGCCGCCCCACCATATTCGCCGCCGAGCGCCAGCCCCTGCAACACGCGAATCACCAGAAGTGCGATCGGCGCGGCCACCCCGATGGTTTCGTACGTGGGGAGCACGCCCACGACCGCCGTGGCACCGCCCATGATGATGAGTGTCACGAGGAACGCATACTTCCGCCCGACCCGGTCGCCGATGCGGCCAAACACCAGCGCGCCGAACGGCCGCACGACAAACCCGACCGCGAAAGTCGAGAGGTAGGCAATGAGCGCGAAGGTATCGTTGCCTTGCGGATAAAAGAGCGGGGAGATGATGGCGGCGAGGCTGCCGAAGATGTAGAAGTCGTACCACTCAATCATCGTGCCGACCGACGAGGCCGCGATGACGTTCCAGAGACCTGTGTGACGTTCCTTTGGGTGGGGCACCGGCGAGAGCGTATCCTATGCTGGCCCGTTTCACCTCGTGGGCCTGGGGCAGGTCGAAGAACACAAGGAGACCCTTATGCAACTGCGACGGACTGTTATGGCGACTCTGGCGATTCTGGTGGTGGGCGCAAGCGCGGCCTGCGCGGTGCGGGCCCAACCGGGTCGAGGCAATTGGGTACTGCTGGGGGAAAGGAACGTGACCGATCGGCTGGACCACGACACGGTGGTGGTGACCGGGTCGAGGGGGACCTTCACGGCGGTCAAGTTCGAGATCCGGCGGCGTGCCGTGGATTTTCACCGCGTCGTGGTTCATTTTGCCAACGGAAGCGAACAGAACGTCGAACTGCGCAACACGATTCGCGCCGGCGGCGAATCGCGCGTGATCGACATTGACGGCGCCGATCGCGTCATTCGCTCGATCGACTTCTGGTACGACACGGCGTCGATTGGCCGCGGTCAGAGGGCCACGGTCCGCGTCCTCGGGCGGCACTGATACTCACGCACTCAAGGGGCGCGTCGGGCGCTACCTCTTGACTGGCGCGAGGCGCTTCAGCTCCTCGAACCAGTTGAGGACGACGTGGATCTCCTGCCGGCCGATGCTGCCCTGATTGGGGTTTTCGATCATCAGGAAGCGGCCGTCGGGTGCCACGTCAAAGTGCGTGTGGTAGCTGCCCTGCGTGCGCGTGAAGGTGTCGCGGAAGAGCACTTTCGGCGCGGCGAATTCGAGTGAAGACGTTGAGGTGACTGCCGCCGCCATCACGCTGTCTGCCGACCGGAAGAACAACTTGCGTCCATCACGCGACCAGACCGGCTCGCGCCCGCCCTCGGTCGAGACCGGCACACGCGCGTCCAATGCGGGATAGGGCTGCACGTAGACCTCCGCCCGTCCCGACTCTTCGGACACGTAGGCCAGCCACTTGCCGTCTGGCGAAAATCGCGCGCTGTACTCGACATGCGGCGAGGCCAGCAGGTTCTTTGCCGTGCCGGCCTCGACGTCGATGGCCACGATGTCGTTGTTCGTGCTGACCCGCCGGATCTCCACGAGGATCGTCCGGCCATCGCGAGACCAGTCGTTGACGTGAAAGTGATCGGCATCCTCCCAGACCTTCCGTTCCACGGCCGCCGCGCTTCCGTCGGCGGGTCTGATGAACACGCCGCGTTTGCCGTCACGTGCCGCCGCGGCATACGCCAGTTCCTTGCCGTCACTCGACCAGACGGGCGTCTCCTCCTCGTCAGGCGTGAAGGTGATGCGCGTGAGTCCCCCGCGCTGGAGGTCGGCCACCCAGATGTCGTTGTCCTGGTCCCAGAGATGCACCGCCGCGCGGCGCCCGTCTGGCGACAGCACCAGGTCCGAGTAGTTGCGAGGCACGGTCACGGCAGGACGCCCCTGTCCCTGCGGATCCACCCAGGAGAGTTGCAGCGCTTGTGCCTCCTCGCTCGCGACATACGCAAGTGCGCCGGTGTCCGACAGGGCGATTTGCGGGAAGCCGGCGGCACTGACATACACCGACTCCGGTACCGGCACGGCCGGGCCCGCCACTTCAAGGCGCTCCACGTCGAACGGCACGGCCATAATTCGGCCATCGAGAGCGTAGATGAGGTGCCCGGACATCGAATAACGCGCCTGCGCGACACCCGGGAGCACGGACCGCGCCTCAGCCGCCGCGCCATCGATCGCCTTGACGACGACGTCACGTTTTTGTGTGCCGCTCCGGGCGAGGGTATACAGCAACGCGCGTCCGCCCGGAAGAAGCTGAGGCCCGGCGAGCAGGCCACCCTCGGGCGCCGACACCAACACAGTGGGCTCGCCGCCGGTGTCGGGGATCCGCTTGATGCTCATGCCATCCGAATACACAATCGTCCCGTCGTCAGCCCAATGCAGCACACCGGCGAAGTCCGACAACGACACGAGTTCCTGCGACGGACCACCCGCCACTGACACCTTCGAGAGGCCCGACGTCGTGCGATAGATCAGTGTGTCGCCGCTCGGCGAAAACCATTGTCCGGCGCCAGGGGACTTGGTCACTGCCCGCGGCCTGACGTCGTCGAGACTCCGCACATAGAGCACCCCGTCGGCCCGGTACGCGAGCTGTCGCCCATCCCGCGACCAAGCGAGATTTGGATTATTCACATTTGCCAGCCGCTGCCCGTCATCGAGGGCCACGGTGAACCGCGTGAGCGGCCGATCGCCCACCGGTGCGGGCTTGAGGAACCAGGCTGCGGCACCAGCAAGGGCGGCGAGAAGGACGGTGCCGGCCGCGATCGCCAATGGCGATCGACGCGCCGCCGGCTGTGCCGCCCCGTCGTTCGTACGGTTCCGTTCGTCCGTCGCAGGCGCCGCCATGGCCTCGTCGAGCTCGACGCCGGCATCGCCCATGTCGCGCAACCGCTTGCGTACATCTTTCTCCAGGCAGCGCCGAAGCAGGCGTCGGACGGCCACCGGCGTCCCGGCCGGCAACGCCGCTGAATCGGGCGTGTCGCGAATCACCGCCGCCAGCACCTCGGTCACGTCGTCGCCGCCAAATGCTCTGCGGCCGGTCAGCATCTCGTAGAGAACGACCCCGAAGGCCCAGACGTCGGCGCGCCGATCGACGGCGCGGCCCTTCGCCTGCTCGGGCGCCATGTAGGCGGCGGTGCCGAGCACCATGCCGAGTTCAGTGGCGCGCGCGGTGAGCGTGGGTGAATTGGCGAGCGACGAAGCCGACGTGGCGGCATCCGTCCCGAATGCCTTGGCGAGGCCGAAGTCCAGTACTTTGGCTGTGCCATCCGGACGGACCTTGATATTGGCAGGCTTGAGGTCGCGATGGATGATGCCGGCCTCGTGCGCCGCTTCGAGCGCCAGCGCGATCTGCCGCGCGAGCGGCAGCGCTTCGTCGAGCGGGACGGGCCCGCGTGCGAGGCGCTCGGACAGGTCCTCGCCGTCAACCACTTCCATGACGATCGCGCGCAAGACGACCTCTGAGGTCGTTTCCTTTCCGGCGATTCCGGAAACGACCTCAGAGGTCCTTTTCTCGATCGCATACACCTGCGCGATAGACCTCGCCCATGCCGCCCTTGCCGAGCGGTTCGAGAACTTCATAAGGGCCGATTCTGGCGCCGGGTGCGAGGGTCATACGGGAGGCAGCAGTATCCGGCCCCGCAGCTGGAACCCCCAGCCGTGTCTCCACCAGGGCGGGCAATCTGTTACCCTCAACCCACTCTGGTGAGGCTGCCAGGCGGTGCGCGCGTCGTCGCTATAATTCAGACACCCTATGTCCCTGTCACCCGGAACACGGCTCGGTCCCTACGAGATCCTCGGTGCGCTTGGCGCGGGTGGCATGGGAGAGGTCTACAAGGCCCGTGATACGCGCCTGGACAGAACGGTTGCGGTCAAGGTTCTGACTTCACTGAGTCAGGCCGACCCGGCCGCGCGCGCCCGTTTCGAGCGCGAGGCCAGGGTGCTCGCCTCTTTCGATCATCCGCACATTTGTGCGCTCCATGATGTGGGCCGCGAGGGTGAGGTCGACTTCATCGTCATGCCTTACGTGGCAGGGGAGACGCTGGCCGCGCGGCTGACGAAGGGCCCGATGCCGGTGCCTCAGGCCGTTGAAGTGGCAATGCAGATCGCCGGCGCACTTGATCGCGCGCATGGCCACGGCATCATCCACCGCGACCTGAAGCCCGCCAACGTCATGCTGACGAAAAGCGGCGCGCGGTTGCTGGACTTCGGCCTTGCGCGGCTGGATGAACTCTCCGCTCCCGCAAACGCGGAAGAGGCGGCCACACGCATCGCCCTCACCCAGGCCGGCACGGTGATGGGCACGGTGCCGTACATGTCGCCGGAGCAGCTCAACGGAAAGCCGGTCGATTCGCGTACCGACATCTGGGCGTTCGGCTGTGTGCTTTACGAGATGCTCGCCGGCCGAGCGCCCTTCGCGGGCGAGAGCAGTCCGGCCTTGATCGGCGCTATTCTCCGATCCGAACCCGAGCCCCTGTCGCGCGTGCGACCCGGTGTGCCCGCAGCACTCGACGAGATCGTGTCAGGCGCGCTTGCGAAGGATCCGGAAGAACGCTGGCAGAACATGCGCGACGTCAAGCGTGCACTTGCCATCGCCGGCCACACTGCCGGCGCTGTGCCGCCGCCTCCTGAGTTGGCACCGGCATCGCGCAGCGCAGCCGTGCCGATTCTTGTCGCGGTGGCGTTGCTTTCGGTCCTCTGTCTCGCGTGGTTCGCCTGGCAGCGCCCTCCGGCACCGCCACTGGTGCGCTTCGACGTCACCGCGGTCGGGTCGGGCACGATCACAAGTATCACGGATGTCAGACCCTACTTTGCGGCGTCTCCAGATGGTCGGCGCCTTGTCTTCGTCGCTCATGTTGATGGCCGCAACGATCTCTGGATCAAGCAACTCGACAGTGAGAAACCGGAGCGGCTCGCCGATACCCAGAATGCCCAATCGCCTTTCTGGTCGCCGGACGGACAGTCGGTTGCGTTCTACGCGGACGGGCACGTCAAACGCAAGGCGCTCAGTGGCGGCTCGGCACAGCCGCTGTGCGAGGCTGACTCCCAGGGCATCAATGGCACGTGGAATGCCAACGGTGTCGTGCTGTTTTCGGAGTGGGGCACGCGGCGAATCCTGCAGGTGCCGGCCACCGGCGGCGCGGCGGTAGTGGTCCGAGAGGGGAAGAACCCGCTGACCTGGGCGCACTTTCTCCCCGACGGGCGCCATTTCCTCTACAACGTCTACGACTTGGAGAAGTCCACTCGCCAAGTCTTCGTGGGTTCGCTGGATTCCCCCGACGACGTGATGGTTCCTGGCATATTTGGGCGAACGCAATTTGCCGCCGGACATCTCGTGTTCTGGCGCGAGGGCGGGCTGGTGGCCCAGCCGTTCGATCTCAAGACGTTTCGGATCACCGGCGAACCCATTCCCCTGGCCGAGGATATCCACGCGTTTGAGACGACAGGGTTCGCGGCGTTCTCCGTCGCGCCGGACCTGCTCGTGTATCAGGCCGGGCCGATTAACGACCGTCTCGTGTGGCTCGATCGGCGGGGACTTGAGATTGGAAGTGTTGGGCCACCGAAACAGTACGTGGATGTGCGGTTGTCACCGGACGAATCGACAGTCGCGTTTGCTGCGCGCGATCCACGGCTGGGGACCAACGATATTTTCGTGGTCGAACTGGATCGTGGCCTGACGCGCGCGCTGACGTCAGACCGCGATACGGAGAACGGCCCTCTCTGGTCGCCCGACAGCAAGACCATCATCTACGCCGCCGATCGAAATGGGCCACCGAGCCTGCATGCGCGCAATGCCGACGGTAGCGGCGACGAACGCGAGATTGTGGCTCCCGTCAGTGGGCCGCAGGCGGGCGAGTCCGTCACACCCGATGGCCGCTCGCTCGTGTTTCTCCAGCCCAATCCGGGCACCAACTACGACATCATGATCGTGCCTGTCGATCGCAGCGGCCCACCGGTACCGATTGTCCAGACCAAGGGACGCGAGACCTCGGCGCGCGTCTCGCCGGACGGGCAATGGGTCGCCTATGCGTCAAACGCGTCGGGTCGTTCCGAGATCTTCGTGCAAGGCCTCCTCGATGGCCGCGGCCGCCGGCAAGTATCGACCGACGGTGGAAACAGCGTGCGGTGGCACGGCAGCGGGAGGGAACTGTACTTCCTTGCTGGGGCGGAGGGCAATCACGTCATGGCCGCGTCGATCGCCACGACTGGAGACCGCGTTGAATCCGCGCCTCCGCGCCTGTTGTTCGTGGCAGGCGCCGGCGTATTGGGGTACGACGTTGCGAAAGACGGCGAACGGTTTCTGGTGATCACACCGGATCCGGTGGCTGCGCGTGGAACCTTGAGCGCCGTTGTGAACTGGCCGCGCCTTCTCAGAAAGTAAATGCCTTGCACTGCATCCGCATGATCCACCAGCGATCGACCTAGGCCACAGCGTCCGGAAGGACACCGACCGTGCCGGCCGGTCTCTCGGCCACCTGACCATCCACGGGTGACGCATCGATCAGTCGCGCGAATCGATGCGTCATCCAGACGACCCGCTCGAAGACGCAGGTCACCTGCAGCAGCGCCGCCCGGTCGGCGGTCTCGATGCTGCGTTCTTCGGCCAGATAGTCCTGCCGGACCTGCTGCATCAGATCGCCGTGGTCCTCGGTGATCCGCTTCAGGAGATCGAGCGACGATCGGTCACCCGACTCGATCGCCTCGATCATTGTCAGAAGCACGAAGTCGAGCGCTTCGACAAACGTCGAGACAAGATCGCCGAGGCGGCCGCCCGGAGGCACCGCCGCGGTCACCACCGTCAGCGTTGTCATACTGTCTGCGAGGTACACGGTCAGGCTCAGTCGCGTCTGCAGCTTCGTCAATCGCTCCGTTTCGCCTGGACCGAGTTGGTGGTTCACAAGCTCGTGCTGGAACCGATCGATACGCGCGGCCACAGCGGCGAAGGGCTCGTCGATCAGAAGCGCCTCGGCGCGCTCCGGGGATCCTGGACCTGTCCGCAGTGCGGCCGAATACCGGCGAAGGCGCCTGGCGAGCCGCAGTTGTTCCTTCTCAATGAGATCGAGTGCGGTCGCCGGCTCGTCCAGCGCCTCGTCGTACAGATACTGCGGCTGCGCGTCATCCACCTCTTCGCTGACCGGGATCCGCCATTCGATGAAACGGCAGACGAGCGGGACGCGCCCCAGGACCTCGACGTACAGGAGGGGCACGAACAGTGCGACGCCCGCGATCTTGAACAGGTCCTGATACGCCGTCAGCTGCCGGCCCGCACCCTTCAGCGTGCTCGACAACGCCATCCGGGCAAACGTCGAGCCCACATTCGCTCCGTAGATGGCCATCATTGTGGGAAACGGTCCGAGCAAGCCCGTCTGCGCGAGCCCGATCGCGAGGATGGAGACGGCCGTCGATGACTGGGTGATAAACGAAAACGCGCCGGCGCCAGCAAACGCGAAGAAGTACGACTGGCCGCTTCCATTCAGCAGCGAGGTGAACCACGGGAGGCTCTTCAGCGGCTCGGCGCCCTGTTTCATCATCTCGATGCCGTAGAACAGCATGCCGATGCCGAGGACGGCGCCGAAGGCGTGGCTCTTGCGCGAACGATCGAAGGAATACGCCGCCCCGGCCACGCCAATCAAATACAGGATGGCCAGCCGCAGGTCGAGGACGGTGGCGAAGATCAGCGCGCAGCAACCGACGTTCGCCCACACGAGAATGGGCAACGCTCGCCTGACGGTGGTCAGGCCGCTCGACACGAGACTGACGAGCATGAACGCGATACCGGACGAACTCTGCACCAGCGCGCCCGTGGCGACACCGACCGCGCCGGCCACAAGCGGCCGGCGCGTGAGGACGCCGACGATCGTCCGCAGCTTCCGCCCCGCCGCCTGACGCAGGTTCGTGTCGACCATTTTCAGCCCGGTGAAAAACAGCCCGAGCCCCGCAATGATGTTGGCGGCGATGGAGTTGAGCACGCAGCGGAATCTTATCGCCCGGCATCTCGAACGGTGCAACGCCGATGTAAACAGGCTTCAATAAAGGCTAGAATCCCGGCACACAACCATGTCGCTCACTCCGGGTTCACGCCTTGGCCCCTACGAAATCGTAGCCCCTCTTGGTGCGGGAGGGATGGGCGAGGTGTATCGCGCGCGCGATACCAGACTCAATCGCGAGGTGGCAATCAAGGTGTTGCCGGAACTGTTTGCCGCCGACGCCGAGCGCCTGTCGCGGTTCACACGCGAAGCCCAGACGCTGGCCGCGCTCAACCATCCGAACATCGCCCAGATCTACGGACTCGAGGCGCAGGCCCTCGTCATGGAACTGGTGGAGGGCGACGACCTGTCGCACCTTATCTCGCAGGGCGCCCTGCCACTGAATCAGGCGCTCGCCATCGCCCGGCAGATCATCGCCGCCCTCGAAGCCGGCCACGATGCCGGCATCGTGCATCGCGATCTGAAGCCCGCCAATATCAAAGTCCGTCACGACGGGACGGTGAAGGTGCTCGACTTCGGTCTTGCCAAGGCGATACGCGCAGAAGCCTCGTCCATTGATCCGTCCACCTCGCCCACCTTGACCGCCCGCGCCACCCAGATGGGCATGATTATCGGCACCGCCGCGTACATGAGTCCAGAGCAGGCGCGCGGCAGGGCCGTGGACAAACGCACGGACGTCTGGGCCTTTGGCTGCGTGTTGTACGAAATGCTCACGGCCAGGAAGGCGTTTGACGGCGAAGACGCCACCGAGATCATCTCGGCGGTGGTCAAGAGCGAACCCGATTGGCACGCGCTGCCGACCACCGTGCCCGCCCACATCCGCACCATCGTCACTCGCTGTCTCGTCAAGGACCGCAAGGCGCGCATTCCGGACCTCTCGGTGGTGCGCTACATGCTTGATGACACGACGCCAACTCCGGTCGCCGCGGTGGACGCACCAGGGAAATCGCCGAGAGTCGGCAAAGCCTGGTACGCGGCAACCGCCCTGTTCGTCGTGACGACGATGGTGATGGGTGTGGCGTGGTATCGCGCTGGTGCGACAGCCGCAGGCCAGGGCAGATTTATCGTCGCGCCACCCGATGGGACGATGTTCACGACCGGGCCCTATGTCGGGGCCACCGCCCCGGTCATTTCGCCGGACGGTCGAACACTGGCATTCACGGCGCAGGACACGGCAGGTAGACGGATGTTGTACGTGCGCCCCATCGACTCTCTGACGGCGCAGGCACTACAGGGGACCGAGGGCGCGGCATTTCCGTTCTGGTCGCCCGACAGTGCATTTCTCGGGTATGCGATCACCGGGAAGTTGCTGAAGGTGTCCGCCACAGGCGGGCCGCCTCAGACGCTGTGTTCGCTCAATCCAGGAATCGTGAGCCGCGGAGGCACCTGGAGCCGCGAAGGCGTGATCGTCTTCAACAATGGGCCCGCGCCCCTCTACCGCACGTCATCAACCGGAGGGGCGGAGGCGGTCGTTATTGGCGCCCTTGAGGACGGGCAAACGGGCAGGCAGTTCCCATCGTTTCTTCCCGGCGGCCGCCGCTTTCTGTTTCACACGGCGGGAGGGAACAGGAACGGACTGTCCGTGGGGTCACTCGATTCGGCTGAGACGACGTGGCTGACCTCATCCGAGAGCGGCGCTGTGTTCGACGACACAAGCGGCCGGCTGCTGTTCGTTCGCCAGGGCACGTTGCTGTCTCAGGCGTTTGATCCGCGCACGCTTGCGCTCAGCGGCGATCCCGTGGCGGTCGCCGAAAACGTGGAAACGGCTGCGGTTCCAGGTGTCGTGGCATTTTCCGTGTCGGAGACTGGTGTGCTGGCCTACGGTATTGGACAGGCTGTCGGCACCGGGCTGCGAATGACATGGATGAACCGGGAGGGCAAGGTCATGGGCACCGTGGGCCCACTGGCCCCCTATCGCGGTTTGAGCCTTTCGCCGAACGGGTCGCAGGTCGCCGCACATCGGCACGAAGGCGACGGCGGCGACATCTGGGTGACCGACGTGGCGCGAGACGTGACCACGAGATTCACGCTTGATCCGACACAGGAGAACTCGTCGCCGGTCTGGTCGCCGACAGGCGACCGCATCGCCTTTCAATCCGTGCGGCAAGGCAAGCCCGGCGTCTATGTCAAGGCGTCCAATGGCGGCGCCGACGAGCGCCTGTTTGAGACCACATCGAGCCGTTTCGTTGTGCCTCTGTCCTGGTGGCCCGATGGCCGCACCCTCCTGTTCGGCGTGAGGGAGGCCGCAACAAACAGAGACATGTGGACGGTCTCGCTTGACAGGGAGCACAAGGCGGCCCCACGAGTGCACACCGCCCTTGCTGAACTGAGCGGCCAGGTTTCACCGAATGGCCGATGGCTGGCCTACCAGTCCGACGAGACGGGCTCGCAGGAGATCTACATCCAGCTGGCGACGGCGGCGCCTGGAAAGTGGGCCGTGTCCACCGGCGGCGGGCAGGCGCCGCGCTGGCGCGGCGACAGCCGGGAGTTGTTTTATCTCGGGGCCGGGAAGATTCTTGTCGTTGAGATTGGGATCAGGGGCGAGACGTTGGTCCCCGGCGTGCCGAAAGCGCTGTTTGATTATCGCGGCGTGCCGAATGTCGCGCACGGCAGCTACTTCACGTCCTACGACGTGACGAGCGACGGCCAGCGGTTCCTGGTGTCGCGACGGGAGTCCGAGGGCGATGCCGATCGATCCGCAGCTCCCATCGTCATTGTGCTCAATTGGCGGAACCGAATCGGGAAATAGGGAGACCACCATGTCCGCAGCGAACGAGACCCGTCGGCGCTTTATCACGCACTTTGCCGGCGCGGGGCTGGGCGCCACGCTTGCGCCAGGCATCATCTGGGCAAAGATGCAGGAGCAGGGCGCTGCCCGCATCACCTTGGACATGGTGACGAGCGCCCTGAAGCTGGCCGGTATCGAAAGCACAGAGGCCGAACGCCAGACCATGGTGAACGGGGCGAACCAGAGCCTCACCCGCTATGAAGCGAATCGGGCCATCGACATTCCCAACGACGTGTCGCCCCCATTTCACTTCAGCGCCCTGGTCCCAGGCATCGAGGTCGATAAGGTCGCAAAACCCTTCCGCCTGAGCGCACCGCCCGCGCTGCGCAGGCCCACCAACCTCGAGGACGTCGCGTTCTGGCCGGTTCGCCATCTGGCCGAACTCATCAGGACCCGGAAGGTCACTTCGCTCGAATTGACCGAGATGTACCTTGCGCGTCTCCATCGCTACAACGGCACGCTCAACAACGTCGTGACGTTCCTGGACGACCTGGCGCGGGCGCAGGCGAAACAGGCCGACACAGAGATCGCCGCCGGCAAGTACAAAGGCCCGCTGCACGGCATGCCGTGGGGCGCCAAGGACATCATCTCAGTCAAGGGCCACAAGACCACCTGGGGCACCGCACCACTGAAGGACCAGGTGCTCGACTACGACGCAAGCGTTGTCGAGATGCTGCGCGACGCGGGCGCCGTGTTGCTGGCGAAGCTCACGACGGGTGAGCTGGCATCGGGCGATAACTGGTTCGGCGGCCAGACAAAAAGCCCGTGGAATCCGGCCGTTGGGTCGAGTGGTTCGTCAGCCGGGCCGTCATCGGCCACTGCGGCAGGCTGCGTCGCATTCGCGATCGGTACCGAGACCAGCGGATCAATCCTCAGCCCCGCGGCGCGGTGCGGTCTTGCGGGATTGCGGCCCACGTTCGGACGCATCAGCCGCTACGGCTGCATGGCCTTGTCGTGGACGATGGATCGGCTCGGGCCCATCTGCCGGCATGCGGAGGACTGCGCGATTGTCATGCAGACTATCGCGAGGCCGGATGGCCGCGACATGAGCGTGTCGGATGTGCCGTTCAACTGGGACGCACGACTCGATATCAGAAAGCTCCGCGTCGGCTACATCAAGGAATCGTTCGACACGCTGACGAACGCCAACGCAAAGCAGAATGCGGAGAAGGTGCTCGACACGCTGCGCACCCTCGGCGTCTCGACGTTCATTCCCATGACCATTCCGATGGCCAATACGACAGGGTCCGCCCTGGGTGTGGAGTCTGCCGCGTACTTCGATCACATGACGCGGGCGGGCAAGATGGTTGGCGCGCGCGGGGGAGGACGCGCGAGCGCGTGGCTCACGCCAGCGGTGGAGTTTCTTCAGCAGCAGCGCGTGCGCGCCATGATGATGATGGAGCTCGAGCAGGCCACACGAGGACTCGACGTGTACATCGTGGCATCGAACAACACGGGTGGGACGCCGACACCGGCCGGAGGGCGCGGGCGTGGCGCCGGTGCGCCGCCCGACCCCGCCGCGGCGGCAGCGGGCCGTGGGCGCGGCGCGGGAGGTGGTGGCGGCGCGGCTGGCGCGCAGAATCCCGCAGGCCGGCATTCCACGATGGCGAACCTGGCGTGTTACCCGGCCATCAACATTCCGAACGGATTCGCGGAGAACGGCCAGCCCACGAACGTGACCTTCTTCGCGCGGCCGTTCGGTGAGGAGGGACTACTCGCCATGGCCTGTCTCTTATACACATCTCCGAGCCCACGAGACTAAGGCGAATCTCGTATGCCGTCTTCTGCTTGAA
>ENA-ORBV01000714-ORBV01000714.1-microbial-mat-metagenome-genome-assembly--contig:-NODE-714-length-75245-cov-6.292558_pt1 | contig 75245 bp, 72 predicted proteins | sample MGYA00237777_ERZ505514 | MGnify/ENA primary metagenome ERZ505514 (study PRJEB26160, sample SAMN06269048) | microbial mat metagenome | isolation source: Oligotrophic lake microbial mat | place...
CGGCAACCGAGACCCCGACACCAACCGAGACGCCGGTGCCGACCGAGACTGCCGCACCGACCCCGACGCCCACTCCGATCGGCTCGGCGAGCCGGGCATCCGTCGAGCCGATCGCGAACCTGTTGCATTGATCGAGACGCCCGCTCGGTGTTGCTCCGAGCGGACGAGATGCGGGGCCCGGCGAGCGAATCGCCAGCCCCGCATCTTCAATAGCCGCTCGCCACGTCCACGACGCCCGCCAGCGGCTCGCCCGCGCGATAGCGCCGCAGGTTCTCGATCAACAGGTCGACGAAGACGTCGAGCGCGCCGGGCATGCTCCAGGAGACGTGCGGGCTGAGCAGCACCCGCGGGTGCGTGTAGAGCCAGTGCCCTTCGGGCAGCGGCTCGGGATCGCAGGTGTCGAGCGAGGCGCGCGACACACGGCCGTCGTCGAGCGCCTCGCGCAGCGCGTCCTGGTCGACCAGGGTCCCGCGCGAGACGTTGACCAGGTGCACGCCGCGCTTCACCCGGGCGAGCGTCGCGCGACCGATCACGTGACGGGTCTCGGGTGTCGATGGGAGTGCCAGCACCAGGTGGTCGGCGCTTCCGAGCAGCGCGTCCAGATCGCGCACCAGCTCGACCCCCGCGACCGGGCTCGGCGTGTTACCGCGCCGGATCGCCACCACCCGCATGCCGAAGGGCAGCGCACGCGCCGCGACCGCAGCGCCGATCCCACCGAGGCCCATGATCCCGAGCGTTCGCCCGCCGAGCCCGCCGAGCTCCATGCGCTTCCAGGCCGCGCGACCAGCGATCCACGTCGCGGGCAGATTCTTCTCGCAGGCGAGCAACATCGCCAGCACCCACTCGGCGATCGGCACCGCGCTCGCACCGCGCGCGCAGGTCAGTACGCGATCGCCGAGGACGGCGAACGGAAAGCTGTCGACGCCCGTGCCGATGGTGTGGATCCAGCGCACGCCGCGCTGCACGGCCTGAGCGATGTTCGCGGCACCCCAGGTGAAGGTCACCAGCACCTCGCCGGTCGCGCCCTCGGGCACGTCACCGTCGGTCGGGATCGGCACCAGCTCCACGTCCGCGACCTCGCGCTCGACCCGCGCCACGCGCTCGTAGGGAAGGTGCGTCAGCACGCGCAGACGAGAACCCGGCATCGTGTGGGCGACGATACGGCGCCGGACGGTCCGGAGGCAATCGAGCGAGGTTGCAAAGCGACCTGATTTCCAACCACCTAGGTGGGATGCACCGCGTACCTCCCTCGGCTGCGGCCACGCTCGTCGCCGCAGCGCTCGCCGGGCTCGCGCTCGCGTCCTGCGGCGATGCCCCATCGACGGCGAAGCACGACGTACCGCCGGTCGCCGTCGAGATGATCACCGTCGAGCCCAGCTCGATCCACGAGACCATCGACCTCGTCGGCCAGCTCGAAGCGGACGAGTCGGTGCTGCTGAAGCCCGAGACCCAGGGCGTGATCGCAACGATCGAGTTTCGCGAAGGACAGGAGGTCGAGCGCGGCTCGCTGCTGATCCGGCTGCGCGACGAGGAGCAGCAGGCGCGCCTCGCGGAGGCCGTCGCCAACCTCATGCTGGCCGAGGACGACCACCAGCGCGCGCAAGCGCTGGCGAAGCAGCGCACGCTCTCACCCGCCGAGCTCGATGCCGCGACCTCGCGGATGAACGCCGCACGCGCCCGGCGCGATCTCGCGCAGGTCGCGCTCGATCGCACCGAGATCCGCGCCCCGTTCGACGGCGTGCTCGGCGCGCGCCTGGTCTCGCCCGGTGACCGCGTGGACGACGACACCGACCTGGTGCGCATCGATGCCCTGTCGCGCCTGCGCCTCCTGTTCGCCGTGCCGGAGGTCGGCGTCGCGCTGGCCAGGGTCGGACTCCAGCTCCAGATCGAGGTCGCGGCGTTCCGCGGCCAGACCTTCCCCGGCGAGGTCTACTTCGTCGCGCCGTCGCTCGACCCGGCCAACCGCCGCCTGCTGATGAAGGCGTTCGTGCCCAACGAGTCGCGCCGGCTGCGGCCGGGCTTCTTCGCCAACATCCAGCTCGAGATGCCGCGCCACGACGACGCGATCGTGGTGCCGGAGTCGGCGATCGCGTACGACGCCGCCGGACCGTTCGTCTGGCGCGTCGGCGAAGACGGCATCGCGACGCACGTGCCGGTGAAGATCGGCGTCCGGCGTGAAGGTCAGGTCGAGATCACGGCCGGACTCGCGGCGGGCGCCCGCATCGTCTCCGCCGGGACGCACAAGGTCGCGAGCGGCGCCGCGGTCCGTGCGGTGCAAGCGCCGGACGCGGCGAGCGCTGGCGACCCTCCGGACGCGGGTGCGGCGCCGTGAAGCTCTCGCAGATCTGCATCGAGCGCCCGGTCCTGGCGACGGTGCTGTCGCTGGTGATCGTGCTGTTCGGCGCGATCGCGCTCGGTCGCCTGCCCAACCGCGAGTTCCCGGACGTCGAGCCACCGGTCGTGTCGGTGACGACGGTGCTGCCCGGCGCCGCACCGGAGGTGGTCGAGACCTCGGTCACGCAGCCGCTCGAGGATCAGCTCATCGCCATCGAGGGCGTCAAGCATTTGACGTCGCTCAGCCGCGAGCAGGTGTCGTCGATCACCGTCGAGTTCAGCCTCGATCGCGACGTCGACGTCGCCGCCAACGACGTCCGCGACCGGGTCGCACGCGCGCGCGACGACCTCCCCGACGACGCGGACGAGCCCGTGGTCGCCAAGCGCGACGCCGACGCGAGCCCGATCATGTGGCTGGCGCTGTTCGGCGAAAAGTTCTCCCAGCTCGAGATCTCGACCATCGCCGAGACCCAGGCCCAGGACCGGCTCGCCAAGCTGCCCGGGGTCTCCGAGGTGCTGATCGCGGGCGAGAAGCGCTTCTCGATGCGTCTCTGGATCGACAGCTCGCGGCTCACGGCGCACGGGCTGACGATCGCCGACGTCCAGGCGGCGCTGACGCGCGAGAACGTGGATCTGCCGTCGGGCCGCGTCGAAGGGCGCGACCGCGAGTTCACGATCCGAACCCTGGGCGAGCTGAAGACGGTCGAGGAGTACGAAGCGCTCGCGGTCGCAAGCGTCAATCAACAGACGGTGCGCCTGCGTGACGTCGCGCGGGTCGAGATCGGGCCCGAGGACGAGCGCAAGATGGTGCGCTTCAACGGCAAACCCGCGGTCGGGCTCGGCATCGTCAAGCAATCCAAGGCGAACACGCTCGACGTCGCCAACGCCGTCAAGGCGGAGGCGCTGGACATCGCCAGGACCCTGCCGCCGGGGCTCGAGATCCAGACCGCCTTCGACTCCTCGATCTTCATCGAGCGCTCGCTCGCGGACGTGACCCAGACGATCCTCGAGTCGGTGGTGCTGGTGGTGATCGTGATCTTTCTCTTTCTGCGCTCGCTGCGGGCGACGATCGTGCCGACGGTCGCGATCCCGGTGTCGCTGATCGGCACGTTCGCCGTCCTCTACTGGCTCGACTTCTCGATCAACACGCTGACCCTGATGGGCCTGACGCTGGCGATCGGGCTGGTGGTCGACGACGCGATCGTGGTGCTCGAGAACATCACGCGCTGGGTCGAGGAAGGCACCGAGCCAATGGAAGCCGCGCGGCGCGGCATGGACGAGATCGCGTTCGCGGTCGTCGCGGCGACGGTGTCGACGGTCGCGGTCTTCCTGCCGCTCGCTTTCCTCAGCGACACCACCGGGCTCCTGTTCCGCGAGTTCGGCATCACGGTGGCGGCCTCGGTCGCGATCTCGGGCTTCGTCGCGCTCACGCTCTCGCCGATGCTCTGCGCGCGCATCCTCCGCCGGCAAGCCGCCGAGCATGGCCTGAAGGCGCGGCTCGCGCGCGCCTTCGACCTGCTCGCCGACGCCTATGGACGAACGCTCCGTCCGGTCCTGACGCATCCGAAGATGACACTCGTGCTCGGGTTGGCTTGGGTCGTGCTCGGCTTCCTGCTGCTCGGGCGTATCGAGCGCGAGTTCATCCCGACGGCCGACCGCGACTCGGTGCGCGCGTTCATACGCGCGCCGGAGGGCAGCACGCTCGAGTACACCGACCGCTACCAGCACGCGGTCGAGAAGGTCATCCTCGCGGTGCCGGAGGTCGTGAAGGGGTTCTCGGTGGTCGCGCTCGGCGTCGGTACGCCGGGGCTGGTCAACGAGGGCGCCATCTTCGCGACGCTCAGCCCGTCGGGCGAGCGCGCCAGGAGCCAGATGGTGATCGTCGACGAGCTGCGCGGCCAGCTCGGCGAGATCGGCGGCATCCAGGCCTTTCCGATGAACCTGCCGGCGATCAGCACGACCGGCGGCGGCGCCCTGGTCTCGCTGGTCGTACAGGGACCGGACGTGGCGCAGCTCGCGCGCTACGTCGACGAGATCCTGCAGCGCGCGCGCGGCATCGCCGGCCTGGTCAATCTGCAGACCGACCTGCTGCTCAACAAGCCGCAGCTCGAGGTGCGCATCGATCGCGAGCGTGCCAGCGACCTCGGCGTCTCGGTGCGGCAGATCGCGAGCACCTTGCAGATCCTGTTCGGCGGCCGCGAGCTCTCGACCTTCAAGCTACGCGGCGAGACCTACGACGTGATCGCGCAGCTCGACCGCAGCGAGCGCATGAGCCCGCGCGATCTACTCGAGAGCTACGTGCGCAGCGACGACGGCCGCCTGATCCCGCTCGCCTCGCTGGTCACGCTGGAGGAGTCGGTGGCGCCGCGCGGGCTGCCGCACTTCGACCGGCTGCGCTCCGCGACCATCACCGCGAGCCTCGCCGCCGGAGCGACCCTCGGCCACGCCCTCGACGAGCTGAGCGCGATCGCCGCGGACGTGCTCCCCGACGGGCAGGGCTATCGGGTCACCTTCTCCGGCGAGTCGGAGAGCTACTTCGAGTCCAGCAACGCGCTGCTGTTCGCCTACCTGATGGCGGTCGTCATCATCTACCTGGTGCTGGCGGCGCAGTTCGAGAGCTTCGTCCACCCGCTGACGATCCTGGTCGCGGTCGCGCTGTCGTTCACCGGCGCCCTGGTCACACTGCTGCTGACCGGCGGCACCCTGAACCTGTTCAGCGAGATCGGCCTCGTCATGCTGGTCGGGCTGGTCACCAAGAACTCGATCCTGATCGTCGAGTTCGCAAACCAGCTCCGCGAGCGCGGCATGGGCCTGGTCGAGGCGACCTACGAGGCGTCGCGCACGCGCTTCCGGCCGATCCTCATGACTGCCCTTTCCACCATCGTCGGCATCCTGCCGATCGCGCTCGGCAGCGGCGCGGGCGGCGAGGCGCGGGCGCCGCTCGGGGTGGCGGTCGCGGGCGGCATGTTCTTCTCCACCGTGCTGACCTTCCTGGTGGTACCGGTGACCTACGTCGCGATGGACCGGCTGCGCGCACGCGTGCTGGGTGGCGCGCGCGCGACGGCGGCTGCGGACGACGGCGCTCACACCGCCCCGCGCTAGCTCGGCCAGGGCACAGCGGCGCCGGCCGGTAGTGGGGGCTTTTGCTCTGGAACGGTGTTTCGTCCGCGGCTCGACTGTGGGCCGCGACCTACGCTACACCCGGATCGGCGGAGGCCACGGCTTCCGAGATCGCCCATGACAATCTGCGTTGCCGCCATGTGTTGCGAGGAGATCGATGGAGTCGTTCTCCCATTCATCGTCGGCGCGTCCGATCGCATGCTCACGTCGATTGGGGATGTCGAATTCGAGCCAGACACCCCCAAGATTGTCCAAGTGGCACCATCCATCGCCGTCATGACGGCGGGCGATATCAGCATCCATGCCGAGATCTTGGCTGGCGTAAGGCTCGCGCTCGACATGTTTGCCCAGGTCAACCCGAACGAATGGATCGGCGTCGAAACAGTGGCGCAAGCATACGGTCGCCTTTACGACATGGCTAGGCTCAGGCGCGCGGAGAACGCCATCCTGACCCCACTGGGCTTGAAGGCTGACTCATATTTGGATGGGCGCGTCGCGCCCGATATTGCCCAAGACCTCCTGCGCCAAATGGGAGAGTTTCCCGACTTGCCAGTGCACGCGATCATCAGTGGTGTCGACCCGAGTGGCCCCCATATTTTCGTGCTGTACGACGGCGTTGTTCGCCATGAGGATCGCGTCGGTTTCGCGGCCATTGGGGGCGGTGTCGAGCACGCCAGTTCCCATTTGATGTTTATGCGGCATACGGCAGCCAAGCCGATGCCGGAAACCATGTTCCACGTCTTCTACGCGAAGCGACGAGCCGAAGTTGTGGCCGGCATAGGTGGGGCGACCGACATGTTCATTGCTGGCCCAACCTTCCGCAACTTCATGTTCCTCCCCCCCGAACTCGTCAATACGATCGCGCGCGGATACGACGGCGCACAGAAGGGGTTCAATGACGGCCTCGCCAAAGGGCTGACGTTTTTCGCGGACCCGATTCGGGCGAGCATGCGGGACGCGGCGCGCAAAGGGCGTGAAGAGAAAAAGGGTGAATAGGTCAGCGCAAGATAATGACATCCTCGTCGTGTACCAAGCTAACGATCTCCTCGACCGTCCAGACGTGATCGGCGATCCCCGCTTCCATCGCGGGAGTGACGCGCAAAGTCTGGTGAACGCGCGCGAAGTTGTAAAACATAAAGAACATCGCGAGTGCGTGAACGTGGTTCTCGACCTTCTTGCTGAATGCATTGGTCAAGCGCGTAAAGCGCCGCATGCCCATGCGGATCGTCAGGTTGGCGCGCTCGACGTAGCTGGTCGAGATGTGGCGCGGGTCGGGGTTGCCCTCGATCTTCTTGACGGTTGAGCCCGTGCAGACAGGCGGTGAGTAGCGGCCGGCCTCCGCAGGGCCAGTGCCGTACAGCTTGACCAGCATCGCGTAGTCGATCGCGCCGCCGAACGCGTCCTCGACCGCCGACAGGTACGCGCCGTGGCCGTCCGTCGTCAGCTGGACGCGATGCTTCACGCGGCCGGCGAGATCCTGCATGAACTCCCACGCCGCGCCCGCGTCGCGAGTGCCGACCAGCCACGAGATCATGAGCTTGGTGTCGGCATCCATCGCCGTCCACGTCCAGACGGAGCCAACGCCGAACTGTCCGCGCTTCTCCTCGGGCACGTTCTTGTCCTTGGCCCCCACGAAGCTCCAGACCTCGTCGGCCTGGATACGCTTGCTGGTCAGGTTGCCGATCGCCCCGTCCTGATAGGCGGCGCACGCCTCCCCGACCGAGACGAGCAGACGCAGGACGGTCTTCTTGTCGGCGCCCGTGATCCGGCACGTTGCGCGGATGGACATCCCCTCGCAGAGGCAGTGAACGATCTGGGCGCGGCGCTTGGTGTCCAACCTGTTCATGGAGTGACTATGCTTGCTCGAGCAAGTATAGTCAAGGAAAATCGGCTTTGCCCAGTAACCAGCTCCCTTGACCTCGGCTCTTGGGCAGCGGGCGAGGTTTTTTTGGGCAGCGCGTCGAGGACGAGATGTGCCAAGGGACGCCAAGGAACCAGAGCTGGTGCGTTGCTTGCGCGTCCCCGCCCCGGGGCGCTATCTATCCCACCCATGTCAGCGTTGATTCGGTGGTGAGCCATGCGAGGGCGTTCCGTTGCCAGGGAAACGCCGTCTCGATAGGGTTTGCAACATGACCCGCGGGCTGAGTCCAACAGGCGCTCCATGACAACCGAAAAGCCGCTGGTCCAACGGCTCCTGTTCTGGGACGAGGAGAAACCCACCCTCAACACGCTCGCTGCGCTCTCATCGGATCAGCTGGCCGTTGTTGCAGAGTTCGTAGAGCAGAAGGGCTTCTCGTCGGATTTTCACGACACCCTTGATCTCGCGCAGCGGCTTGGCATCTCGCACGAAGGCACGCTGGATGTTTTGCGGTATGTCGGATTTCTCGACAACCAGCGTCAGCAGTTCTCGCTTTCTACCGACGACATTATCGATGAATTTCAGCTTTACGCCCAGCGCCGTAGTCCGGGCGAACTCGAAACTCGACTGCGAGAGCGTGAGCCTCTTCTTCGGAGGCTTTTTAGTGCGCATCCGGTGTCGGAGCTTCGGGCAAAGATTCAAGAGGTCTCGACGGCCATCGTACCGATGGGCGTCTCGTTCACCTCTCTCTGTGACCTGAGGCCGGTGTTCAACGACGAGCGCGACAAGATCGTAGAGTACGCAGTGGCGGCACTCATCCGCATCGACACGCGCAGTAGTGGCGGTGAAGACTCGAACCTCATTTTCCAGCTTGATCTAATGGGACTTGAATCTCTAGAAGCTGCGGTCGCGCAACTGCGAAAAAAGTGGAGCGCCATTTCGTCTCTGCGGGACCAACTCTTGGGGGGTAGCCGATGAGCGCCGATCCTCAGCCGTCCATGGCGGCGACTCCATCCCGTTCCCGGTCGGGGCGCTCGACAATCGGCGGTGTGCATCCACGGCTAGTCCGTGGCGGGCGCGCGTCGAGCGATAGCCTCCGCGAGTTTGTCGAGACTAGACGCTCATTTCCGGGGCGCATCGAGGACGTTTCGAGTTATTCGACGCTTCGCGTTGCGGCTAAGTGGCCCCATGCAGACCTTTCGCTCATCGGAGATCCTCGCCAACTTGAAGAGGGCCTCGTATCCGCGATCTCAAAGGGCATAAGCACGCTTGACATGGATCTTGTAATCGCACCGCTCGGGGGGGCGCTGCGGGCCTTTTGGGCGGACTCGGGAATGGTTGTAATCGGGGCGCCCGTCGCCTTTGATAGCGACAACCAAACTCTTGACGCGCCACAACATGCTACTACCCACCAAGAAGCCGCCCATCACTCAGAACCGGAGCACCTCGGTGACTTCTCCGTAGCTCAAGCGATGTCTTGGGCGGCGACCGGGATTGTGAGTGAGGCATCGAGCCAAAGCATTTGGTCATGGCTGGCCGCCAGCGCAAGCGCGGCGGCGCTATGGGTAGTCGCCGGTATTGACGCGGTCGTACTTGCCGCGGCCGCACTGGCGACCATCGCCTCAGTCGCGAGAATCACTAAGGACATAAAATCCGGCCAGTTTGGCCTGACTAAGTCTCTTGGCCGATTGTTCGAGATTCCATCATACCTGGCGCTCATTGCCATCGGGGGGATCATCGACATCGGGCTACAAGTGCCTGCGGTGGTTAGCGCAAAGTCGCTTATTGCTACTCTCGTCGTAATCCCATTCTGTGCAACGTCATCGTTCCGCTCGATCTTTTTCGTGTTGTTCGGACCAGATAACCGAGTCGAGACGTTTATCTTTGGATTGCGCAAGCTTCTTAGCGAAGTCATAAAGCCACCTGCTAACAACTGAGGCAGTGGCACTCTGCCGCGCCGAGTGGGCGACCTAAGACGGGGTGGGCACCAAGCTCGTGCATCTCGTGAATCAACACGCGGATGCTGTGGCAGATGAGTTCGAACGCTACGAGCGAGGTCCGAGCTTGGCCGCCCAGCGCGTAGCAGCGGCTTTCTTGGCGATTGCCGACCGCTTCTTGGCCGACAGCTTGGCCGCCCTCGCCTGCCCGCCCTTCGACGCCCCGAGCTTGCTCAGGGCCTGGGCGTGCTTGTTCTTCGGTTTCTCGACAAGCGGACCGCCGATCGCGTGCTCGACCGCACGCATGGCCGATCCGATCCCGTCGTCGTCCCCTCGCTTGCTTGCTCCTGAAGGCATGCGTCGAGGATGTCACGCGTGACCGGGGTTGTCGATTGGGCGAAATGCGGAAACGCCGTTAGGAATCAAAAGCCCCCACTACCCGCCGGCCGGCCATCTTGCGTCACCGGCCGAGTTCTTCTCAGCATGGTGGAGGAGCACGGCCGCTGCACACAACGGAAGACACGAGGGCGGGCAGCACGCTCGAAGGTGAGATCGAGTCCGCGGCGGCGCTCGCGTTCCTGCGACGAAGCTGGATCGTCGAACGGGTCGCGTGGGGCGTGATGGCGCTGCTGTGCGTCGCTGGCCTGCTCGGGCTCTTCGGCGGCGGGCCGTTCAGCAGCAGGCACCTGAGCGCCCGCGATCTGGAGCTGCGCTACGACGGCATGGTCCGTATGGGCACACCGCAGACGCTCAAGCTGCGCGTCACGCCCGTGCACGGCGCAGCCCGGATCGCGCTCGCCAATCTCGCCGAGGCGCGCCGCAGCCACGGCCTCGAGCGCCTGAGCCAGATCCGTTGCGCGGTGCTCGAGCGCAACGGCTGCATCAGCATCATTCCCGAGGCGCACGCGAAGGCCTGAGCGCACCTTTCCGCTCAACGTTCGCGGCTCGCCGACCGATGCACTTGCGGCCCCCGGTGCGGAGCCGAACGAGGAGGAGAGCATGGCGGAGGAGACGGCGAAGCTTGCAGCGGACGTTCTGATCGTCGGCGCCGGACCGGTGGGCCTCACCACGGCGCTCGCCCTCACGCAGCACGGCGTCCCCTGCCGGATCATCGACAGGAACGCCGAGCGCACCGACAAGTCGAAGGCGCTCGTGCTGTGGAGCCGCTCGCTCGAGATCCTCGACGACCTGGGTGGCGCGACGCCGTTCCTCGCGGCGGGCATGCGCGCGCACGGTGCGAGCCTCTACGGCAACGGCATGCGGCTCGTGCAGGCGAACCTCGACGACGTCGACAGCCCGTACCCCTTCGTGCTGATGATCCCGCAGAGCGAGACCGAGCGCGTGCTCGAGGAGCGCCTCGCCGCCCGAGGTGTCCACGTCGAGCGCCGCGTCGAGCTGACCGAGCTCCGTACCGAACCCGACGGCAACACGGCGACCCTTGCCCATCCGGACGGACGGAGCGAGCTCGTGCGTGCCGCCTGGGTCGTCGGCTGCGACGGGGCGCACAGCACCATCCGCCACCAGCTCGGCCTCGAGTTCGCGGGCTCGACCGAGCCCAACGACTGGATCCTCGCCGACGTGCACGTCGTCGGGCCGCTCGCCGGCGACGAGCTCAGCCTCTACTGGCACACCAAGGGAATCCTCGCGTTCTTCCCGATCGCACCAGGCCGCTTCCGCTTGATCGCCGACGTCGGCACGGCCCCCGGCCTCGACCACCCGCATGATCCGACGCTGGCGGAGACACAGGCCATTCTCGACGAGCGCGGACCTGGCGGACTGTCGATGAAGGATCCGGTCTGGCTCGCCGGGTTTCGCATCAACGAGCGCAAGCTCGTCGAGTATCGGCATGGCCGCGTCCTGCTCGCCGGCGACGCGGCACACGTCCACAGTCCGGCGGGCGGTCAGGGCATGAACACCGGCATGCAGGACGCCTACAACCTCGCCTGGAAGCTCGCGCTGGTGCGCGCGGGCCGCGCGCGCGAGTCGCTGCTCGACACCTACAGCTCGGAGCGCAGTGCGGTCGGCGACACCGTGCTGCGCAACGCGGGCGCGATGACCCGCGTCGCAACGATGCGCAATCCGATCGCGCAGGAGCTGCGCAACCGGCTGGTCCCGCTGATCGCGTCACTCGAGTTCGTGCAGGCGCGCTTCAAGGAGACGCTCTCCGAGACCGCCATCGAGTACGGCTCGAGCCCGCTGAGCGGCGAGCACCGCGGCCTCACCGAGCACGCCTGGCTGCTCGGCGGCGGCGTCCATCCGGGCGCGCGCGCCCTGGACGCGCCGCTGACCGACGCGGCCACCGGCGCGCCGACGTCGCTGTTCGCAGCACTCGTCGGCACGCCGCACACCCTGCTCCTGTTCAGCGGACCGCACCACGACGACACCCGCGTGGCCGCTCTGCTCGAGGTCGCGAGCTCGAGCACGAAGCCCTTCGGGGACGCCATCCGACGCTGCCTGGTCATGGCGGCGGGCGCCGCGCCGCGTGCTGTTCCACCTTCGGTGCGCGTGCTGCTCGACCCCGAGCTGGCGCTGCACCGCCGCTACGCAGCAACGACGCAGTCGCTCTACCTGATCCGCCCCGACGGCTACGTCGGCTTCCGCGGCCAACCGGCGGATGCCGCAAGCCTGCGCGCACACCTGGAGCGCTACCTGGTCCCGGCCACCTCGAACGACTCGCGCGAGACCACCGACGTAGACGTATAGGTACGCTCACCGCCACGTGGCAAAGCAATTCGAGAGGCGCGGCGGCGACAGCGAAGACCGCCCGCTGCGGGTGCTCGCCGGTGGCCGTAAAGGCTACGCCAAAGCGCGCCGCTACCGATAGTCGGTCGTGCATCTTCCTTGCACCGGCGCTCGGCGAGGTGTCTGATCCGGTCGGTGGCTCCAGCCGATCTTCCCGACATGGTGGCGGCGGCTCTCGCGCGTGCGGCCGAGAGCGGCTTCCCGCTCTCCTGCGAGCCCGAGGTCGGCCGCCTGCTCGCGACCCTCGCGGCCGCCGTGCCACACGGTGGCTCGATCCTCGAGATGGGCACCGGCGTCGGCGTCGGGACGGCGTGGATCCTGCACGGCCTCGCTGCGCGAACGGACGTGCGCGTCACCACGGTCGACGTCGATGCGACGACGGCGGCCGTCGCGCGCGGCGGCGCCTGGCCGTCCTTCGTCGCGCTCCTCGTCGCCGACGTGCTCGCGGTGCTCGACGAGCTCGGCTCGTTCGATCTGATCTTCGCCGACGCGCAGGGCGGCAAGTGGACCGGGCTGGCGCGTACCATCGCCGCGCTGCGACCCGGCGGCCTGCTGCTGGTCGATGACATGACGCCGCTGGCGTGGATCGACGACACGCACCGGGTGAACACCGAGCGTGTCCGTGCGACCTTGCTCGGCCACGCCGAGCTCGCGAGCGTGGAGCTGGCATGCGGCTCCGGCATGATCCTCGCTGCACGGCGGCGTTGGCTCGCGCCGTAGGCGACCGGGCAATCCGTTCCGCCTTCGCGTACGTATCTCCGCGGAGGTCGCGCGCAGCACGCAATTCTCGATGAGCTTCACACTCCGACTCCGCGGAACCGCACTCGGCGCGCTCTTTTTCGTGCTCGTCGCCAGCGGCGCACGCGCGCACGATTTCTGGATCGAGCCCTCGAGCTTCACACCGAAGCCGGGCGATGCGGTCACGCTGCGCCTGCTGGTCGGTGAGCGCTTCGCCGGCGACGCGGTGCCACGCAGCGCGGAGATGATCGCCCGCTTCGTCGCCGCCGGTCCCGCGGGCGAGGCCGCGGTGCGCGGTCGCGAAGGTGGCGATCCGGCCGGGTTCGCGCTGCTGGGAGCACCGGGGCTGTACGTGATCGGCTACCGCAGCAAGCCGCTCTCGATCGAGCTCGAAGCGGGCAAGTTCGAATCCTATCTCCAGACCGAGGGACTCGACGCGATCAGCAGCCTGCGCGCCGCGCGCGGCGAATCCGAGAAGCCCGCGCGCGAACGCTACTCGCGCTGCGCGAGATCCCTGCTCGCCGCCGGCCCCGAGGCACTAGGCCAGGCGGACACCCCGCTCGGCTTCACGCTCGAGCTGGTCGCCGAGAAGAATCCCTACACTCTCGCCGCGGGCGACGAGCTGCCGCTGCGCCTGACGTACGACGGCGCACCGATCGCAGGCGTCCTCGTCACGGCCATCAGCCAGGCGAACCCCGGTGCGAGCGTCGCCGCGCGAACCGACGCCGCGGGGCGGGTCTCGCTACGTCTCGCCACTGCCGGGGTCTGGCTCGCGAAGGCCGTGCACATGATCGCGCTGCCGCGCGGCGGCGACGCGGAGTGGGAGAGCCTCTGGGCCTCGCTCACCTTCGCGATCGGCGCCCCGCGCGCCGCTCAGTAGTCCTGCAGGGTGGCGAACCGGTCGCGGTGGTAGGCCGCGTCACCGAGCAGGATCTCGGCCGCGCGGGCACGCTTCAGATAGAAGCCGACGTCGTGCTCGTCGGTCATGCCGATGCCACCGTGCATCTGCACCGCCTCGCTCGCGACCAGCACGAAGCCCTCCGACAGGCGCGCCTTGGCAACCGCGGCGAGCATCGGCGCGTCGGGCCCTCCGTCGTCGAGCGCGCGTGCCGCCGCCATCACCGCGGAGCGGCCGAGCTCGATCTCGATGAACATGCGCGCCGCGCGGTGCTTGAGCGCCTGGAACGACCCGATGGTGACGCCGAACTGCTTGCGCTCCTTGAGATAGGCGAGCGTCATCTCGAACGAGCGCACCATGCCGCCGAGCATCTCGGCGCACAGTCCCACCAGGGCACGATCGATCGTGGCGTCGAGCACGTCCGCGCCGGCGCCGAGCGTACCGATCAGGTCGCTGGCCGGAACCTCCGCCCCGTCGAGCTTCACGATCGCGGCGACGCGGTGGTCGACGAGCTGCTGGCGCGCGACCGTCACGCCGCGCGCGTGCGGGTCGACCAGGAAGAGCGAGATCCCGGCGCGGTCGCCTGGCGCACCGCTGCTGCGCGCCGACACCACCAGGCGCTCGGCAGCAGCGCCGTCGAGGACGATGTCCTTGACACCCGTCAAGCGAAAGCTACCGCCCGTACCGGCTGCGGCGCTGGTGGTGACGTGGTGCAGGCGGTGGCGCGTGCGCGGCTCGTGGTGCGCGAGTGCGAGCACCGCCTCGCCGCTCGCAACGCGGGGCAGGAGCTGCTTCTTCTGCGCCTCGCTGCCGCCGCGCAGGATCGCGTTGCCCGCGAGCAGCACCGTCGACAGGAACGGCTCCGGCGCCAGCACCTTGCCCAGCTCCTCGAGCACGACGATCGCGTCGGCGTAACCGAGCCCGAGCCCGTCGTACTCCTCCGGCAGCAGCATTCCGGGCCAGCCGAGGCCGGCCATGGTCCGCCACAGGTCGGGCGAGTACCCGATCGTGTCGCCCGCGTCGCGCAGCGCGCGCAGGCGCGACACCGGGAGGCTCTGGCGCGCGAAGTCCGCGGCCGTGCTCTGCAGGAGCTGCTGCTCGTCGGTCAAGACCAGATCGCTCACGGCTGCTCTCCGTTCCGTCGTCCGTGCCCGAGCGCGGCCACGACCTCCGCGCACGTGGTGACCGTCGCCAGCAGCCGCACGGTGTGCTCGACGACCATTTTCGCGTACTCGGCCGGCGTGCCGGTGACGCCGTCGTGCGGCATCACCACCTGGTAGCCGCGGTTCACGGCTTCGATCGTCGTACCGAGCAGCGCGATGTTGAGGCTCACGCCGAGCAGCACGACGGTCGTCACGCCGAGGCAGCGCAGCAGCGAGTCGAGCTCGGAGTCGTGGAACAGCGACACCCCGTGGTGGCGCGGCACGAAGTAGTCCGACGCGGCGGGACCAAACTCGGGGATCAGCGCTGCTGGTTCGCTGCCGGCCAGCAGGCCGGGTCCGCCGGCCTTGCGGGTCGCGGCGAACAGCCGGCAGTTCATGGTCACGCCGCCGCCGTCCGGCCGGCGGACGACGGTGCCGTGCAGGACCGGCGTCTTCGCCGCCCGTGCCGCGTCGAGCACGCTCGCGGCGCGCGGCACGAGCCCGCTGTCACGCACCGCGTCGGCGAGCGCGGACAGGGCACCGCCGCTACCGATCACGCCGCGCTGGCACTCGACGGTGATGACGGCGCTGGTCTCCGGGCGCAGGACTTCGCGTAGGTCGATGGGCATGCGGTAACTCCGATCGCGGCGCACGTTAGCCCGGACGTCGCCCCTCCGCCAAGCGGCTCACGCATCAGCGCGCGCAACGCACCCGAGCGAAGCGAGCCAGAGGAGTGGGGCCCCGGCGGGCTTTGCCCGATGGGGCGAGGAGACGGGTTTCCTCGTGGCGACTACCCCCCGGCGGGCTTTGCCCGATGGGGCGAGGAGAGAGGTCCCCTCGCTTCAATCAATGAGGACTCCTGGGTTCAGGATCCCGTGCGGGTCCAGCTCCTTCTTCGCGGCGGCGAGCGCACGTGCGAAGACGTCGGGGCGCTGCCGGTCGTACCAGGGCCGGTGGTCCCTGCCCACGGCGTGGTGGTGCGTGATCGTTCCGCCGAGGCGGATCAGCGCCTCGGACGCCGCGGCCTTGATCTCCGCCCACTGCTGCACCTGCGAGCCGCGCTTGCCCGGCGCGATCACGGAATAGTACGGCGCCGGACCGTCGGGGTAGACGTGCGTGAAGCGGCAGTTGACCTGGCCCGCGCCGCACACGCGACGCACGGCGTCCTCGGTCGCCGCCATCACCTCGGCGTGGAAGGCGGGGAAACGGTCCCAGGTGATCGCGGTCTCGAAGGTCTCGCTGATCATGCCCATGGCCGCGAGGGCATCGCGCAGATACGGCCCGTCGAGGAACGCCTTGCGCCAGGCGCCCACCGCGCCCTCGCGGCCGCCGGAGTCGTCGCCGCGCGTCTCGCCGGCGTTCGCCGGAACCGCACCGCCGTGGTCGCGGCACAGCTCCAGCGCACGCGTCATCCACGCGTCGGGGCGATGGTCGGCCGACTCGAAGCCGATGACCAGGATCGCCGCGTCACCTGCACCGGCGCCCGACGTCATCGCTTCGCCGGGATCGAGCAGCCGGCAATTGGTCGGCGCGAGAGCGGACTGCGCGAGCGCGCGCACGGCCTCGGCGCCGGTCAGCGTGCTCGCGAAGCTCACCGACGCCGACGCCCGCCAGCGCGGTCGGTCCTGCAGCCGCATCCAGGCCTCGGTGATGATGCCGAGGATGCCTTCCGAGCCCATGAACAGGCGATCGGGGCTAGGCCCGGCGCCCGAGCCCGGCAGCCGCCGCGACTCGACGACGCCGGTCGGCGTCACCACCCGCAACGACTGCACGAAGTCGTCGATGTGCGTGTAGAGGGTCGCGAAGTGACCGCCCGAGCGGGTCGCGATCCAGCCGCCGAGCGTGCTGAGCTCGAACGACTGTGGAAAGTGACGCAAGGTCAGCCCGTGCGGGCGGAGCTGGTCCTCGAGCGCCGGTCCGAGGATGCCGCCCTGGATGCGCGCCGCGCGCGACGTGCGGTCGATCTCGACGGCGCGGTCGAGATGCCCGAGATCGATCGTCACCACGCTGCGCTCGGTCGCGGGCGGCTCGATACCGCCGACGACGCTCGAGCCGCCGCCGTACGGGATCGCGATCGCACCCACCGCATCGCACCAGTCGAGCACGGCCACGACGTCGTTCTCGTCGCGCGGCCGCGCCACCACGTCGGGCGGGTTCGGGTACTCGCGTGCGAGTGCGCGCACGACGTCGCGAAACGACTTGCCGTAGGTGTGACCCGCGCGCTCCTCGACCTCGCTCGAGCAGAGATGCGCGAGGCTCGCCGGCGGCGCGATCCGCGGCGCGCGCAAGGACAGCTCCGCGATGCGCGGTGGCGGCGTGATCGCGGGCACGTCGATAGCGAAGCGGGCCGCCAGGAGCTGCGCGATGCGTCCCTGCTGCTCGGCGTTCGGGCCGTGGCCCTCGTACCCCCAACCCCAGAACTTGCGGCGCGGCTTCGGCTCGGAGCTCATGCGCGTGTCCTCCCACTCAACGCAGTCCGTTGGCAACCCTTTCGCGCGCCTCTGTCGCGCGCTTCTTGCGCGCGCCTCTTGCATCACGTCGAACCTTCGGCAGATCTGAACCGGGTGAGCCTCGAGCTACGCGATGCGCGCCGCTCCGCGACCGATCGCGCCTGGCTCCGCAACGTCTATCCGCTCTACCTGCACGACCTGTCGGCGTTCGATTCGGCGTATTATCAGCTCGACGCGCGCGGCAACTGGCAGCCCGACCATCTGCCGTCGTGGCTCGGCGACGATCACGATCTGCCACTGGTGATCGCGGTTGCCGGCCGGCGCGTCGGCTTCGCGCTGGTGAACCAGGCGCCCTCGCCGCACATCATGGCCGGCTGCGACTTTCGCCTGTCGGAGTTCTTCGTCCTGCGACGCGAGCGCCGCAGCGGAATCGGCACGCTTGCCGCGCACGCAGTGTTCGACCTCCATCCGGGACGCTGGGAGGTCAGCGAGCTGGTGCGCAACGAGCATGCGATCCGCTTCTGGCGCCGCGTCATCGGCGAGCGCACCAGCGGGCGCCTCGTGGAAACGGCCAACGGCGAGGAGCTCCGCCAGACCTTTCGCTCGCGCGGGGCAGCCGCGCGGCGCAAGGCGGGGAGTCTGACGGGCAAGCCCTGATGGTGCTCGCGCGGCTGGCGCGGATCGTGCGAAGGTGACGCGTCATGACCACGACGCGCGTTCCCGGTGCCGAGAAAGCAAGGCCAATGCTCGCCGAGGACGAGAGCGCGCCGGAGGGCCGGTAAACCATGAAAGCCCCGACCGAACAGACGGACCAAGGAAAGACCCAGCCCACGCTGGCGAGCGCTGCGCCTGAGGCCGCGCAGCCTGGGCCACGGCCGCTGAACGGTCCCTACCGCATGGCGCGCCGCGTCGGGGTGACAGTGGTGGGCTCGACGGTCCTTCTGGTCGGGCTCGTGCTGCTGGTCACGCCCGGGCCGGCCTTCGTGGTGATCCCCGTCGGGCTCGGCATCCTGTCGCTGGAATTCGAATGGGCGCGGCGCTGGCTAGACAAGGTGAGGGACGGCGCCCGCAGGGTGCTGCCGTCACGCGATCGCAAGGCACCCGCGGGCGACTGAAGCACCCGGGACGGGCCGGTGTCGCCGGCCCGCCCCGATCAATTTACTTCTTGTCGCCGTCGTGCGTGGTGATCACCGCACGGGCCCCGAGCGACGAGTTGACCTCGACGCGCGAGTCGTTCTGCTTGTGCGCGCCGCGGGCGGAGCCGGTCAGGGCGTAGGGCGTCTGCGCGGTCTGTCCGGACTTGCTGAGGCTGTTCGGATCGCGCGGATCGAAGGTTCCGGGGGTGACCGCGAACGCCGGTACGGAGGCACCGACCAGCGCCGCGAGCGACAGGGCCGTCATGAGAGTTTTCATTGTGATCAATCCTTTCTTCTGATGTCGATACGCAGCCGAGCAGCGCATCGGACTCTTCGATGCTGTTCATGCTGAGATGTCCTGGCAAGGGGTCGGTTTCGACATTCGCGGACCCGCGCCCTGATTTCGCGCACGTGCCCACGCGATGAGCAGATCGGAGCCGTTCGGGCCTTCTGCGACCTCGATCTGGTTGCGGCACGACCGTTGCGATCTCCGACGTGGCACGCGTCTGGATCCTTCTGCTGGCCGTTGCGGCATTTGCCGGTTGCTCGGCGACCGCGGGCCGGCGCACCGATCTTGCCGGGGCGAGCGCGGTCGGCTCGGACGACGCGGCGCGACTCGCGCGTCTCGAGCACATCGGGCGGCAGGTGACGCCCGTCGTGAGCCCTTCGGACGCGATCACCTTCGGGCTGTCGTCGCGCGGCGCGCTCGGCGCCTGGTCCTGGCCGGATGGCCGCATCCGCGCCAGCCGTGCGCTGGTCGACCTGCTCGACGACGACGAGCTCGCCGCAGCACTCGCGCACGAGGTCGGCCATCTGGTCGATGGCGGCCACATCGCGGGCGAGCCTGCCGCACTGAGCGGGATCCGCGGCACGCCGGGATCGGAGGCCCGCGCCGACGTCCTCGGCTGCCGGATCCTGGTCGAGCTCGGCCGGCGACCCGAGACACTGCCACGCATGCTGCGCACCGTCGCGGCCGGTCTCGCGCGCGGGGCCGAGGGGCCCGACCCGGAGGTCATGCTGGCCCGCGCGTCGGCAGCCGCCGCGCCCTGCAGCAAGAGCCCCTGAGCGCCTACAGGACGTCGCGTCCCAGCGTGGGAAAGACCCGCGCCACCTTGCGCATCACGTACTCACCGTAGGTGCCGTCGAAGTCGTGCACGCTGGCACCGTCCCAACGCTCGTCGGCGCGATCGGCATGCGCGTCGGCTGCCGGCACCAGCGGGCGGATGCGTGCGTCCCAGCCGGGGTCGAAGAAGAACGGAAACGACAGCCGGTCGCGCGTGGCGCGATTGCGGACGCGATGCGGCGTCGACCGGTAGCGGCCGTGCGTCGCCCGGTCGAGCATGTCACCGATGTTGCACACGAACGAGCCCGGGATCGGGTGAGCGTCGATCCAGCCCGCGCGCGACTTGACCTCGAGGCCGCCCGAGTCGTCCTGCTTGAGGATGGTGAGAAAGCCGTAGTCGGTGTGCTCACCGACGCCCCAGTCGGCGGTCGCGCCGGGCTCGGCCGGCGGCGGATAGTTGAAGACGCGGAACAGCGTGAGCGGCGTCGCCGTGAAGCTCTCGGTGAAATCGCCCTCGGGCAGGCCGAGGCTGAGCGCCATGCCGCGCATCAGCGCGCGGCCGAGGTGCGTCATCTCGCGCATGTAGCCCAGAACCGCGTCGCGCAGCCGCGGCATGTCGGCGGGAAAGAGGTTCGGGCCGTGCAACGGGGTGCCGGCGACCACCAGCGGATCGTCCGCTGCGAGCTCGGTACCGAAGTAGATTCCTTCCTTCCGATCGGGCCGTCCGCTGGTGAGCTCGCCGCCGACGGGAAAGTAGCCGCGCCACGCGCGTCCACCGCGCGCCATCGCGATCGCGCGTTTCTCGGCATCGGGGCGCGCGAAGAAGCGCCGGCTCTGCAGGGCGAGCTCGTCCTGCAGAGCGTCATCGACACCGTGGCCGACGACGTAGAAGAAGCCGACCTCGCGGCAGGCGTCGGCGATCCGGGCGGCGACCTGGTGCCGCGCGCCGCTGCCGGCGAGCAGCGCCGCGACGTCGATCACCGGCAGTCGGCTGTCGTCCTGGCTCACCGGAGCCAGCCATAGCACGCTGGCGCGTGCCGGTTGGCGTCTTCCCTCCGCCCGGCGAAGTGCGCTACTGCACGCGCGATGGAGCTCGCACGATGAAGCGGTTCGCGGATCGCGTCGCCCTGATCACCGGTGCCGCATCGGGGATCGGACGCGCCACGGTGCTTCGTCTCGCCGACGAGGGCGCCACCCTGCTCTGCGCCGACGTTCAGGAGGAGGCTCTGCAACGCGTTGCCGACGAGGCCCGGGCGCGCGGCGCGCAGGTTGACACCTCGCTCTGCGATCAGAGCGACGAGCGCCAGGTGGACGCCTCGGTCGCCGCGTGCGTCGCGCGCTTCGGCCGCATCGACGTGCTGTGCAACGTGGCCGGCATCCTGCGCTTCGACCACACGCACGAGCTGCGCACCGAGGACTGGAACCGTGTTCTCACCGTGAACCTGTCGGGCACGTTCTTCTTCTGCCGGGCGGCGTTGCCGCACCTGCTGGTGAGCAAGGGAAACATCGTCAACGTCTCGTCCACCGCCGCGCTCAAGGGGCAGCCCTGGTCGGCGGCCTACTCCGCGTCCAAGGGCGGCATCCTCGCGCTGACGCGCAGCCTCGCCATCGACTACGTCGGGCAGGGCGTACGCGTGAACGCGGTCTGCCCCGGTGACATCAAGACCCCGATCGTCAGCGCATTCCGGCTGCCCGAGGGCGCCAACCCGAAGCTGCTCGACCGCGTGCGCTCGCCGCGCGGGGCTGCGGATCCGGCGAAGGTCGCGAGCGTGATCGCGATGCTCGCGTCCGACGACGGCTCGCACATCACCGGCACCGAGATCCGCATCGACGGCGGCACGCTGTCGTAGTGTCCCACTGATGGACGTCCCCGCGCCTAGCCTGGCGGCGATCGAGCCAATGCCGGCGCGCGCTCCGGGTCGCCTGCCCTGGATCGGCTCGGGACTCGGCCTGCTACGCAACCCGACGCGCTTCTTCGCCGACACCAGGCGCGCGCTGGGCGACACTTACGTCGTCGACGCCTTCGGCTACCGCCTGTTCTGCGTCTTCTCCGCGACCGGCGTACGCAACCTCTACGCCCTGCCGGAGAGCCGTGCGAGCTTCGGGCTGGCAACCTACAATCTTCTCAAGCTGAAGATTCCTGGAGAGCTGTTCGTCGGCCGCCGCAACGGCCCCAGGACGCTGTTCGGCGGCGAGGACGTCGAGCGTTACATCGCGAACCTCGAGGAAGCGGTCCGGCTCGAGATCGAGCATCTCGGAGCGAGCGGACGCTTCGAGGTATTCGCCGAGATGCGCCGCCTCGGACACCGGCTCGGCCTCGCGTCGTGGATCGGCAACGAAGCCGCAGCACCGCGCAACCTCGACCGGCTGATTCCGCTCTTCGATCGCCTCGACAGCGCCGACGCCTTCGTGAGCCCGGGCAATGCCTTCCTGATCGCCGCGACCCGTTACGCCCGCGAGCGTCGCGCGATGCACGCGATCGAGGCCCTCGTCGCCGAGATCTGGGCCGCGCGGCAGCACGGCGGCGGCCGCACCCATGACTTCCTCGAGCAGCTCTACGCCTCCTACGACGACCTCGAGCCGCCGGCGCGCGACGTCGGCGTCGCGCGCGACGTGATCATGCTGCACCTGGGCTCGCAGTCGAACCTCTATGCGGCGCTCGCCTGGACCTTCGTCAACGTCGTCACCCGGCCCGACGTCCTGCAGCGCGTGCTCGAGGGCGACGACGTGCTGCTCGAGCAATGCGCCAACGAGTCGATCCGCATGGCCCAGCGCTCGATCACGCTGCGCCAGGTGCTCGCTCCGCTCGACTTCGACGACGGGGAGCACACCTACCACCTGTCACCGGGTGTACTGGTGACGACCATGCTGTCGGTGAACAATACCAGCGCGGCACCGGGCCTCGAGAGCTTCGCGCCGGCGCACTACGAGGGCCGCAAGCTCGCCGCATCGGTGCCGCTCGCGAGCAAGGAGCTGGTGAGCACCTTCGGGCACGGCAGCCACTCCTGCCCGGCGCAGCGCTTCTCGATCTCGGCCATCCGTATCGCGGTACGACGGCTGGTGGAGGGCTTCACGCTCGAGCCGCGCTTCACCGAAGTGCTGCCACGGCCGCAGCAGCTCGGCGCGATCGCGCGCGCGGCGGCGCCGTGCTTCGTCGACTACCGGCGGCGCGGTTGATTCGACAAGGTGTCGAGTCGCTACGCGTCGAGTCTAGTGCTCACCGAGCTTCAGCTTCGAGTGCCGGCGGACGCGGAAGAAGATCGCGTCGGCGGAAAGGAGGATGGCATCGCGATCGAGCGCACATTGAGCGACGTGTGCGTCGGGCGTCGACACCGCGATGCCTCGGTCTCCGAGACGTCGTCGTAGCTCGCCCACCCGGATCCAGTGGTCGATCGGTGTCTGGTGGATCTCGAGCTCGGCGAGCAGGTCTCCGATCGCCGCTCGGTCGCGCGGGTGCCGAGCGCCGCTGATCAGCTCGGCCACGACGATGGGGGCGAGGACGACGACGCCACGGGCGAGCGCCTCCTCCAGGCCGGGAATCGGGTGGCCTGCCAGGAAGTTGATCCACACGGATGTGTCAACGACGACCCCGCTCACGCGACGCCTCCAGATCGATGTCGAGCTCGACCTTCCCGCGGAGCGCCATCGCCTTCTCGTAGCCGCGCGCCCGCCGCACGAGCATGAGCCCCTCGACGAGCGTGCCGGTGATGCCCTTGCGCGTCACCTTCATGGCGTCGCTGAGGAGGTCCTCTGGAAGGTTCGCGGTGATGCGCTTCACGCCGTCGGCCATGCGGGGACGTTAGCCGCCGTCTGTATCATGGTCAATACGTCCGTCTGGCCGCGGCGTCGGCGAATCCTGGCCTACCGGAGCCACGCGCACGGGATGTCGTCGCGATTTGATGTAGCCGATTCTGGTCGGACCGGCTCGTCGTCGAGTCCCGAGCAACAAGATGACGACCGCAGATCGTCGGCTCGAAGATGTCTCCCTTGCCATTGCTGGCCGCAGCGCTGCTTCCTATCGAGCCCGCGTCCGGCGACACCACAGGCGCGAGCCTCTCCCGCGCGGCCCGGCGGGTGGTGGATGCTCTCCGAGCAGGAGCTGCCTTTGGCGCAGGTCGTCAGCGATCTTCAAAGCCATGGGTTCGTCGCCCTCGATCATCTCCGACCGGCGGTTCCAGACTCCAGCTTGCTCATGTTCGGCTACTGGCCTTCGGCTGCGCCGCGCGAGACGTGCCGCGTGCCCCGTCCTCGCGTCGTGCGCGTACCGCGCGCAGGCGGCGGACGTCGAGGCGCTCGCCAGTCGCTTCGTCGACCACCACCGGCTTCACCTCCTGGCGGGTCTCGCGATCGACCAGCATCACCGGCGGACCGCCGCTCTTCCACAGCCACTCGGCGCCCCAGCTCCACATCGCGGCGAGGACGTCGAAGAAGGCGCGGCCCTTCTCGGTGAGGTGGTACTCGTAGCGCTTCGGGCGCTCCTGGTAGAGCACCTTTTCCATCAAGCCTTCCTCGACCAGGCGCGCGAGGCGGCGCGCGAGAATTGCCCGCGGCACGCCCAGCCCGACCTGGAAGTCCTCGAAGCGCTTGCGGCCGAACATCGCGTCGCGCAGCACGATCGGCGTCCACCAGTCACCGATCAGATCGGTGGCGCGCGCGATCGGGCACGGCGCCGCGTCGAAGCGGGTACGGCGCATCAGGCTCCCACGGCCTCGATGCGCGCGCGCACGTGCTTGTGCCACGGCGTGCCGGCGAGCCAGTCGCGATCCTCCGAGGCAGTGAGCTCGTTCGGCGCCACGCCGTGCACGTGCGCGCTGCCGTCGCGGTCGGGGTAGGAGAGCCCCAGGCCGTTCGGCAGGCTCGCGTGCCCGGGCAGCAGCGAGTCGGTGAGCTCGACCAGCGCCTCGACGCAGCCGCGCTTGGTGGTGACGCGCACCCGGCCGCCATCGGCGACGCCGAGCCGCTGCGCGTCGGACGGGCTCATGCGCAGCGCGCCCGAGGCGTCTTTCTTGCGCCACGCCGGGTCGCGGAAGATCGTGTTTGCCGTTCCCGAGCGGCGCTCTCCGGCCGAGAGCACGAACGGGAACTCGGCATTGGCGCGGCGTGGATCCTCGGCCTGCAAGGCGCGCAGCTCGTCCATCAGCTCGGGAACCTCGAGACGGATCCGGTTGTCGGGTGTGGCCAGGCGGCGCCAGCTCTCTTCGTACTCGTCGACCGAGAACAGGACCCCGGAGCGTCGCGTGAGGATCGCCTCGAAGAGCTGCTCGCCCATCTCGGTCGACTCGCCGGTGAAGCCCGCGCGCCGCACCGAATCTGGATAGCTCATCGCGCAGATGTGCGCGGCGCCCCAGAGCAGAGCCGCCGCGGCAGCACCCTCGGGGAGCGAGGGGCCGAGGGTCTCGTAGAGCACCAGCGGCGTCATGGCCGCGAGCTGCGGCTTCTCGGACTGCAAGCGGAAGAACGCCTCGAGGTACGGACCGCGGCCCTCGCTCGGGATGCGCGCCGCGGCCGCGTGCAGATCGGTGAGGTCCTCGTCGCGCAACCCGCCCAGGGCCCGCGTCAAGCGCCGGTGGATCTCCGGTTCCGAGAGCGTTCCCGGTGCGGCCGAAAAGATCGGCGCGCGCAGGTGGAAGGCGTTGCTGGGAAACTCGAGGTTGAAGAAGGTCGCTTCCCACTTCTCGTACTGCGAGGATGCCGGCAGGACGTAGTCCGCACAGCGCGCGGTCTCGGTCATCGCGACGTCGATGACGACCACCACCTCGAGCGCCGCGAAGGCCTCTCGCATGCGCTGCGAGTCGGCGATCGAGTGCACCGGGTTGGTGCTCTCGACGATCATCGCGCGGAAGCGCTTCGGGTGGTCGGTGAGGATCTCGTCCGGGATCACGTTCGCCGGGATGAGCCCGGTGATGATGCGGTGTCCACCGACCGGGCTGGTCCGGCCGCCGGCGCCGTCGCCGCCGAGACCCGCCATGCGCGTGTGGATGTTCATCGTGCCCGGCTTCGCGAAGTTGCCGGTCACGAGATAGACGAGCTTCTCGAGATAGGAGTTGAGCGTGCTGTGCGGCGCCTGCTGGATGCCGAGGTCCTCGTAGATCGACACGCTCTTCGCGCCGGCGATGCGGCGCGCGACCGTGCGCACCAGCTGCTCGTCGACGCCGGCGCGGGCGCAGTAGTCGGCGACGTCGACCGCGCGCAGCAGGTCGAGCACCGGCTGCGAGGCGCTGGTCCTGCCGTCGACGAACGCGTGGTCGATGAGGTCTTCCTGCACCAGCACACCGAGCAGGGCGCTCAGGCAGAAGGCGTCCGTGCCGGGACGGACCTGGAGGTGGAAGTCGGCGAGCTCGGCGGTCTCGGTGCGGCGCGGATCGATCACGATCAAGGCGCGCCCGGGGTCGCTCGACAGGGCGCGCAGCACCGCGCGCGCGCGCGGGAAGCCGTGCGACTGCCACGGATTCTTGCCGACGAACACGGCGACCTCGGCATGCTCGTAATCACCCGTCGTGTGGCAGCGCGACCGGCCGAAGAGCTGGCCGTCCACCCAGAATTCACCGGTCTTCTCCTGCGCGAGCGCGTTGGACGTGAACACCGAGCCGAGTGCTGCGCGGGTGGCGCGCGCGTAGGCGCCACCGAGATGGTTCCCCTGCCCGCCGCCGCCGTAATAGAAGATCGACGCGCCGCCGTACGCATCGCGGACGTGGGCGAGCTTGGCCGCGATCTCGCTGATCGCGGTGTCCCAGTCGATCTCCTCGAAGCTGCCGTCGGAGCGCCGGCGGAGCGGCGAGGTCAGGCGGTCGCGCCCGTTCTGGTAGTGGTCGATGCGCTGCGCCTTCTCGCAGGCGTAGCCCTCGGATGCCGGGTGCGCGCGATCGCCCCGAACGCGCGTGATCCGTCCGGCGTCGGTCTGCACCTCGATACCGCAGTTCTGGCTGCAGAGGATGCAGGCGGTCTGTTGCCAGGTCGCTTCGGTCGCCTCCATTGGACACCTCCCGGAGTCAGTTCAACGAGAGAATGCACTGCCGTGCCGGGCAGAAGCAAGGGGCAGCTCGAAAGTCGATTGATCCTTTCACGGTGCGCGCACGGCATCACGGAGACGACAGCGGCGCTCGACTGACCCGCGATTGGCGCGCCTTCCGGCGACCTGTACGGTGAAAGCGTCCTGGGGGAGTAGTCACTCGTGGCGACACGAGCCCGGCGTCGACACACTCGATCGAGAGATCGTGGCGCCGGGAGGCCGAGGTGGCCCGACGAGACCCATGACGTGACATCGAGCCGAGCCCGGGCGGGACGGTCGTGTCCGTCATGGTATAGCCTCCCGCCCGCGGGAGTCTGCCATGGAGTTTTTGATCGCGACCTCGGTCGTCGCCCTCGCCGAGATCGGCGACAAGACACAGCTCTTGTCGCTGCTGCTGGCGGCCCGCTACCGGAAGCCGTGGCCGATCGTGCTCGGCATCACGGTCGCCACGCTGCTCAACCACGCCGCGGCGGCGGCGCTCGGCCAGCTCGTGCAGTCGTACCTGACGCCGGACGTGCTGCGCTGGGTGCTCGGCCTGTCCTTCCTCGCGGTGGCGGCATGGACGCTGATCCCGGACGAGCTGGAAGAGTCGGAGAGCGCCGCGTACCGGTTCGGCCCGTTCCTCGCGACGCTGATCCTGTTCTTCTTCGCCGAGATCGGCGACAAGACGCAGGTCGCGACCATCATGCTCGCTGCGCGCTACCCGTCGCTGGTGATGGTCGTGTCCGCCACCACGCTCGGCATGCTGCTCGCGAACGCGCCCGTGGTCTGGCTCGGCGGCGTGGCGGCGGAGAGGCTGCCGCTGAAAGCAATTCGCGCGGCGGCCGCGGCGCTGTTCGCCGTGCTGGGCGTGTATGCGCTGCTCGCGGGATGAGCGCCCGACGACGTTCAGCTCTTCGGCCGGGCGCGGATCTGCTCGCGCACCGGCTTGTACTCCGGCATCTGCAGGCCGCGGCGCAGCCAGTTCGCGCCGTCGATCACGAAGGTGTGCCCGCTGACGTACGCAGCGTAGAGAGAGCACGGGTACGTCGCCGCCCAGCCGAGCTCGTGCAGCTGTCCGACACGGCACGCCGGAATCTGCTTGCTGGCCTCACCGTATCCTGCGGGACGGTTGGCGCGCAGCTGCGGCGGCATGTGGTCGTGCGGGAACATGCCCGGCATCAGCTCGTTGACGCGAATCCCGTGCTGCGCCCACTCGACCGCGAGCGTCATCGTGAGGTTGTGCACGCCGGCCTTCGCCGCCGCGGAGTGGACGGCGCCGGGTCCGCCCGAGAAGGCGTAGGTCGCGCCGATGTTGAGGATCGCACCCGGCAGGCCTTTCGCGATCCGGCGCGTGGCGATCTCGCGCGAGCAGAAGAAGGTGCCGTCGAGCACGATCTTCGTGACCGCGCGCCAGCCGTTCGGGCTCAGGATGTGGTCCAAGCGCGGGCTCGACGACGCGCTACGCTTCGAGGCGATGAACGCGGCGGTCGGCTTCGTGTCGGACGATCTGCTCGAGGGCTTCGCCGCCGGACGTGAGAAGCGGGCGCCGCGCTTCGAAGGCAAGTGAGGGCTCAGAAGATGTCGACGCTCTCGCAGAGCTTCGGCGAGTAGACGTCGGCGGTGTCGGCCGATGACGCCATCGAGGCCGTCGCCGCACGCGACCACGTCCCGATCCGGGCCGCAGTCCTGCTCGCACCAGATCTGCTCGTTGCTGATGATCAAGTCGTCGTTGCTGCCGGCCGACAGGCGATCGCCGCTACAGGTTCCTTCGAGGGGACGGCGTACCTGGTTCGTGTCACCGAAGGCTCCTTCCGTGGGCCGTCGGACGGCGGAATCTGCCCAGGTGGACCGCAGGTGCCTGTCAATATCTAAAAATTGACCTAGAAATTCGCACCGGGGAATCCGTTCGAGCCCGCGATCGCCGGCGCCCGCCCGGGCGGCTCAGTAGCCGTAGTTGCCCTCGGTGATGTGCACCAGACGCCCGTCGCGGAACTCGAGATAGCGCACGAACTCCCGGGGACCGCGGTTGTAGGTCCAGGTCTCGATGGCGATCGCCTTGGTGACCACGACTCCCGCTGTGGTCTCGAACGAGACGTACTCGGTCGAGAAGCTGCGGAAGGTGGGGTCGCCGCACAGGCGGTAGACCTCGTCCATCTGGTCGCCGTCGTTCACCAGCCGGTTGCCGCAGCGCAGCGTGCTGCGCGCCTCGCCGCCGCGTGGTGCGACGACCACCAGCATCGTCGCGCACGCGACGACGCACGCGATCAACGGCAAGCGTCGGATCGTCGAGCCAGACGCACCTCGGCGGGAACCGTTCAAGACCGATCCTCGTCTCAGCCTTCGCCCGACGGCGGTGGCGGTGCCGCGTTGGGGTTGGGCCGGCCGCGCCGGCCGCGCCGCCCGCGCCGTCGGCGGCGCCTGGACGAGCGCGAGCGCTGCTGCTCGTCGTTCGGACCCGCGTTGTGGTTCGGCTCGCGCGGCGGGCCGCCAGCATGCTGGTTCGGCTGGTTGTGGTTCGGCTGATTCTGCTGCGGCTGATTCTGCTGCGGCTGCTGCGGTCCGCCCCGTGGGTTGAACTGCTGCTGGCCTGGCGCGCCGCCCCGGGGCTGCTGGCGACGTCCGGGGCCACCACGACCACGCCGCCGTCGTTGTCCCTGCTGTTGCTGCGGTTGCGGCTGCGGCAGACCGTCACGGCCGCGGCCACGCCGGCGCTTCTTGTTCATGCGCTTGGGCGTGGCGACCGGCGACCAGAAGGTCGACGGACGCTCGGGTCGTCCACGGCAGACGTCGCACAAGCCGCATACGCCGCCGTGCTCCTCGCCGAAATAGCTGCGCAGGTACACCGCGCGGCAGCCGGGGTGCTGCGCGTAGTCGGCGACCGAGTCGAGGCGCCGCGAGTCCTGCGTGCGCATGTTCGCGAACTGTCCGGCGAGACTGCGGACCTTCTCCTCGACCTCGGCCGGCGCGACCGTCGCCCGCACGGTCTGGTCCTCGGCCATCTTCACCAGGCCCGCTTCCTCGAGCGTCGCGAGCAGGGCGTTGGTCGGGCGCTCGCCGAGGTCGGCGGACAGCGCGAGCGCGTCGATCGTCGGCGTACGTCCTTCCCCGGACCAGGCCGCGAGAGCGCTACCGAGCTTGTAGAGCTGATCCGGACGCAAGCGGCTGCGCGACAGCAGCGCCTCGTGCACCGTACGGTCGTTGGGATCGTGCAGCAGGATGCAGTTCGCCTTGGCGCCGTCGCGCCCCGCGCGGCCGGCCTCCTGCACGTACTGCTCGAGCGACGCCGGCGACTGCTGGTGGACGACGTAGCGGATGTCGGGCTTGTCGATGCCGAGGCCGAAGGCGCTGGTCGCGACCATGACGGTGCGCCGGCCCGGCTTCATGTACATTTCCTGTTGCTTGACGCGGTCGCCCGCCGCCATCTTGCCGTGGTAGCGGTGCGCCGGAATACCGAGCTTGGCGAGGATCGTGTAGACCGTGTCGACCTCGCGCGTCGTCGAGCAGTAGATGATGCCCGGACGCCGCAAGCGCTGCGCGAGACGTGCCAGCGCGCGCAGCCGGGCCGCTTCGCGGCATTCCAGGACCTCGAACGCCAGGTTCGAGCGGTGCGGCGAGCTGGCCACGATCGTCGGCTCGCGCATGCCGAGGTAGCGCACGATGTCGGTGCGCACCTTCTCGGTCGCGGTGGCCGTTAGCGCGAGCAGCGGCGGCCGGCCGAGCTTCCGCAGCGTCTCGCCGAGACGCAGGTACGCCGGACGGAAGTCGAATCCCCACTCCGAGATGCAATGCGCCTCGTCGATCGCGGCGAGCGAGATTCCGGAGCGGGAGAGCGCCTTGTGCATCTCCTCCGAGCCGAGCGTCTCGGGCGTGGTCATGACGAGCAGCGAGCCGCCCTCGGCGATGCGCGCGAGCGCCAGGGTACGCGCCTTGCCGCGCACCGTGCCGTCGAGGCGCACGCACGGAACGTTGTACTTGATGAGCTTCTCGTGCTGGTCCTTGAGCAGCGCGAGGAGCGGCGAGATGAGCACCGTCGGGTGCGGCAGCACCATCGACGGCACCTGGTAGCAGGCGCTCTTGCCGAAGCCGGTCGGCATGACGATGAGCACGTCGCGCCCGTCGAGACCGTCGCGAATGCCGCGCTCCTGCTCGGGATAGAGGCGCTGGATGCCCAGGCGCCGCGCCGCCGCCGCGACCGCGGGGTCGAGCCCGCCGCTTGCGTCGGTCGCGACCGACTCACCGAGCGGCGTGTCGTCCTCGTCGTCGTCTTCCAGGTCGTCGTCGTCTTGCGAATCGTCGTCGTGCTGGACGGCCGCGCCGTCGTCGTCGCCATCCTCTTCGTCGTCATCGTCGTCATCGTCGTCATCGTCGTCGTCATCGTCGAAGGCCGCGCTGGCGAGGTCGTCGGCACTACGATCGTCGCCGGCGTCGACGAGAACGTCGGCAACCGAGATGTCGACCACTGCGCCGTCGACCCAGGAGTCGTCGTGATCGAGGTTCTCGTCGACGAGCCCGAGTCCGATGTCGTGCAGCTCCGTTGCATCGTCGGCGCCGTTGCCGCGCAGCTGCTCCGCTGCGACGAGCGCCGGCCCGGTTTCTACCGGTAGCGAGGCGGGCACGAGCTCGAGCTGCGGCGACATCTCCGCCGCGGCGACCGGCTTGCGTCGTCGCACCGTCGGCTTCGGCTGCGCTTGCGCCTTCGGCTTCGGCTTGAGCTTCCGTGCCACCTGTACTTTGGCTTTCGGCGGCGCGATCGGGCTCGCCTTCGCGCTCGTCGCCGGCTTCGACTTGGGCTTCGCGGCGACCTTCGGCTGGGCCACTGCCTTCGCCTTCGCGACGACGGGCTTCGCCTTCAGCGCGCGCGTCACCTTGGCTTTGGCAACCGGCTTCGGGCTGGTGGTCCCCGCCGGGCTCGCACTCGCGGCGGCGGCCGTCTTGGCGGGGGTTCTCTTCTTCCGGATCGGGCTCGCGCCTTTGGCGGCTGGGCTCTTCACGGAGAGGTCATCTGACCGGACACGTCAGTCTCCTGGTCTACCTGCAGCGAGGTGGCGCCAAGGTGCCGCTCTCGACGACCTGGCGATCCCACCGCTCCGCGCTGGCGACGTTCACTTTTCAGAATCTGGATCTCGACGAGCCTCGTCGGCTCTCGGTTTACAGCCCACGCGGAGACGATCTCCGCGGGACGGTCGGGCAGGCGGCAACGGGATCGTCCGGTAACGACCAAAGGCCTACCGACGCCCGCCTCACCTCCTGCACAGTCACGCTCGCTGATGGGCCCTACCTCTCCCGGTGCTGTGCGTGCGAGCCGACCTGGGAAAGCAAGCACCCCGGATACGGGAACGCAACGACGCTGCGGAACGGCCACTCGAGGCGCCGACGAAGAGTTGCGGTCGGCGATGGCTCGGTCGAGGTTGCTGGCCGGCCCCGAACAGCCCCTACAGAAGCGGAAACGCCGGAATCAATCAAGTGAAATCTGAGCCGTGGAGGCGGATTGTCAAGCTCGTCCTGGCCACGGTACACCTGGCGGAGCCAAGGAGGCACCCATGTCTGAGCAGTTCGATCTCCTGATCCGCGGTGGCACGCTGGTCGACGGCACGGGTGGACCGGCCCGCACGGGCGACGTCGGCATCCGCGGCGGCCGCATCGCCGCGCTCGGCGACGTGCGCGGCAGCGCGCCTCGTACGATCGAGGCCGAGGGCATGGTGGTCGCACCTGGCTTCGTCGACATCCATACGCACTACGACGCGCAGATCTTCTGGGACCGACTGCTGACGATCTCACCGTGGCACGGCGTGACGACGGTCGTCATGGGAAATTGCGGCTTCGGCATCGCACCGACCCGCGCGGCCCACCGCGAGCTGATCCTCAAGACGCTGGAGAACGTGGAGGGCATGTCGCTCGATGCGCTGGTCGCGGGCGTGGGTAGCGACTGGCCGTTCGAGACCTTCCCGCAGTACCTCGACGCGATCGAGCGCCGCGGCAGCGCGATCAACGTCGGCGCGATGATCGGCCACACGCCGGTGCGGCTCTTCGTCATGGGCGAGGAGTCCACCGAACGCGAGGCGACCGACGACGAGATCGCGCGCATGCGCGCCATCGTCCGCGAAGGGCTCGACGCGGGCGCGCTCGGCTTCGCGACCTCCAAGTCGCCCACCCACGTCGGCTACGCGGGCCGTCCCGTTCCGAGCCGCGCCGCGACGCTGGAGGAGATCGCGACGCTCGCGTCGTGCCTCGGCGACGTCGGCCGCGGCGTCATGCAGGCGACCATCGGGCGCGGCTTCTTCCTCGACGAGCTCGCGGCGATCCAGCGCCGGACGTCGCGTCCCGTGACCTGGACAGCGCTGCTCGCGGGCATGCTCGGTCCCGACGGTCATCGCTGGGTGCTCGAGAAGACGGCGCGTATGCAGGAGGAAGGCGTCAACGTGGTGCCGCAGGTGTCGTGCCGTCCGCTGATGGTCGAGTTCCAGTTCAAGGCGCCGTTCCCGTTCGAGAGCCTGTCCTTCTTCCAGCCGGTGTCGGCCGCGGATCGCGCCGGCAAGGCGCGCATCTACGCCGACCCGGACTTCCGTCGCACCTTCCGCGAGCACGGCCAGGGCGGCGTGCTCGCCGGGCGCTGGGAGGACACCACGATCTCCGACGCGCCATCCGAGCCCACATTGCACGAGCGCAACCTGGCCGAGGTCGCGCGCGAGCGCGGTCTGCACCCGGTCGACCTCGCGCTCGACCTGGCACTCGCGTCCGACCTCGACGCACGCTTCCGCATGGCGGTGACCAACACCGACGAGACCATCGTCGCCGAGCTGCTGCAGGACCCGACCGTCGTGCTCGGACTGTCGGACGCCGGCGCGCACGCCAGCCAGCTCTGCGACGCCAGCTTCTCGACCCATCTGCTGGGCCACTGGGTGCGCGAGAAGAAGACGCTGTCGCTCGAAGCTGCCGTCCGGCTCTTGACGTCGCGCGGCGCGGACCTGTTCGGCCTCGAGGGACGTGGCCGCCTCGCGCCGGGCGCGATCGCGGACGTCACGCTCTTCGACCCCGACACCGTGGGCTGCTCGCCTCTCCGGCGGGTGAACGACCTTCCGGCGGGTGCCGACCGCCTGGTCTCGGACGCGACCGGCGTGCGCGCCGTCGTCGTCGGTGGGGTCGTGATCCGCGAGGACGGGCACGATGCTCTGGACGCGGAGGCTGCCCTCCCCGGTCGCCTGCTGCGCGGCGGAAGGCAGGCCTGATTGGGCACGACCGGCCCGAGTGACGAGCGTCCGCCCCGTCGCGGCCGCCGCCGCGCCTCGACCTCCGCAGCCGCGCCCGACGTGATCGCGCTCGGCGACGACGCGCGCGAAGCGCTGCCGGCGGCCGACGAGCCGGTCACCATCGGCATGGAGACCGAGAGCGCGCCTGCGGCCGTGGTTCCGGCACGCGGGACGCGCGCCCGTGCGCTGCGCAGCCGCGAGGAGATCGTCGCAGAGCTGGCCGCCGAGATGGCCGCGACCGCGCAGAAGCTGGTGCACGACCAGGTCGGGGTCGCGGACATGAAGCTGCTCAACGCGGCACTCAAGGAGCTGCGCTACGCTTTCCGGGTGTTCGCCGGCTTCCGGGACATCCGCAAGGTCTCGACCTTCGGCTCGGCGCGGACGCCGCCCGAGCACCCCGCCTATCGTCAAGCACACGAGTTCTCGCGCCGGCTGGCCGACCTCGGCTACATGGTCATCACCGGCGCCGGCGGCGGCATCATGCGCGCCTGTCAGGAAGGATCGGGGCGCGAGCGCAGCTTCGGCATCAACATCCGGCTGCCGTTCGAGCAGGCGCCGAACGAGTTCATCCACCGCGACCCGAAGCTGGTCAACTTCAAGTACTTCTTCACGCGCAAGCTGATGTTCGTGAAGGAGGCGGACGCGATCGCTCTCTTTCCCGGCGGCTTCGGCACGCACGACGAGGGCTTCGAGTCCCTGACCTTGCTGCAGACGGGCAAGAGCAAGCTGGTGCCGGTGGTGTTCATCGACGCACCCGGCGGCCACTACTGGCGGACGTGGCGCGACTACGTCGAGCGCCACCTGCTGCTGGAGGACCTGATCTCGCCCGCCGACATGCGGCTGTTCAAGGTCACCGACGACCTCGACGAGGCCATCGCCGAGATCACCGGCTTCTACCGCCGCTACCACTCGTCGCGCTACGTCCGGAACCAGCTCGTGATCCGGCTGGCGGAGCCGCTCCCTCCCGGCCGGCTCGACGCCATCAACGAAGAGTTCGCCGACATCGTGGTCGGCGACCCGATGGTGCAGACCTCGGCCCTGCCCGAGGAGGCCGGCGAGCCGGAGATCGCGGATCTGCCGCGCCTGGTGTTCCAGTTCGGACGCCGCCACTTCGGACGACTGCGCATGCTGATCGATGCGCTCAACGCCGTCCCTTGATTGATGCGCCCCGCCACGATGCACCGCCGGGCACGATCGAGCTCGCCAACCAGCTGCTGTTCGTGTCGAGCCGCGCCCACCCGGGCTTCGTCGGTGGCGCGGGCGGCGGCGCCGGACGGGAGCTCTATGCGATGCGCGCCGACGGATCGCACCTGGGACGTGCTGGTCGCCGACTTCGTCGACGTCGCCACCGGAGCACGCACGCGCATCACCGACGACCTCGCCTGGGACGAGCACGCGCACCTGTCACCGGACGGCCGCAAGCGTCCTGGATCTCGGCACGCTGACGCCCGGCGCGAATGTCGCGCTTGACCGACGGCTCGCTGTCGCCGGTGCAAGATTGGTTCTGGATCGCGCCCGCGATCCACCTGGTCGTCGAACGTCAAGCGCTGCGAGGTCAACGATGATTTGACAGACCGCTCGATCACGCCGCGCGGCGCAGGGCGCGCGTGTGCAGCACGAGGGTGCCGACCCAGAACACCTGCGCACCGAACGCGGCGCCGATCAGGAGCGGCGTCAGGAGATCCGCAGCAGCCGCGGCGAGCACGAGCACGCTGGTGTCACGCGTGGTCAGGGTCGAGAGCAGGCCCGCGAGCAGGCGCGCCTCGCCCGTTCCCGATGCGAGCCAGATCTGCTCGGTGCGCTCGGCACGGGTCACGACGAGGAACGACGCGAAGCCGCCGAACGTGAACAAGCCACCCAGCAGCCAGGCGGTGTCACCGCCCAGCGTGGGCCAGGCGTGGACCGCGATGCCGAGAAACGTCGCGACGTGGATCAGCGTGTCGGCCGTGATGTCGAGCCACTCTCCGAGCTCCGTCTCGAGCACCTTGGCGCGCGCGATCTCACCGTCGACGCAGTCGAGGATCGCGGTGAGCTGCAGCAGCAGGGCGCCGAACACCGGCCAGGCGACGCCGGGCAACGCGATGCAGCCGGCACCGACCAGGGCGAGCAGCAGCGCGAACACGGTGATCTGGTTCGGCGTCACGGCGAACGGCATCAGCACCTGGCTCAGCGGCCGCGACAGGTGCCGGTTCAGCACGCGATCGACGGAGCCGTCGCGCGGATTCTCCAGCGCGGCGAGCAGGTCGGCCTCGACCCGCTCGCGACGCGCCGCGGTCTCGTGCGCCGGGCGCCCGGCGTTCGCGAAGTCGAGGGCCAGGATCCGGCGGCGGCCGAGCCAACCCGCGCGCGACGCCACGGCGGCGTCGGCAGGGACGGCGAGGTCGGGCGGGATCGCCCCACCGAGCATCGCGACGGTGGTGCGCACCAGCGCGAGCCGGCCGGCATCGTCGTGGACGGCCTGTGGATGGTCCGCCGCGACGAGATCCCGCAGCGCCCCGGCCACGCAGGCAACGTCACAGCGCAGCAGAACGACCGTGCCCGCCGCCAGCGGCAGGGGGTCGCCAGGTCGTGCGCCCAGGCGTGGGCCATCGCGTCCGACCGCCCCCGGTCCCGCGGCATCGACGACGAGCGGTTCCAGGCCCGCGGCCTCTGCCAGGGCGAACGCGCGCTCCAGCAACGTCCGACCGGTGAAGATGGTCGCGGGATCGACACCTGGAAGAATGTAGATCAGGGCGCTGCCGCGCGGCTCGGACACTGGCTTCGGGTGTTACCGAACCCGGGCGGGCGGTCACAAGAGCCGTCGTCAGACGGGCCCGACGGCTGGCGGCGTCCTTGCACAGACCTATCGGTCAGGCCGATTGCCTTCGCCTGACCGATCACTATAATCCGGCGTCCGACCGATGGACTGCGCGTCACGGGGGCATGACGCGGAGCGCTCGGATGCGGGGACGGCCGGCAACGGCGACGCTGTCACGGGGGGCGATTGTAATGATGAAGACGCTGTTTCTGAATCCACCGTCATACGAGGATTTCGACGGTGGCGCAGGCTCGCGCTACCAGGCCAAGCGCGAGGTGTGGTCTTTCTGGTACCCCACCTGGCTTGCCTATCCCGCCGGCATGATCCCGGGCAGCCGCCTTCTCGACGCTCCGCCCGAAGGGCTCAACCAGGACGAGTCCGTGGCGATCGCCGCGGATTACGACTTCGTCGTCATCCACACCAGCACGCCGTCGCTGCGCAAGGACGCCGAGACCGCGGAGAAGATCAAGTCGAAGAACCGCAACGCGGTGATCGCCATGGTGGGTGGCCAGGCGACCGCGCAGCCGGAGGAGACCATACGGATCTCCGAGGCGATCGACCTGGTCGGGCGCAAGGAGTTCGACTACTCGATGAAGGAGGTCGCCGAGGGTCGCGAGCTCAGCACCATCGGTGGCATCAGCTACCGCCGCGACGGCCAGACCTACCACAACCCGGATCGTCCCCAGTTGACCGGCGCGGAGCTCGACGAGCTGCCATTCGCGACCGAGATCTACGCGCGCGACCTCGACTACAAGAAGTACAACTCGCCCTATTGCCAGTACCCCTACGTCTCGCTCTACACGGGACGCGGCTGTCCGGCGCGCTGCACCTTCTGCCTGTGGCCGCAGGTCACGACCGGCCACAGCTACCGCACGCGCAGCCCTTCGAGCGTCCACGCCGAGCTGAAGAACATGCGCAAGCTCTTCCCCGAGATGCGCGAGATCTTCTTCGACGACGACACCTTCACCGCCGACCGCGAGCGCGCGCGCACGATCGCGCAGAACATCGGCACGCTCGGCTACACCTGGTCGACCAACTCGCGCGCCAACGTCGACTACGAGACGCTCAAGATCATGAAGGACGGCGGGCTGCGCCTGTTCGTGATCGGCTACGAGTCGGGCAACGAGCAGATCCTGAAGAACATCAAGAAAGGCGTCGACATCCGCCGCGCGCGCCAGTTCACCGAGGACTGCCACAAGCTCGGCATCCTGATCCACGGCACCTTCATCTTCGGCCTGCCTGGCGAGACCAAGCAGACCATCCGCCAGACCATCGACTTCGCGAAGGAGATGGACTGCGAGACCATCCAGGTATCGCTCGCTTCGCCGTACCCCGGCACGCACTTCTACGAGTTCGTCAAGTCGAACGGCTACGATGTCGTCGATCCGCTGGTCGACGCGGGCGGCTATCAGAAGTGCACCGTCAGCTACCCGGAGATCTCCTCCGACGAGATCTACGAGTCGGTCGAGAAGGCGTACCGCGAGTTCTACTTCCGGCCCCGCTACATGGCGAAGAAGCTCAAGCAGATCGTGTTCGACGCGCACGAGCGGCCGCGCCTGCTGTCCGAGGGCAAGCAGTTCCTGAAGACCATGTGGCACCGGCGTGCAGAGTCGAAGGTCGCCCGCAACGGCGGCCTGGCAACCGGAGGAACGGCGCAAGCCGCCAGCGGGTCGGCTTCGCTTGACGCGTAGCTCCACGCGCCGGGGACGCACGTGCTGAGCCAGATTCTGCTTCTCTTCGTCGCGATCGCGACCGGCTACCAGCTGTTCAGCCTGGTGTGCGCCTGGCTGTTCGCGCGCTGGCAACGGCGCGAGCTCGCGCGGCCGCACCGGACCGACGAAGTCCTGCCCGGCGTGACCATGCTCAAGCCGCTGTGCGGAGCCGTCCCCGACACCTACGACAACCTCGCCAGCACCTGCAGGCTCGACTACCCGAAGCTGCAGATCGTGTTCGGGGTCGCCGACGCGGACGATCCCGCGATCGCGATCGTCAAGCGCCTGCAGCGCGACTTTCCGGACGTCGACGTCGAGCTGGTGATCTCGCCCGAGCGCATCGGCAGCAACGCCAAGGTCAGCAACCTGCACAACATGCTGCAGCGCGCGAAGCACGACGTGCTGGTCATCGCCGACGGCGACATCCGCGCACCGCACGACTACCTGCGCACCATCGTTCCCTATCTGGACGAGCCGCAGGCAGGCTTGGTCACGTGCATGTACCGCGGCAGCGCGGGGCGCACCCTCGCCAACCGGATCGAGGCGCTGTTCATCAACACCGACTTCGGACCGATGGTGACCGTGGCGCGCCAGGTCGAGCGCATGACGTACGCCTTCGGCGCGACCATCTGCATCCGGCGCAGCATCTTCGAGGAGCTCGGCGGCTTCCGCGCCATCGCCGACCACCTCGCCGATGACTACCAGCTCGGCAACATGGCGGTGCAGCGCGGCTACCAGCTGGTGCTCGCCCCGGTCATCGCCGAGACGGTGCTCGACCTCGACAGCCTGAGCGAGGTCTTCCAGCACCAGCTCCGCTGGGCGCGCACCTATCGGATCTGCCGCCCGGGCGGCTACCTCGCCAGCATCGTCACGCACAGCACGCTCTGGGCGACCCTGTACCTGCTCGCGACCGGGCTCTCGGCGGGCGGCTTCGCCGTGTCCGGCGCCGCCGTCGGCGTACGGCTTCTTGCGGCCGGCCTGATCGCACACTTCGTCCTCGGCGTCCGCCACATCTGGCGCGAGCTCTGGATGGTCCCGGCAAAGGACCTGTTCATCTCCTCGATCTGGGTCGCGGCCTTCCTCGGTCGGACCGTACGCTGGGGGGGCGCGGACTTCGTGGTCGCGCAAGACGGGCGCATGATGCCGGCACCCGAGCCGCAGGGCGCTCCCGAGCCGCTCCAGAACTCCTGAGCCGGCCCTCCCGGCGCCCAGCAAATCTGGTTGCGCGGCCAGGGCCCGGACGGTACGACGCTGACGCTGGCGATCGCCCGCGGGGTATGCCCGCGAGCGGGAGCGCTCCTCACACGACGAATGGCTTCAACTCTATCTCCCTATCGTTGTCACGTGGCCATCATCGGCGGTGCCACGGCGGGTGCCGAGGCTGCGGACAAGCTCGCCGCCGCAGGCGCCCTGTGCGTCGTCTTCGAGCAGAACGACCGGCCGTACGGCAAGGTCGAGGACGGGCTGCCGATCTGGCACAGCGCGCTGCGCCGCAAAGAGTACGACCTGATCGATTCGAAGCTGCAGCGCGACGGCGTGCACTTCGTCCCGCGCACCGCGATCGGGCGCGACGTCGGCTTCTCGGATCTGCTGCGCGGGTGGGAGTTCGACCTGATCGTGCTGGCGCACGGCGCGTGGCGGGACCGGGCGCTGCCGGTCGACGGCGCCGACGCCTACGTCGGACGCGGGCTCGTCTACCAGAATCCGCTCATCTACTGGTTCAACCACCAGCACGAGCCGGACTACGCGGGCCAGCGCTACGACATCCCCGACGGCGCCGTCGTCGTCGGCGGCGGCCTGGCCTCGATCGACGTCGTCAAGGTCCTGCAGCTGATCAAGACCCGCGACGCGCTGGCGGCGCGCGGCATCCAGCAGGACCTGCTCGAGATGGAGACCAAGGGCATTCCCGAGACGCTGGCCGGGCACGGTCTCACCTGGGACGACCTCGGCCTTCGAGGCTGCACGTTGCTCTACCGCCGGCGCATCGAGGACATGCCGCTCACCGAGCCACCCGTCGGCCGTCCCGAGAATCCCGAGAAGGCGGCGCAGGTACGGCGCAAGATCCTCGACAAGGCGCAGAGCAAGTTCTTGTTCCGTGTCGAGGCGCTCGCGACGCCGATCGGCTTGATCGTCGAGGGCGAGCGGCTGGTCGGGCTGCGCTGCGCGCGGACGCGCATCGACGACTCCGGTCGCGCCGCGATCGTCCCCGGCGAGGAGTACGACGTACGAACTCCGCTGGTGGTCTCGTCGATCGGCTCGATCCCCGAGCCCATCGAAGGCCTGGCGATGCACGGCGAGCTGCTGCGCATCGAGGACCACGAGCGCGGCAAGATCGCCGACTTCGAGCACGTCTTCGGCTGCGGCAACGTGATCACCGGCAAGGGCAACCTGGTCGCCTCGCGTCGCCACAGCGGCCAGGTCGTGACCCACATCGCGCAGCGCCTCGATCTGCAGAACAGCGGCTGGAAGCAGAGCGAGAGTTCGGCGGCGCTGCTCGACCGCGTCCGCGAGCGCCAGCGCACGGTGGGCTTCGACGGCGACTACCGCGCCTGGATCGAACGCGTTCGGCCCGAAGGCTTCGCCTGAGCGGCGACTCCCGCGATCGCCGCGTCGCGCGGCATCGCGCGGCGAGACAGGAGGGGTGATGACGAATCGAAAATCCGGCGCGACGCGCGCTGCCGCGCTGGCCATGACGCTGCTCGCGGCGACCCTCCTCCAGGCGTGCGGAGACTCGTCCAGCGGGGCGACCACCGCGGCGGATCCGGCCCGGCCGGGCCGCTACCCCGTCGGCGTGACGCGCATCACGCTGCGCGACGAGGCGCGCAACCGGACCCTGCTGACCGAGATCTGGTATCCGGCCGACGAAGCGGCGCGCGACGCCGCGCCCTCACCGGCGCACGAGTACCTGCCCCCCGAGCTCGCCTCGCTGACCGACAACGCGACCATCGAGCTGGTCGCGGTGCGCGAGGCCCCGATCGCCCCGGACGGACCGTTCCCCTTGATCGCGTTCTCGCACGGCTCGGGCGGCATCCGCTTCCAGAACACCTTCCAGATGGAGCACCTGGCGAGCCACGGCTACGTGGTCGTGGCACCGGATCACGAGGGCAACACCTTCTTCGACTCGTCGGGCGAGCAACCCCAGCTCGCCGTCGACCGGCCGATCGACATCATCTACCTGCTCGACGCCTTCAGCGGCTTCACCGCCGATCCGGGCAGCCGCTTCTCGGGCTGGATCGACACCGAGCGGCCCTTCGGCGTGACCGGACACTCGTTCGGCGCGTACACGAGCTTCGCCGTCGCGAGCAACGACACGCGCATCGCGGCCGCCCTGCCGATGGCACTCGCCGGACCGATCTCGAGCAGCTACTCCGCGGCGACGTTGCTCATGCTGGCGACCGAGGACAAGACCATCGGCCTCGACTCGAACCAGGCGATCCGTGACGCGTACGTGAGCCTGCCCGGGCCGCGCTTCCTCGCCGAAGTGATCGACGCCGGGCACTACAGCTTCTCGTTCGCCTGCGAGACCGGGCTCGGCATCGGCGACGGCGACGGCTGCAAGACCGGCACGCGCCTCGCGGACGGAGCGCCGGTGACGTTCCTCGACCACCAGCGCGTCTGGCCGCTGGTCGACACCTACTCGGCGGCGCTGTTCGGCCGCTACATCAACGGCATCACGCAGTACGACGACGTGCTCACGACCAACCTCGATCCCGAGGTCATGACCTACGAGGCGGACCTGCGGCCAGCGGCCGCGGCGCGGCTGCCGGAGCTCGGCTTCGTCCTGCCCTGAGCCCGTCCGCTCCGCTAACGTGGCCGCATGAGCGAGCAGCCGACCCGGGTCGTCAAGGGCAACATGATCGGCATGTCGATGCCGGACATCGACGTGTGGAGCGAGCGCGTCGTCACCGTCCTCGGCCAGAATCCCGGACCGTTCACCGGCCCCGGCACGAACACCTACATCGTCGGGACGTCGCAGCGTCCGCTGCTGCTCGACACCGGTCAGGGCCTGCCCCAGTACATGCCGCTGCTCGAGCGCGCCCTCGACGAGCATCGCGGCGCGCACGAGCTCGAGCGCATCGTGCTGACGCACGCGCACGGCGACCACCTCGGCGGCTGCGCGCAGGTGCGCGAGCGCTTCGGTCCGCTGCCGATCCTGAAGCGGCCCTGGCCCGGCATGGACACCGGCATCGAGGAGCACGTGGTCGCGATCGACGACGGTGCCGTGCTCGAGACCGAGGGTGCTACCCTGCGCGCGGTGTTCACGCCCGGCCATGCCGAGGACCACCTCTGCTACTGGCTCGAGGAGGAGCGCGCGCTGTTCACCGGCGACGTCGTGCTCGGCGCCGGCACGACGGTGATCCCGGAGCACGGCGGCGACCTCGCCGACTACCTGGACTCGCTGCGCCGCCTGCTCGCGCTCGAGCCGGCCGTGATCTACCCCGCGCACGGCCCCGCGATCCACGACGCCGGCAAGAAGATCCGCGAGTACATCGCGCACCGCGAGCTGCGCGATGCACAGATCGTCGCCCTGCTGCGCGAGGGCGTCAGCGACGTCAAGCAGATGGTGCAGCGCATGTACGCCGACGTGCCCGAGTTCCTGCACACGGCGGCGGGCACGTCGGTGCGCTCGCACCTGCGCAAGCTCGAGCGCGAAGGCCGCGCGCGGCGTGACGGCGATCGGTGGGCACTGGCAGCAGAATAGCGGCAACCAGTACGACGCACGTCCACGCGAATGCATCGCCGATACGCGTGTAGAGCGACATCTCGTGATGCGCTCGGACGTCGGCGACGATCGCGGTGGACGAGCCGTACGTTGCCTCGGCGATACGCTTGCCGGTCGGATCGACCACCATGCTGATGCCGGTCGTCGTGCCGCGCACCAACGCGCGCCTGCTCTCGACCGCCCGCAGCAGCACGGCAGCAGCGTGCTGAGCGGCGGCCGGCCGGCCTCCGAACCAACCGTCGTTGGAGATGTTCACCAGGAAGGACGCGCCACGCTGGACCTGACTGCGGACCAGATCGGCGTAGAGCGCCTCCGAACAGATCGAGACCGCGAAGCGCTGCCCGCCGACCTCGGGTAGGTCGAGCGCGGCCCCCGGTACGTAGTCGCCTGGCTTACCCAGCCACGCACCGGGGATCCACGCGAGCGGCCACGGCGCCGTCTCCGCCCACGGCGTCAAGAATCGTTTGTCGTAGACGGGTGTGCTCTCGCCGTCGGCGGACGCCAGGTGGGCCGAGTTGTGCAGGCTCGCACGGCCGGGCGCGCTCTGCACGGTGCGCGGCGCGCCAACCAGGAGGCGCGCGCCCGGCGGTAGCGCACGCGCTGCGTCGGCAAACGACGCTTCGATCGTGGCGGGCGAAACGCTGATCGCGTTCTCGGGCCATACGACCAGATCGGGACGCGCGGCAGCCGTCCCCGCGGTGAGACTGCTCATGCGCTCGAGGCCGTCGCGCACGTGGCGCAGCGAGTAGCGCCACGCGTCGGGCAGATTCGCCTGGATGACGGCCACGCGTACGGATGGCGAGCCGGGCAACGCCCAGCGCGCGAGCTGGACTCGACCGTAGAGTACGGTCCCGCCGAGGACCACGATCAGCAGGATGGCCAGGCCGAGCATCGACGAGCCTCGTGGGATCTCGCGCCGAGCGACGATGTCGGCACCCAACGCGAGCACGACACTCGTCAGCGCGACGACGAACGACACCGCGGCGGCACCACCGAGGTCGGCGATCTGCAACAGCAGCGGCTGACCGTGCTGGCTGTGCGCGAGCAGGACCCATGGGCAGCCGTCGCCGATCCGCGAACGCGCGAGCTCACAGGCGACCCACGCGGCGGCGATCCCGAGCGCGGTCGCGACCGGTCCGCGACTGCGACGCCGGATCGCGCGCGCCAGCAGCGCGAAGACGCCGAACCACGGCGCCGCATAGACCTGCGGCGCCAGCAGCCCGGCCAGCAGCGCCGTCCCGAACGACGCCTCGAAGTAGCGGGTCGCCGCCTCGGCGACCGACGTCGTCACCAGCAGGCTGCAACCGATCGTCCCGGCGAGCCAGCCGAGGAACAAGGCAGAGACAGCGCGCGTCGCCGGATCGATGACGGCCAGCATCAGCGGCGCCAGCGCGATGAAGGCGATCCAACCGGCGTCGGCGGGCGGAAAGGCGACGGCGTACAGCAGGCCGCTGGCGCTGGCGAGAACGACGCGTGTGGCGAACGTCATGCTGCCGGCGATCCCGAACCGCGCGACGTTGCCCGCGATTGGCATTCTCGTGCTTGCTGAAGGTAGCCTCGTGCGTGCTCTCGCACTTCGAGACCCGGGCCGAGCGCTGGACCTTCGTCGGCCTCGCGCTGCTGCTGGCCGCGCTGTCCGTCGCGACCGTGGTCTCCGCGGCGACGCAGATCGGCCAGACCTGGCCCGGCTTCGTCGTGTGGCGCAACCTGGTGGCACCGGCGATCAGCGGGCCAGGCTGGGCGGGCAGCCCGCGCCGCGAGGTGGTGCAATGGGTCGACGACGAGAAGGTCGGTGACGCGCGCGAGCTGCGCCACCACGTCCGTGACGAGCCGAGCGGTGCCGTGCACGAGTACACCTTCCGCCGCGGCCACGGCACGGCCCGCGTCCGGGTGCAGAGCCGGACGCTCGCCTGGCGCGACGTCTTGCCGGTCTACCTGCCGTACTGGATCGACGGCCTCGCCTTCTTCGCGGTCGGGCTGATCGTCTTCTACTTCCGGCCGGGGCTCGCCGCGGCGCGGGCGGCGCTGGCCCTCGGCGCCATCCTCGGTTCGGTGCTGCTGCTCGCGAGCGACGTCTTCTCGGCGTTCTGGCTCGACCGCCTGTACTTCGCGTGCGAGTCCTTGACACCGGGTGCGTTGCTGCACTTCGCGCTGTGCTTTCCGGAAGAGAAGGCGATCGCGCGCCATCGGCCATGGCTGCGCTTTGCCGTCTACCTGCCGTTCGTTCCGCTCGCCGTGCTGCAGATCTCGTTCCTCGAAGGGATGCCGGAGCAGCACCTGGTGGTGAACGACCTCGTCTATAGCGCGATCGCGGCGGCGGGTCTCGTCTCGGTGGCGTCGCTGGTGCACACCTTTCTGACCTCGCGCAGCGCGCTCGCCCGACAGCAGGCGAAGATCGTGATGGCGGGAGTCGCCCTCGCGGCGTTTCTGCCGAGCCTCGGCATCCTGGCGATCATCCTCCTCGGAGCCAACGTCCCGATGAACCTGCTGGCACCGTTCCTCATCGTCTTCCCGCTGTCGATCGGGTATGCGATCGCGCGCCACGACCTGTTCTCCGTCGACCGCTATCTGCGCACCGGCGTCGTCTACGCAGCGTTGTCGCTGATCGTCTTCCTGTCCTACGCCGGACTCGTGCTCGCGGGCGAAACGTGGCTCGGCGGTGGCGGCGGTCTGCCGTCGGCCGCGGTGCCAGTCTACCTGCTGGTGGTGCTGGTTCTGTTCGACCCGCTGCGGGCAACGATCCAGCGCCTCGTCGACCGGCTCTTCTATCGACAGGCATACAGCTACCGCGCGACCGTCGAGGCGACGAGCCGCATCCTCGCTTCGGTCCTCGACAGCGAGCGCATCGCCGCCACCGTGCTCGAGACCCTCACCGAGGTGATGGCGATCGAGTGGGCGGTGCTGCTGGTCGTCGATCGAGCGGGCGGCGAGCAGCGCGTCTTCGCGCGCCCGCCCGAGCGAGCGCTCGAGGTCGAGCACGCGCTGTCGTCGACCGCGGCGGCGTTCGTCGCCGCGGTCGCGAGTGGACCGCCAATCAGCAAGTACACGGTGCGCAGCGACCGACGCGTGGGACAGCAGGGCGACGACGGCGTCGCCGTCTTTCATCGCACCGGCGCTGCGCTGGTCCTGCCGCTGCGCTTCGAGGCCGACCCGGTCGGCGCGCTGCTGCTCGGCGAGAAGAAGTCTGGGGCATTTTATACCGACGAGGATCTGCAGCTCCTCGCCACACTCGGCAACCAGAGCGCGCTCGCGCTCACCAATGCGTACGCCTACGAGATCATTCGCAAGACGCAGGCGGAGCTCGTCGAAGCGGAGCGTCTCGCCGCGGTCGGCGAGCTCGCCTCGACGGTCGCGCACGGCATCCGCAATCCGCTCGCCGGCATTCGCGCCGCGGCGCAGGTCGCGCGCGAGGACACCGAGCCCGGATCGACGATCGGCGAGAGCCTCGACGACATCATCTCCGAGTCCGACCGGCTCGAGATGCGCATCCGCAGCATCCTCGATCTCACGCGGCCCGGCGCGGCCGAGCCCGTGAACAGCGACGTCAACGATCTGCTGCGCGACTTCGTCGCCACGCTCGGCGCGCGCGTGCCACGCGGCGTGATGCTCGCGCTCGACCTTGCACCCGGCCTGCCGCGGGTCTCGATCGACCCGACGCAGGTGGCAGAGGTGCTCGACATCCTGGTCGTCAATGCCGTCGAAGCGATGCACGGCGAAGGCCGACTCGTGCTGCGCTCGTATCTCGACACCCCCGAAAACGCGCCGGTGATGGTCGCGGTGGCGGTCGCGGACAGCGGACCCGGGATCGAGGCGACACGCATTGCGCGCGTCTTCGAGCTCTTCTACACCACGAAGCCGACTGGAACCGGCGTCGGTCTCGCAATGGCGCGGCGCCTGGTCGAGCGTCAGCGCGGAACGATCGCGGTCAGCAGCACGCCGGGCGCCGGCACGGTATTCACGCTGCGCCTGCCGCTGGCCGCCGATCACCCTTCGCGCATCGCTGCGACGTCGATGCCGAACTTCTCCAGCCGGTAGCGCAAGGTATCACGGCTCAGTCCGAGCAGGCGGGCAGCGGCCGTCTGGCTGCCGCCGCTCTTGCGCAATGCTTGCAGCAGCAACGCGCGCTCCAGCTCCTCGAACTGCATTCCCCCCTCGGGGATCTCCACCTCGACGCGCCCCGCGCCGTCCGCCCGCACCGAGACCCCCGACGGTCCTGCGTCGGGCAGAGACAGGGTGCGCGCGTCGAGCGCATCGCCTTCGCCGAACAGCACGGCGCGATCGAGCGTGTTGCGCAGCTCGCGCACGTTGCCGGGCCAGGCATAGAGTCCGATCGCCGCTTCGGCGTCGGCGGTCAAGCGCCTCTCCGGTACGCGGTAGCGCCGCGTCAGCTCGGCGAGGAAGCGCTTCGCCAAGGTCAGCACGTCGGCGCCGCGATCACGCAGCGGCGGCACCTGGAGCCGCGCGACGCTCAGGCGGAAGAAGAGATCCTGGCGGAACGTCCCGGCCCGGACCATGTCCTCGAGGTCGCTGTTGGTCGCGGCGACGATCTGCACGTCGACCTTGCGATCGCTGCGCCCGCCGAGCGGGCGGATCGTCTTCTCCTCGATCACCTTCAGGATCTTCACCTGAATCGAGCTCGGCAAGCAGCCGAGCTCGTCGAGGAACAGCGTGCCGCGATCCGCGGCCTGGAAGAGACCGGCCTTCGCCGTGCGCGCGTCGGTGAAGGCGCCGCGCTCGTGGCCGAACAGCTCCGACTCGACCAGATTCTCGGGGATCGCGGCGCAGTTGATCTCGATGAACGGCTTGTCGGCGCGTACGCCGTTGTAGTGCAGGACACGCGCGATCAGACCCTTGCCGGTTCCGGTCTCGCCGGTGACGAGCACGGTCGGCGGCGTCGCATCGACCGGCAGTGAGCACAACCGTCGCAGCTTGCTGCGCAGCTCCTCGATCGCCGCACAGCCTCCCAGCAACGCTTCGAGCTCTGCACCGCTCGACTCGCGGTTGCGAAAATACGAGACCTCGGTGCGGAGCTGTGCCTCTTCGAGAGTGCGCGCGACCGCGTGTCGGAGGTCGTCCATGTGCAACGGCTTCTGCAGGTAGTCGCGCGCGCCGAGCTTGATCGCGCGCACCGCGTCCTCGACCGTCGCGTGCGCCGTCATCATCAGGATGCTCGCGTTCGGCTGCTGCGCGCGCAGCCGCGCCAGCAGGTCGAGACCGCTGCCGTCGGGAAGGCGCAGGTCGAGCAGGGTGAGATCGGGCTGCAGCTCGGTGAAGATGCGCTCCGCCTCTCCGCAGCTCGTGGCGACGGTCGCGCTGTGACCCACCTTCTCCAGCGCGCGGCGGATGTTCTTGCCGAGGATCTCTTCGTCCTCGACGATCAACAAGGTCGACAACAGATCACCAGGGTAACGGTCAGCGGGCGCAGGTCGTGGTGCTGCCGCTCGCGTTGCTGCCGCAGTCGAGGTCGTCGGCGAAGGAGCTGCTGCCGACCGTGACGATCACCGTGATGTCGCGGACGTCGGCGTCGACGTCGCTCAGGTCGAGCGCCTTCACCAGCGTGCGCAGCGTATAGGTGCCGGTCGAGGCTTGCCGGCGAATGCTGAGCGAACCGATCCTGGTCGAGGTGACCCCCTTCGGATCGCGATAGCGAAAGGCGGTGCCGGCGCCGTTCGCGGTCAAGGCTCCCGCGGGGATCGTTCGCGTGAGCACGGGGGCGCCATTGTCCAGGATGGTCACGACCAGGTCTCTCACCGCGAAGTCGAGCGCCGGCGTGCCGGCGAACGATGCGACCAGCGAGAAGCGGTCGGTCGCTTCGAGCTTCGCATGCCGGAGCAATGCCTTCGCCGACGTGAGCGCGGCGCTGGTTGGCGCACCACCGAACGTCACGCGCACGGCGCCGCCCGGGTTGCCGTCGAGGCTCGCGACGACGTGTCCGGACGCGCCGCCGTCGCCCGCGACACCGGCGTCGTCGAGCGTGACCGTGGCGAAGCCCGTGCTGGAGAAGGCGACGGTCTCGTGCTGCGGGTCGGAGTCGGTGTCGGGGCTGACGATGCGCAGATTCGGCGATACCTCGAGCGCGAGCTCGCTGCCGCCGAACGGAACGTCCGCCTGGTTGCCGAGCTTGTCGGCCGGGAAGACGACGAGCTGTGCCTGGCTGCCACCCGGACCGTCGTCGCCGAGCGCGAGCGCGTGCGCCGGCTCGACCACGGCGCGCACGCCCAGCGACGAGACCACCGGCGTCAAGCGCCGCAGCGAGGCCGCGACGAAGCCAGCAGCGATGATGGGCCGGGCGAGCCCCGGTGCGGTGGCGGCACCGGACTCCGCGCGCAGCAGATCGGTCGTGACGCTGCTGCCGTCGAGCGGGATCGCGTAGGGCGTACCGAGGACCGGATCGTTCGGTGCCGGGCAATAGAAGTCCTCGAGCTCGAACTCGACGTCGACGAGGCCGAGCGGGTCGGGCAGGCCGGGGTTGTTACCAACCACGCGCGTCACGTCGATCGGCCACATGCAGGGCAACAGCGTTGCGATCCACTGACCGTCGAGGAACAGCGGCGAACTCGCACCGGTGATCGCTCCGCCCACCACCACGACGCCCAGCCCGCCCATGCTCGCGGGCAGACCGCTCGCGATGGCGAGCGGTCCCGCGGCAAGACCTGCGCTCATCACGCCGAGGCGTTGCCCGATCGGGGTGAGTGCTTCCTGGAGTTCGACGGCGTCGTCCGCGCTGCCCTCCGGATCGAGCGTCGTCGCGCCGAGGAAGCCGTCGCCGTCGAGGTCCGCGTAGGCGAGGATCAGCGCACCGCGCCCGTTCAGGTCGGTGTTCGTCAGTGGGTTCCCGGTCGCCGGGCTCGCAGCGCCATCGGAGACGATCAGCTGATAGGCCGCCTCGTTGCCGGTCGCCTGCAGGGTGGTCCCGCCGGCGGCGACCACGGGCGCGAGCGCGAGTGTCGCCGCGGGCGGGATCACGCCCGAACCGGGCGTGTAGGTGTTTCCCGTGCGCAGGACCACGTCGACGTCGCCGATCGTGCCTGGATCGATGACGTCGTCGTCGGTCGCCCACTGCTCGTCTTCGCCGGGCTGCACGAGCGGAACGCCCGGCAGCATCACGTAGGTCTTGCCCAGCGGGTCGACCGGATCGCCCTGGAACACCGCGGGCACGGCGAGCGCGTCGCCGGCCACGAGCCAGCTCGAGAGCAGCAGCAGGGCGGTGCAGAGACGTCGGGCGGCTCTCATGGCAGCACCACCGGGATCGCGTTGCTGACGAAGTGCTCGTCCTCGTGGTGCGCGTAGAGCATCACCAGCGCCGGACCGGCCGCGAGGTCGGTCGGCAGAACCACCGACACGTTGCCGGCCTGCACCTGCACCAGACGCGCCGGTCCGATCGGGGCACCGCTCATCTGCAGCAGTGCGGACAGCTCGTCGGGGGTGACGCCGTTCTGCACCGAAGCGGCGGTGGCCTCGATCACCTGACCGTCGACTTCATAGCGCACGAAACGGTTGCCGCTGACCACCATGAGGCCGGCTGCGGGGAAGGGGCTCTGGACCAGGTCGTCGAAGTGGAAGGCCCCGGTCGCGGTGACCAGCCGCCCACCGCCGCTGCTCGGGGCGACGGCGGCTGTGGTGAGCGCGAGCACGGGCGAGGTGCCTGCGCCCTGCGCCAGCCCGCTCGCGACGACGACGGCGCATCCGAGCAGCGGCGCCAGCCAGGCGCGCGCACTGCGTGCAGGGCAGCGGACAGATCGGTGTGGGTTCTTCATGTCGGATCGCCTCGTCGATGTTGTACCTACTGGACGGCCCGCGGAAGCGCGAAAGGCGCCGCCGACGGTCGAGTCGGCGGCGCCTCGCAACGCCATGGCGGACGCTGGTCAGTCGGGCAGGGTGACGGTCAGGAACACCGTCGCGCCCTGGCGGACCTCGATCAGCTGACCGCGCGGATCGAAGTCGAGCAGCAGCTCGCCCGGCTCGTCCGGCTCGCCGTCGAACTCGATCTCGCCTTCGATGTCTCCGGCGATGTCGGCAACGTCGATGGTACCACGCACCATGCCGCCCACGAGCAACTCGTAGGTGCCGACAGGCAGGTCCTCGGCCTGTACGCGCAGATCGCGATCGCAGTCGGTCTCCTGGCGGAAGCGCGCCTTGCCGTCCGCGTCCGGGTCGGCGCCGGTGTTGATCATGTCGGGCTCGGTGTCGATGAGCTCGCAGGTACCGGGACCCGGCTCGCCTACGGTGCTGGCGAGGAAGACCGTCGCACCCTGACGGACCTCGACCGTCTGGCCGACCGGATCGAAGTCGAGCAGCAGCTCGCCCGGCTCGTCGGGGTCGGTGTCGAACTCGACCTCCCCTTCGATCTTGCCGAAGCCGTCGTCGACCACGTCGAGCGTGCCACGCAGCACACCGGCGACGTAGACGTCGTAGGTGCCGACCGGCACGTCCTCCGCCTCGACCTCGAAGTCGCGATCGCAGTCGTCCTTGACGCGGAAGCGCGCCTTGCCGTCGGCGTCGAGATCCGGGCCGACCGCGGCGAGCGGCGTGAGCGACTCGCTCGGCGTGCAGACGTTCAGGCCCGGGGCGTCGGCGAGCGCCGTACCGCTGAGAATGATGTCGCCGCCCTGAACTACCTGGACCAGCGCGCCGCGTGGGTCGAAGGTGAGCGGCAGCTCGTCGGGATCATCACCACCGCTCGAGAACTCGATCTTTCCCTCGACGGTCGCGACCGTGATGGTCCCGCGCTCGATGCCGTCGACCAGCAGGGCGTAGGCGCCTGCGGGGACATCCTCGATCTCGACGTCGAAGTCGCGTACACCCTTGCGCTCGCGCAGGCGGACCGTGCCGCTGGCGCCAGGGACTACCCCGGTCGCGCTCAGCGCGGCGCGCTCCTTGATGAGCGTGCCGGGGGTGCTGCTGCCGTCGGGCGTCTCGGTGGTCGCGAGCGTGATACCGTCCGGATCCTTGATCTCGACGACGCGGTCGCGTGGGTCGAAGTCGAGCAGCTGCGCGGTGCCGGTGGGAGTGGTCTTGAGGACGAACTTCGCGGTGCCGTTGTTCGTGGTGACCACTGCGACCCGGCGAATGCCACCGACGGTCAAGGTGAGCTCGGTCGCGGCCGGCGCGTTCCGCACGGTGACGTTCACCCGGCTCTGGCCCGACGCGCCGCCGCAGATGGCGAGCATCCTGGCCGCCATCTCGGCCGCCGCGCCGGTCAGGAACGGGATCGTCTCGCGCGAGGTGTCCGGCTGGGCGAATGCCGGGGCAGCGATGGCCAGCAGCAGTCCAGCTGCGGCGGCGGATGTTCTCGGTCGATTCATGGAGATCCTCCTTGCGATTGTGGCCCTGTCCGGGCCAACTCGTCGCAAGCGCAACCTCCGTGCCACTGGAAGTTCAGCGAATTCGCGCTGGGGCGGCCCGCGGTGCTGGGGGAATTGCCCCGTTCGCGGGGGGGATCCCCCACACCCCAGAGTGCACCGTGAGTCCCGAGCTCGCTCGGGGTTCAGATCACCCCGGCGGACTTCCACGCGGCGAGCTGCTCGGCGTCGCAGCCGAGCCACTCGCGGAAGACGGTGTCGTTGTCCGCCCCGAGCGCACCGCCGAGGTGCTCGATGCGGCCCGGGTCGGCGGCGCGGCGTGGCAGCGGCGCCGCGGTCTGCAGCGTGCCGCCCTCGCGATCGGCGGTCTCGACGATGCTACCGCGCGCGCGGAAGTGCGGGTTGCGCAGCACCTCGCCGAGGCCGTCTACCGCCGCCAGCGACACCCCCGCCTCGTTGAACGCAGCCACCACCTCCGCGCTCGGCCGCGCCGCGATCCAGTCACCGAGCAAGGCATCGAGCTCGTCGACGTTGCGCACGCGCGCGCGGTTGTCACGGAAGCGCGGATCGTCGCGCAGCTCGGGGCGCCCGATGACGGTGAACGCACGGTAGGCGAGCTCGTCGGTCCCGGCGGTGATCGCGACCCACGACCCGTCCGCGGTGCGATACGTGTTGCGCGGCGCCATGGTGGGGAAGCGGTTGCCGTGACGTCCGGGCTCGTCGCCGCTGCGCGCGGCCGCCGCGAGCCGCAGCGAGAGCAGCCCGAGCAGCGGCTCGTACATCGCGACGTCGAAGCTCTCGCCGCGGGCCCCCGGAGCGCGTCCGCGCGCTCCCGCGTCACGCGCGTAGAGCCCGAGCAGCGCGGCGACGATTCCCTGCAGCACGCCCATGTGGTCACCGAGCCCGACCGGCGACAACGTCGGCGGCGCATCGGCCGGACCGGTGAGCGCCGCGAGACCACTCATCGCTTCGGCCAGCGTCCCCGATCCGGGGCGCTCGGCCCACGGTCCGTCGGTGCCGTACGCGGTCAGGTTCACGACGACGAGGTGCGGGTGCGACTTCGCGGTCTGCTCCGGGGCGAGCCCGAAGCGCTCGAGCCGCGCCTTGCCGAGATTCGACACCAGCAGATCCGCCTTCGCGAGCAGGCGATCGAGCAGCGCGCGGCCGGCTGGCTGCGTCACGTCGAGCGTCACGTGCTGCTTGTTGCGATTGACGACCTTCCAGGTGAGTGCCGTGCCATCGTCGTCGACGAGCTGGCGCAGCGAGTCGCCGCGCGGTTGCTCGACCTTGATCACGCGCGCGCCGAAGTCGCCGAAGAACGCGGCGATCTGCGGTGCGGCGGCGAGCGTCGCCAGGTCGATGACGGTCAGACCGGAGAACGGCACGCGCCACGGCTACGCCGCACGGGTGTGCGATTCAAGGGCGCTCGACGTGCCGGATCCGGGCGCCTCGTCTACGGACGCTGCCAGAACACGTTCAGAAACACGACCGTCCCGTCGTCGGCCACGTGGTAGTGGACCACGAAGGGCGCCACACGAAAGAGGTAGGACGGGTGCTCGGCGTCGTAGTGGGACGGGTAGCTTCCCCGCCGCCCCGGCTTCGCGGCAAGGGCCGCGAGCGCGCTCTCGATGGTCTCGCGCTCGCTCGGCGAGCAGCCGGCGTCGATCTCGGCGATCTCGGTGAGGCAGTGGCGCGCGAAGCGGATCTCAGGCACGGGTGCGTCGCCGGCCGAGGACTCCGAGCTTCTTCAGCGACGGCGCGCCGCTCACCTTCGCCACACGATTGCTCCGAAGGTCCTCGAACGACCGACGCATGGCGCGCAGCGCGACCGGATCCTGCCAGAGCCGGGCGAGCGCGCGCAGCGACTCGAGCTCGTCGACACCGATGAGGGCTGCCGCGGGCACACCGCGCTTGGTCAGGATGACGCGCTCGCCGCGCTGTGCGGCGTCGACGAGAGCGAGCAGGTCGGCGCGCGCTTGGCTGGCCGTGAGATGGCGATCCATCGTACGGATCTCTGTACAGTAAAATGTACGTCCAGGCAACCGTACGATGCCCTCGCGGCATGCCTCGCGAATCGGGGCCAGCTCAGCGCGCGATCACCACAGCGTATGGTGGGGAAGCGGTCGCCGTGGCGACCGGGCTCCGTGCCGTCGCGCGACGTCTGCGCGAGCCGCAGCACATCAGCCCGAGCAGCGGCTCGTACATCGCGACGTCGAGCGTCTCGCCGCGCGCCGGCGGCCCATCCGCACCGCCCGCGTGCGTCGCGCGCGTGCGTCGCGCGCATACTCCGACGGCCCATCGGTGCCGTAGGCGGTGAGATTGACGACCACGAGACGCGGATGCGTGCGTGCGAGCTGCGCGCGCTCGAGCCCGAAGCGCGCCAGCCGCTCGCGGCCCAGATTGCACACCAGCAGGTCGGCGCGCGCGAGCGAGGTCGATCACCGTCAGGCGCGAGAACGGCACGCGCCACGGCTACGCCGCGCAGGTCCGCGATTCAAGCGCGCAGGTCGGACCAGCTCGTCCACGACGAACCCGCACCCGAGGAACGACTTCGATCAGGCCGCGATGGCTTCGCGCATGGCCCGGGTAGTGGGTGGGGGTAGCTCCGCGCCGCCGGCCACCCGGTCGGCCACCTCCTCCGCGACGAGCGCACCACCTGGTCGAGGTACAGGCACAGGTCGTAGGCCCGCTTGAAGATCTGCGCACGGCTCAACCCGCGCGGAGCGCCTCGGCCGCGCTGGCGGCCGTGTGGCCGCGCTCGAGCCAGTCGTCGAGCGTCGCGAGGTCGGTGCAGCGCTCGATGGCCACTGCCTGCGCCGCATCGAGCACGAGCCCGCGGCGGGCGAGCGTGCGGCGCAGCAGGTCGCGCGCGTGCTCGAGCCGGCCCTCGACCCGCCCTTCGTCGCGTACCGCGTCGAGGTCGGCAAAGCCGGCGCGCTGCAGCAGGTTGCGCAGCATCACCGCGCGCGCCGCCGAGCCGTCGTAGAGCGCCGCGACCGGTACCGGGTTCCGGAGGATTCCCGGCGCCTCGAGCACGTCGCCGAGATGCTTGACGATCGCCGGCTCGCCCGCGCGATGGACCTCCACCCGCCGCTCACCCGCGAGCCGCACCACCCACACCAGCTCCGTGCCCGCACCGAGCAGCTCCGCCACCTTGCGCGCGAGGTCCGCCTCCTCGCCACCTCGCTCGACGTACTCGACCGCGAGCCGTGGCGCCGAGTGCGCGTACCCGGGCTCGTCGGCGACGCCACCGACGGACACGTCCGGTGCGCGCAGGGTCGCCTCGTCGAGCACGTGGCCGACCTCCACGCCAGCCTCCTCGACCGCGGGGTCGGTGGCAAGCGCCGCACCGCCGATCAGGTGCCGGCGCCCGTGGCGACGTCCCGACGGCTCGCTCACGATCGCGTGCCCGTCCGACAGCTCGTAAGGATCGCCGGGATGGATCTGGTCGGCCCGGAACGGCCCGCGGCCTGGCGGGCGGTACGACACGGCCTTCATGCGTCCGACCTTGGCGCAGTGCGCGTCGCGGCGCAATGTCATGCTCGACATCGCGTACGTCAGATCGGCCCGCCTGCCGAGGCGGCAGCGGCGCGCTGCAAGAAGATGTCCCGCTGGATCACGCCGTCGTTGCGCCACCTCGCGAGCTGCCCGGCGTCGCAGCCGAGCCACTCGCGATAGACGGCCTCGTCATCCGCGCCGAGCGCGCCGCCGAGGTGGTCGATCCGGCCGGGCTCGGCGGCACGACGCGGGAGCGGCGCGGCGGTCGTGAGCGTCCCGCCGTCGCCGTTGAAGGCCGCGACCACATCCCCGGTCCTGCGCGCCGCGATCCACTCCGCGAGCAGCGCGTCCAGCGCGTCAACGTTCCGCACGCGCGCGAGGTTGTCGCGGAAGCGCGGATCGTCGCGCAGCGATGTCCTTCACGCGAATACGCAGGCCCCGGATGCAGGGTCGGCCCCCACACCGGTCGGGACTCGTCGTGATGCGATGCAGCTCGCTCATAGGCTCACTCTCGGTCGTATTAGCACCGGCGGCGCACCAGGGAAGCGCGCCGGCGTGCCGGGCCACGCAGCTCGACGAAGCGTCCGACCGGGAAGAAGACCGGGCCGCGCCGGCCGGCGCGGCGCGGCGCACGGTCTCCCAGTAGCGGCGGCGGAAGCCCTAAGCGCGCTCGATCCGCCGCAGCGGGAAGCGCTCGCGTACGTCGAAGCCGCGGCGTGCGTACAGCGCCGCGAGCTGCGGGCGCGTGCGCCAGAGGTGCGCCCGGCGGCGCGCGGCGTTGCCGTGGCGCAGGTGGTCGCCACCTTCTCATGGCTCGCGCCGAGAAGTCGATCAGGCCGGGATGGCTTCGCGCATGGCCCGGGTCGTGGGTGGGGGTAGCTCCGCGCCGCCGGCCACCAGGTCTGCCACCTCCTCCGCGACGAGCGCACAGAGCTGCCCGTAGGTCGCCTCCTCCGACACTCCGTGGCAGACTCCGCCGAACGGAAAGAGGTCAGGGCAGTAGCCCACGTACTGGCCGTCCCCGTCCTCCCACCGGACGAACTTCAAGTAGCGGTCTTGCTCCTTCATTGGCTGGCCTTTCGAATGGCGTTGCGCACCTGCTTCTCCTGATACGGCTTCGCGTCGTCGCCCCCGCGTCCGCCACCGCCAGACCGCGCGCGAGCGCGCGCTCGCGGAAGTGCGGCGCGAGCCGCCGCGGGAAGCCGCAGACGAGCGCGAAGCCGCCGCGGCAGATGCGCGTGGTGCGCAGGCCGAGCGCGCGCTCAGCGACCTGGATGGTTGCTCATGCCATCCTGGTACGGCAGTCTGGGCCAGATGAAGAAGACGCTTCACATCGACGACCGCCTGCTGGCGGAAGCGAGAGCGGTGTGCGCGGCGCGCACGGACACCGACACGGTGCGCCTCGGCCTCGAAGCGCTCATCCGTCGCGCGGCGTACCTGCGCCTGGCCAAGCTCGCCGGTACGGACCCCGAGGCGAGGGACGTGCCGCGACGGCGTGAGCGAGCCACGACGCGGCGAAGGACGAGGGCGGCGTGATGGTGCTCGTCGACACCTCGGTCTGGGTACGGTTCGTCGCCGGGCGGCACCCGTTCGTTCGCGACCTGCGGACGCTGCTCGAGGACGAAGAGGTGGTCGGTCACGAGCTGGTGTACGGCGAGCTGCTCATCGGCGATGGTCACGGCCGCGCACGGCTGCTGGCTGACTACGAGCGCATGCTGTGCGTTCCCCGCATCGCGCACCAAGAGGTGGTTGCCTTCGTCCGGAGTCGAAGGTTGAGCGGGCGAGGCATCGGGTGGATCGACGCGCATCTGGTCGCCTCGACGATCGTTGCGGGCGGCCGACTGTGGACGGCGGACGCCCGCCTCCACGGCATCGCGACCGAGCTGGGGGTCGCGCACCCGTCGTAACGCGGGACCCGCGCGCGCGCCGCGTCGCGGTCGATGACGCTACGCTCAGCTGCGCATGCGGCTTCGCGTGGTCGCCGCAGCGCTAGACGGCCAGCGTGCGCGGCACGCCACGCGCGTCGACGTCCGCCACCGCGAGACCGCGCGCGAGCGCGCGCTCGCGGAAGTGCGGCGCGAGCCGGCGCGGGAAGCCGCAGGCGAGGGCGAAGCCGCCGCGGCGGATGCGCGCTGTGCGCAGGCCGAGCGCGCGCTCGGCAAGGAGGCGCTGCGGGCCGCGCAACTCGACGAAGCAGCCGACTGGGAAGAACACCAGGCAGCGCCCGCCGGCGCGGCGCACGGTCTCCCAGTAGCGGCGGTGGAAGCCGTGCGCACGCTCGATGCGGCGGAGCGGAAAGCGCTCGCGCACGTCGAAGCCGCGGCGCGCGAACAGTGCGGCGAGCCAGGGGCGCTCGCGCCACATCTGCCGCCAGGCGTGCCACGCGGCGCCGTGCCGCAGGTGGCCTGCGTACGATGCGAGGGTCGCGTGCAACTCGCCCGCCGCGGTGGCGGGTGCGGGGCCGAGACCGGCGTCGGACAGACGGGCGCGGAGAGCTCCGGCGCGCAGATCGACGCGCACGCGGACGCGGACGCGGCCTGCACCGCGGCCGCCGGGTCGCGTGGTGACCGCGGCACGCTCGAAGGCCGCGAGGCGCGCGCGCAGCGCGGCGAGCGTGCGGCGGCGCGGCAGGCGGTGGCTCCACCAGGTGCGCCAGCCGGCGAAGTCCACGCCGCAGGAGACCAGCCGCGGCCGCGCGCGGTCGGCGCGCAGGCGGAGGTTGAGGCGCTCGGCGAGGAAGCGCTCGATCTCCGCGTGCCAGCGCTCGAGCTCAGCTGGGTCTTCGGAGAGAAGCACCAGGTCGTCGACGTAGCGCACGTAGTGCCGCACGCGGAGCGTGCGCTTCACGAACTGGTCGAGCTCGTTCAGGTAGACGTTGGCCCAGAACTGGCTCGGCAGGTTGCCGATCGGCAGGCCGAGGCGGTTGTCCTTGCCGAACAGGCTCTTGACCTCGGGCACGGGGTAGCGCTCGGTGTGCGGGCCGGGCCGGCCGCGGCGGTGCAGCCCGCGCGGGCCGCGCGGCTGGAAGCGGTAGTCGCGCGTCGGGTCGTGGAAGAGGACCGTGCGCGTGAGCCAGCGCAGCTCGGGGTCGCGCACCGCGCGCTCGAGGATGTCGCACAGGACCTGCTTGTCGATCGACGGGAAGAAGCTCGCCACGTCGAGCTTCAGCGAGTAGGCGCGGCGGCGGCCGTTGCGCGTCGCGCTGCGCAGGAAGGCCGTCAGACGGTCGCTCGCCGCGAGCGTGCCCTTGCCCTTGCGGCAGGCGAACGAGTCGTGGATGAAGCGGCGCTCGAACAGCGGCTCGACCTGCGCCACCAGCAGGTGGTGCACGATGCGGTCGCGGAAGTCGGCGGCGAACACCTCGCGCGGCTTCGGCCCGTCGGTGACGAAGCACATCGAGGTCCCGGGAGCGTAGGTGTGCTCGCGCAGCTCGCGCTGCAGGTCGAGCAGCTTCGCCTCGGCGTCGAACTCGAAGCGCAGGGCGTTCAGGGTGCAGCGCTTGCTCCGGCGGCACTGGAGCCAGTGCCGCCGGAGTGCCGCGAACGAGTAGGGGTCCTCGCGGACCCGGTCACGCGAAGGGGCGATCACGAGCCGGCACGCACGGCACGAACGTAGTTACCATTCGTCTTGTTGTCGTTGTTCACGTTGCCGTCGTTGAAGTTGACGATCCACGCGTTCTGCGGATTGTTCGCGTAGGACGACGAGGACCAGTAGTTCGACGAGACGTCGCCCCCTCCGCTTGCTCCCGAGTGGCTTCCACGCACGCGTGGGCCGTCCTCGGACCCGGGCACCTGGCCGCGCCGCGGCGCGGGAAGGTCGCCCTTGTGCCGCACGCCCATTTCCAGGGCGACGGCTTCGGACCGGAATCTCCGGCGGGAGAGGGACCTCGTGATCATGGCACGCCCGGCGCCGCTACCCCGGCGGGGATCGCGGGCCGGCTCTGGCCATACCCCTGTGCTTGCTGGCTCCGCAGCCAGCCTTCCTTCGTTCCTCCTTCCTTCGTTCCTCCTTCCTTCGCTCGCCGCCTGCACGGCGTCACGCCGCGGCAACCGACCGGGCGTGCGGGATCTCGCCGGATCCGATCGATCGAACCGGTCGACGGTCAAGGCCACGCTGTCGAGCTCACGCATCATCGGCTGCGCCTCCGTACCGGGTACGCCCAGCGCTCCTTCCTGAACCCGAACGCCGAGAACCATGCGGCCTTGTGCCGGCCGTTCGGATGCGCCGGGTCGAGGAGGTAGCCCGTCAGCTTGCGCTCCTCGACGCGCACCTCCCGAGCCCGAGGGAGACTCATGGTCCGGGGGCGCTCCCGTGCGGCGTGTTCGCCGCGGGCTCAGCGGGGTCCGCGGATCGCCGCCGCGGCCCTTCCGGCTGGCTCCTGAGCCAGCCTTCGTTCTGCCTTGCGATGTCCACCGCGAGCGTGACGGCGTGCTCGAACGACGAGACCTTCGCGAACGCCTTCGCGTCGCAGGCGAGGCGCAGCAGGACCTTCAGCTCCTCGACCGTCTCGCGCAGCTCGAGCAGGGTCTCGACCCGCTCGCGGCGCGAGTTGGCGCGCACCACCAGCCGCAGCACCTTGCGCGAGCAGTCGCGCAGGTCCGCGCCCAGCGCGTACTTGTGGTAGCGCGGGAACGCGCGCACCACCTGGTCGAGGTACAGGCACAGGTCGTAGGCCCGCTTGAAGATTGGCAGGTGCTCGGTGTTGGCCATCGCGAAATTTTTCCGGGCGGCCTGCGGCCACCCGGAAAAGGGTCAAACGATCAAATCACCAAATGATCAAGCTCACGAGCCGGCACGCACGGCACGAACGTCGTAACCACCCGTCTTGTAGTCGTAGCCCACGTAGCCGTCGGAGAAGAAGCCGACGACCCACGCGAACTGCGGATTGTCCGCGTAGGACGACGAGGACCAGTAGTACGACGAGACGGTGCAGCTACACGTCAGCACCGTGCAGGTGGCGACGCAGCCCGTGTTGAACGCGGGGAAGGTCGCCGGGAAGGTCGTCTGGAGACTGCGGATGCTCTCCAGCTCGGTGAGGTTCGGCAGCCGCCAGTCGGTTTGACCCGCGAACCCGCCGCCGGAGTTCAGCGTCGCGAGGAAGGTCGTCACCGCCGTGCCGTTCATGGTGTACGGCGGGCTCGCCATTCCCCACGTGTAGGTGGTGTCCTTGTCGTGGATCGAGCCGTCGTCCGACTTCTTCTCCCACATCAGGCCGGTCTTCGTGTCGGTGATCGTCCCGTCGCCGTTGTCCACGAAGCCGTGCGCCACGCCGAGCTGCAGGTCGCCGTCCGTGCCGACGCCGTAGCTCGTCGTCTGGCCCGTCTTCAGGAGCGGTGCAGGCGGCAGAGCCTCGCACGTGGCGAGGTCGCCGCCGCAGGTCGTGAGATCACCGTCGCACGTCGTGAGAGCCAGGCGTAGCCGTCGTATACGGCCCCGGAGGTCACCCTCGCTGGTGGTCAGGTCCGCGTTGCACGCCGACAGCTCGCCCGCGTAGTCCGGCAGGGCGGCACCGGCGGCGGCCGCCGCCGCGTCGTCCGTGCACTGCGTCAGGTAGGCGTCGAACGCCGACGACGGCTCGGTCACGGCGCAGCTCACGCCGTACTTGCCGTTCGCCTTCGTGAACGCGGTGGTCAGCTTCTCCGTACACTTCGTCAGCGCCGCGGTGCGCTTCGCCGCGTCGAGGGCCTTCGAGTACTTCGATTCGGCGTTCAGCCGGCACTGGGCGTACTTCGCCGACGCCAGCTCGACGTCGGCCTCGCACTTCTGCGCGGACGTGGGTGGGACGGCGTATGCCGCCGGCGCGAGCCAGCAGGCGAGCACAGCGGTCACAACAAGAAGTTGTGGCTTCATGGGGTAGGGTCCTCGTTTGGCGTGATGGGCGGTGCAAGTCCGATCTGCAGTCCACCCGGCGTTCTCTGGGCGAAACCGAATTCTTGATAGCGGGGGGTGCAGAGCGCTGTCAACCTTTATCGTACCAACCGTCGCGCACCGTCCAGCGCACCGCTCCAGCACGCCGTCCAGCACGCCGCTCGATGCCGTTCGCGCGGCTGATCTCACCAGGCGTACGCGCTGCGGCGAGAGACCTTCGCCGTCACCGAAGGCCGGTGCCCCTTTGCGCGGCTCAGCCGTGCAGGTCGGTCCAGCGCACGAGCTCGATCGCACGCTGCTCGACCAGCGCGCGGATGCGCGGCGAGGTGAGCGCCGCCAGCTCGTCGGCGGGGCGGTACCCCGGCATCAGGCGCCGCATCTCCGCCGTCTGCGCCTCGGCCGGATGGCAGTACAGCTCCGAGACGCCTTCCGGAAGCTCCGCGAGCGCGTGCGCGAGGTACGGCTCGTCGCAGCCACCGCTCTGGTGCAGGCCGAGCGTCCGGTCGGCGAAGACGACGCCGAGGGGCGCGAGGCGGCGCTCGGTGATGCCGGACAGGAAGCGCAGCACGACGCCCTCGAAGGCCTTGCGCAGCCGGTGGCGGGGATCGTAGCGCAGATTCGGGGCCACCGGCTCGCGCGTCAAGCGCACGGCGGGAATGCCGAACTCGGGCGCCAGCGCGGCGAGGGTCGCCTGCAGCATCGGGTGCAGGTGGACGTTGAGGTGGCCGTCGACGTGGCCGAGCGCCAGGCCGGTCGCCCGGTACGCCTCGAGCTGGGCGCGCACCTCGCGCAGCACCGCGCGGCGCAGCGTCGGATCGAAGAAGTAGCGCAGCGCCGCGGGAATCGCGCTCTCGCGAAAGCCGCCGCGCGCAGTCGCCAGACCGGTTGCGCGCGCGTCTGCGCTCGCCGGCGTGCCCTGGACGAGGACCAGGTGCAGCCCGACGCCGAGCGTCGGCGTCGCGCGCGCGATCTCGACCGCTGCCGCGGCGAACGGTGCCGCCACCATCAGGCTGGTACTGGTGAGGATCCCGTCGCGATGCGCGCGCACGATGCCGCGGTTGACCTCCGCGGCGAGTCCGAAGTCGTCCCCGGTGACGATCAGGCGGCGCGTCGGCGGTGTCGTGCCGGTGCTCAGCCTTGCAGCCCGCGCGCCAGGCTGCGGGCGCGCTCGAGGTCGCCGGGGAAGTCGATCTCGGTCCAATCGAGATCGTCCACGCGCTCGAAGCCGACGACGACCCGCTGCAGCAACTCGGGGTAGACCTCCTCGTGCTCGAGGTCCTTGTCGCCACGCGCGACGCGGGCATCGAGCAGCTCGCGCAGCACGGCGGTTCCCGCTGCCGACAGCTTGAGAAAGCCCACCGACTCGCCCAGGCCGTCGTACGCACCGCGCGGCACGCGAGCGATGTCGAGCACGCGCGCTCCCTGCACCATGAGCATCTGCTCCTCGCCGCCCGGCGGCACGCGGCCGTCGAACAGGAAACAGCTCTCGTTCGCCGAGCGCACCAGGCGCTCGAGCATCTTGAACGGGATGAAGACGTCGGCGTCCATCACCAGCACCGGACCGTCGAGGAAGTCGCGCGCCGACCACAGCGAGAGGATCGCGCCGCGTGTGAACTCCGGGTTCTGCACCAGGGTGACGTTCTTCAGACCGCCGAGCGCGCTCTCCATCAGGTCGGCGCGATAGCCGACCACCACCACGATGCGACCGACGCCCGCGCGATCGAGCTGGCGGATCAGCCGCTCGACCAGCGCCTCGCCGTCGACCTCGAGCAGCGCCTTGGGACGCTCGTTCGCATCCGGACCGAAGCGCTTGCCGACACCGGCTGCCAGGATGATCGCCGTCGAGCTCACCGCGCCACCTCCGCACCATCGATCGCGCGCTCGAGCGACGAAAGGAAGCGCGCGAAGTCGTCCTCGCCGAGCGCCCCCATGTTGGCGACGCGGAACATCTCGCTGCTGAGCTGACCTTGCCCCTCGTAGATCACGAACCCGTCCGCCCTGACCCGATCGTGCAGCTCGCGATAGCCGAGCCCGGACGGCAGCGACAAGGTCGTGATCGAGTTCGAACGCAGCCCGAGGGGCAGCATCAGCTTCAGGCCGAGGCGCTCGAAGCCGGCGCGCAGCTGCGCCGCCGCGCGCGCGTAGCGAGCGATGCGCGCGGCGACACCCTCCTCGAGGAGCTCGTCGAGCGCCTCGTCGAGCGCGTAGAGCACCTGCACCGCCGCCGTGAACGGCACCGTCTTCTTCTCGTGCGCGGCGAAGTGGCGCGGCAGGTGCATGTACACCGAGCGCGCCGGGATGCTGTTCATGCGCGCCATCTCGCCGCGTCGCGCGAGCACGAAGCCGATGCCGGGCAGGCCCTGGATGCACTTGTTGGCGACGCCGACGCAGATCCCGACGCCCCACTCCTCGAGCCGCATCTCGTCGCCCGCGAGACCGCTGATCGCGTCGACGAACAGTACGCGCCCGTGCTCACGGACGATCCGCCCGACCTCGGCGACGGGGTTCAGCAATCCCGTCGTGGTCTCGTGGTGCACCAGGGCCACGACCTCGATCGCCGGATCGGCGCGCAGCGCGGCCGCGATCGCGTCGAGCTCCGGCGGATGCCCCCAGTCGCTGCGCAGCACCACCGTCGCGATGCCGTGCGTCTGCGCCATCTCGAGAATGCGCTCGCCGTAGACGCCGTTCACGACGACGAGCATCTTGCGACCGTGCGCGACCGCGCTGCTGACGCCGGCCTCGAGCGCGAGCGTGCCGGAGCCCGTGAGCGGCACCGCGACCCAGTCGCCCGCCGGGGCCAGCGCGCGCACCAGCTTCGCGCGCACCGACTCGAGCAGTGCTGCGAACTCGGGTTCGCGGTGACACAGGTCGCCGCGGCCCATCGCCGCGGTGACGCGCGGCGAGACATTGACCGGTCCGGGCGCGAGCAGGATCACCGCGCGCCTGCCGGGGCTGGCGCCGCGATCCGCGCGATCGCGGCGCCGACCCGCGCCGTCATCTCGGGCGGCGTGTACGGGATGCGCGGCGGCGGCGGTCCGGATTCGGGCAGGGTCTCGATCAAGAGCAGACTCGGTCCGGGTTGCGCGAGCTGTGCCCGCAGGGCAGCCGCGATCTCGCCGGCCGCGCGGACGCGCGCCACGCTGCGGTAGCCGGCGGCGCGTGCGATCTCCTCGAGCTTCACCTGCGACGAGATCGTCGGCTGGTTGCCCGTGCTCGCGTAGACGGCGTTGTCGAGCACCACGTGCCGGAAGCGGGCCGGCGCGAGCACGCCCGTCATCGCCAGCGAGCCCAGATTCATCAGGACGTTGCCGTCGCCGTCGAGCACGGCCACCGGCACCTCGGGGCGCGCGGTCGCGATGCCGAGCCCGATCGAGGACGCGAGCCCCATCGAGCCGATCATGTAGAAGTTCGCGTCGCGATCGCCGAGCGCGCACGCCCAGCGCGAGATGAAGCCGTTCGCACAGACCAGGACGTGGTCCGCGATCTCCGGCAGGACGGCCGCGACCGCGTCGCGCGTCGTGGGCCGCTCGGCGACGGCCGTCAAGCGAGCACTCCAGGCTTGACGACGAGCGCCACCGGACCCGGCTTGCCGTCGAGGCGGGCACGCGCCCAGGCGACGTCCGCGGCCGCGTTCTGCGCGTCGATCGGACGCCACGGGATGCCCATCGCGTCGAGGATCTTCGGCATCGCGTCGCCCATCACCAGATGCTCGGGAGCGTCCTTGCCCTCGTAGCCGCGCCAGGTGACGACGAGCAGGCACGGCAGCGCGTAGATGTCCTGCAACGAGCCGATCGCGTTCAGCGACACGCCGAGGCCGGAGTTCTGCATCAGCACCAGCGGCCGCCGCCCGGCGAGTGCTGCACCCGCGGCGAGACCGAGGGCCGCGTCTTCGCGCGTCTCCGCGACGTAGCCGTGCGGCTCGAGCGCCGTGATCAGCGACGCGACCAGCGAGCACGGCACACCGGTGAAGAAGTCGAATCCCTGCGCGAGCAGCTCACGGGCCAGCTCGGCGCCGCTCAACGATCCGGCCTGCATCGCGTCAGGCCCGGATCTCAGCCCACGCGCGGCGGTAGTCGTCGAAGCTGTCGATCTCCATCCAGCCCTTGTAGACGTCGGCGCAGGTCACCTCGTGGCCGCGGTCGATCAGCTCCTGCAGGAGATCGGTGAGGCTCGCACGCGCCAGCGATTCGGCCTCGTGGAAGCGCCCGCGGTGCGTGCGGGCAAGCTCGGCGTGGACCTCGCGCACCAGCTTTGCGCCGCGCTCGGAGAGCAGCACCAGGCCGATGAACTCGCCGTGCGCCTGCTGGGGTGCGAGCTGCTGGCCGATCCGCTGCACGCGCGCACCGGACGACGACGGCACGAAGCGATAACCCGACACCGGCGCCTCCTCCGTCACCACGAGATCGTGCGCGCGCTCGGGGACCGCGCCGTTGCCGGAGCGCACGAGGTCGTAGTAGGCGCGGTCGACGGCGATCACCACGTCACCGCGGGCCCGCAGCAGGCGATTGATGATCGCCTCGTCGAAGATCACGTCGCCGTACATGCAGACGACCGGCCCGCGCAGCTCGTCCTCGGCGAGCATGAGCGAGGCCAGCTCACCCGACGAGGCGAAGCGCTCGTTGTCGTAGTAGCGCAGCTGGGGATAGCGGATCGCCGCCTTCTGATAGCCGCGCACCACCGCGATGTCCTTGATGCCCGACGCGTTGAGCGCCTCGATCTGGCGCTCGAGGATCGTCTTGCCCTTGATGTCGAGCATGCATTTCGGACGATCCCGCGTGAGCTCGCCGAGCGCACCGTCCTCGCCGGCGGCGAGCACGACCGCCGAGCAATCGAAGCCGCCGGGCAGCAGGAAGCGCGCCTCGTTCTCCTTCATCTCGCCGAGGCCGACCATGGCGTAGACGTCCTCGAGCGGCGCGATGCGCTGCTCGAGCGCGAGAGTGTCGCCGGCGCGCAGCGCCTCGAGCGCTGCGCGCATGGCGGTGAGGGCGGCGCGCAAGGTCTGGTTGGCGTAGATGACGAGCGTGAACCCGGCGCGCTCGAGGTCAAGCAACGACGTGCCGATGTAGGTGGTCGGCACGGAGACCAGCGGCACCGGCCGATCCCACGCTGCCGCAACCTCGGCGAGCTCGCTCAGGTCCGGGTGCTTCGAGTGGATCAGGATCGCGTCGGCGCCGGCGTCGGCGTAGGCGCGGGCGCGCGACAGCGCCTCCTCCTTGCCCCAGCCCGCGATCAGCGCCTCGGTGCGCGCGATGACCACGAAGTCGTCGCTCTTCTGCGCGGCCTTGGCGGCGGCGATCTTGCGCGCGTGCTCCTCGGCCGGCACCAGCTCGCGCGCGACACCGGCGTAGAAGCTGCACCGCTTCGGGAAGACGTTGTCCTCGATCGAGATCGCCGCGACGCCGGCGGCCTCGAACTCGGCAACGGTGCGCATGACGTTGATCGCGTTGCCGAAGCCGGTGTCGCAATCGGCGATCACCGGGATCGAGGTCGCGTCGACCATGGCGCGCGTCGCCTCGAGGGTCTCGCTCATGGTCAGGATGCTCGCGTCGGGCACCGCGCGCACCGCCGATAGCCCGAATCCGCTCGCCCAGATGGCATCGAAGCCGGCCTGCTCGACCAGCTTCGCGGACAAGGCGTCGTGCGCCCCGCAGGCGACGACCTGAGGCCGCTCGGCGAGGAGGCGCTTGAGCGATCGCTGCGCGGACGACATCGGCTGGTGTTCGGTAAGTAATCCCCCCCCGAGCCGCAACCGCTCGAATGATCGTGAATTGAAAGCCGCGTGCGAGCCAGATACGTTTCGCGCCCATGGCCACGATGATCACCGACGAGTGCATCAACTGCGGCGCCTGCGAGCCGGAGTGTCCGAACACCGCGATCTATCAGGGCGGCGTCGAGTGGGACGCGCTCGAGGGTGGCAAGAGGCCTGCGATCAGCGACCAGATCTTCTACATCGTGCCCGAGAAGTGCACGGAATGCGTCGGCTTCTTCGACCACGAGGCCTGCGCGGCGGTGTGCCCCGTCGACTGCTGCGTGCCGAACCCGAGCATCCCGGAGAGCGAGGCGCTGCTGATCGCGCGCGCCGCCCAGATCCATCCCGACAAGACCTTCGGGGCGGAGTTCCCGTCGCGCTTCAGCGGCGCCGGCGCGGCCGCGCCAGCGGCCGGGGACGCCGCGCCGGCAGCCGCAGCCCCGGCGCCGGTTGCCGCGGCCTCGGTCGCGGCGGCAGCGCCGGTCGCCGTCAGCCCGGAGGATGCGCTCGCGGCGGCCGTACCGGATCTCGAAGACTGGGACGTCCCGCTGAAGTGCTTCCGCTGCAGTGGCATGTTCTCGGTGCCGTTCCAGTACATCAAGCCGGGCATCGTCCTCCACTGCCCGCACTGCGTGGGCTCGTTCGTACCCAACACCGCGCTCTACCAGTCGCTGTCACGCCGGCTGACGACGTTCCACGCGTCGTGGACGAAGAGCTTCGCCGAGCTCCGCGAACGGCGTGTGCGCGAGCTCGAGAGCTTCGAGGCCGGCCAGAAGGCCGCGCTTGCAGCCCTCGAGGACGACCTGAAGAAGATCGCCGACGGCGCCGAGCTCGCCGGTGCTCCGACGCGCTCGCGCGGCTTCTTCGGCTGAGGCGGAGATCCCGAGACCCAGCCAGCTCCGGGTGAAGAGATGGTCCCAGCGGTCATCGACCATGTCCTTGGTGAAGCGGGCGATGGTCTTGGGGTTGGCCGCTTCGCGCCGGTAGTAGAAGTAGTTCAGGATCTGGATCTACCAGAAGCCGTGCACGCAGGGCGAGTGCGGGTCGCCTTCGGCGTCGGAGAACTCGTGGTGCTTGCGATGCACCGCCGCCCACTGCCGGGGCTCGATCCCGGTCGTGAGCCAGATCAGGGCGCGCATGAGCAGCTCGATCCCCGTGACAGAGCCACCGCGCGGTGCGACAGGGCGCGGTGCAGGTACACGGTCGTACACAGGGTCGCGATCTGTACCGTAATGAACACGCACACCAGCGCCAGCACCAGCTCGCGCGGCGAAGACATCACGGACTCGAGCATCGCACGATTCTCCTCCCTCGCAGCGCCGGTCGGGCACCGGCCGGACACAAAATAGCTACCAGGTTGCGGGGGTAGCAAGCACGTTCCTGCCAGCGCGGACGCATCTCACTGGCAGGCTCTGGCAGGCTCTGGCTCACCCGTTCAACCTCGTCCCGGTCGACGAATGCGCGTTGGCCGCCTCCGGTCACCGTGGTACCCTGCGGCCCAGATGCTCGACGATCGCATTCTCCGCGACCGGATCATCGAGCTGCTCCGCCCCTACGCGTCGAACTGGAGCGGTTCGCTGCGTCGCGGCGATCTGGTGATTCCGCAGATCGAGGTGACACGGGTCGTCGAGGAGATCTCGAGCGCGGTCCAGGAGTGCCTCGACGAACGCTCCGAAGCGTCCGAGCGCTCGCTCTTCCTGTTCCTCGCCGAGGCGCGCCGCCTGTCATCCGTACAGGATCAAGCAAAGCTCCTGCGCGAGCGCTTTCTCGTCCTCGAGCGCAAGAGCTGACGCGCGGCCACGACCGATCCAGGGTCGGCTGGCCGGCGCACGGACCGGAATTGGCACAGCCGTGCGGCCCCATGTGTCATTCTGGGTCGGCCGTGGCGCGCGGGCACAGTGCTCGACTGCGACGCCGCGTGGCGGAACCGAGGCTTTTCGCGCGAGACCCCGCGCACGAGGCGTGGCACGCGGGATGCAATGACCCGGAACATCCCCCAAGCACCACTCGGCCCTGCCGGAGTCCCTCCCTCCGGCGGGGCCACCCCCCTCCCCCAAGTTCGCAGCGGCAAGCCAATCGGCCCGCGCGACGGCGACCAAACCCCACTCGGTCGTCCCACCCGTGAGCGCCACGTAGCGCAGCTCCGGCGCACGCCACGCACGCACTCCTGGCGCGCGGAATTTGCGGCGCGCAGATCGCGTTGTTACGCTAATGCAGTACTTCAGCGCGCTTAAGTCAGCCTCACGTCCCGCACCATGCACATCGAGACTCTCAAGGTCTTCTGCGACCTCGTCGACACCGGGAGCTTCTCGGTCGCCGCGGCCCAGAACTTCGTCACCCAGTCCGCGGTAAGCCAGCAGATCCGCACGCTCGAGACGCGCTACGGCCGCAAGCTGGTCGAGCGCGCCAAGCGCCGCGTGCGGCCGACCCCGGCGGGCGAGATCTTCTACGAGATCTCGAAGGAGATCGTCAGTCGCTACCAGGATCTCGAGGGCCGCCTGCAGGCATTCGCCAACATCGTCGCCGGCACCGTGCGTGTCGCGACGGTGCACTCGGTCGGGCTCTACGAGTTCGCCGACGAGCTCAAGCGTTACGTGAAGGCGTACCCGAACGTGAACGTCCGGCTCGAGTACAAGAAGTCGAACCAGATCTACGAGGACGTGCTGAGCGGCACGCTCGACGTCGGCGTGATCGCGTACCCGACCAAGCGTCCGCAGATCAAGCTGATCCCCTTCCGCGAGGACCGTCTGGTCCTGATCTGCAACCCCGCCCACCCATTCGCGAAGCAGAAGTCGATCTCGATCAAGAAGCTCGACGGGCAGAACTTCGTCGGTTTCGAGAAGGACATCCCGACCCACAAGGCGATCGAGCGTGCGCTGCAGAAGCACTCGATCCGCGTGCACTACGTGGCCGAGGTCGACAACATCGAGGTCATCAAGCGCATCGTCGAGGTCGGTACCGGCATCTCGATCGCCCCCGAGCCCGCCGTCCGGCCCGAGGTGCGCAACAAGTCGCTGATCGCGATCCCGCTCACCGACGAGACCTTCGTCCGTCAGCTGGGCATCATCCACAAGGAAGGCCGGCACTTCTCGCCGGCGGCCGAGAAGTTCATCGAGACCCTGACCCCGGCGGCCGAGTCGTAGGAGCCGGGGGGCGGCCCAGGGCGTCGAGCAGCCAGAGCTCGACCTCGAGGTGCCGTCGTTCGCGATCGCGCAGCAGGCGCGCGACCTCGGTGGCGGGCGGCGACGCGAGAAGGCCGCGCAGCAGGCGCTCGCGCAGCGCGCGCTCCGCCTGCAGAGAGCGACGCCCGAGGTGCTCGCCGAGCACTGCCAGGAGCGCCGTCTTCAAGAGCAGTGGGCGGCGCAGCAGGGTCCAGCAGGCGCCGGGACGATCGAGCAACGCCCGATGTCGCGCACGTCCCGCGGCCGTGAGGTTGAACACGCGGCGCGTGCGTCCCTGCCCGTCGAGCTCGACGCGGCCCACCGCCAGCCCGTGATCCTCGAGCCGGGCGAGCGCCGCGTAGACGTGCGAGGTCTCGAGCGGTCGCTGCGCGCCGAGCTCGGCCTCGAGCCGCGCGCGCAGGCGGTAGCCATGCGCCGGTCCCTGCGCGAGCAGGCCGAGCACCAGGTCTTCGAGCGGCATTCGGCGATGGGTGCCGGCGTCGGCCGGCCCGCGCAACGAAGGCGGGCAACACTATGCAGCACGCGACAAGACGCGCACCAGCGCTACGCCGCGCCAAGCCGTGGCAGGACGTCGCGCGCGAAGGCCTCGAGCTGCCCGGGGCTGCCGAAGTCCCCGAACATCACCATGAACCGGCTGACGCCGAGAGCGGCGCGCGCGCGCAGCGCGTCGGCCACCGCCTCCGCCGTACCGAGGTGGACGTCGCCGTCGAGCTTCACGAAGCCGGCGAGCTCCCGCGCGATGCGGGCACGCGCCGCGGCGACCTCGGACTCGCGCTCGACGAGCACCACCATGACCTGCTCCGAGACCTCGATCGCGTCCGGATCGCGACCGACCTCCGTGCAGAACCGGCGCAAGCGCGCGCGCTTCGCACCGAGCTCGCGCCAGGCGGGGTTGGGTGAGTTCCAGCCGTCCGCATGACGCGCCGCGAGCCGCAGCAGCCGATCGCTGGCGCCACCCAGGATCAACGGCAGCCGGCCCGGCTTGGGAAGCTGCGGCGCGTTCGCGACGTGGAAATGCTCGCCCTGGAAGGAGGCACGCTCGTCGCGCCACATGCGGCGCAAGATCTCGACCGCATCCGCGAGCTGCCCGAGACGCTCGCGCGGCGGCGGGAAGGTATAGCCGTAGGCGCGGTACTCCTCCTCCATCCAGCCCGCGCCGAGACCGAGGGCGAAGCGCTCACCCGAGAGCTGCGCGAGCGTCGCCGCCATCTTCGCCACCAGCGCGGGCGCGCGATAGGACTGGCACAGCACCAGCGGCCCGAGAACCAGCCGCTGCGTGGCCACCGCGAGCCCGGCCAGCGCCGTGAACGCGTCGAGGTGCGCCTCGTCCGGGCGCGTCGGAAACCAGAAGTGGTCGTCGAGCCAGAGCGACTCGTAGCCGAGGCGCTCGATCAGCTCGGCGCGCGCTCTGAGGGCGGGCCAGTCGAGTCCGGTGAGCGGCAGGAAGACGCCGACACGCGGCGCGGGCGAGCGGTCGATCATGCGCCACTGCACCTCATTCCCGGGTGGCAACGCAAGGGCCGCGAGGACCCGCGATGGACCGTCGCGATGGACCGTCGCGATGGACCGTCGCGATGGACCGTCGCGATGGACGGTCGTGGGAACGTGGACGGCGGGCAAAGTTGACAACGCCGCCGACGGTCACGACCATGCCGCGTTGAGCAGCGATAGCCGGGGGCAAGAAAGGCGGATCAAGCGGATGGCGAGCAAGCACGAACGGAAGGTCGCGATCGTCGGTGCGACAGGGGTCGCGGGGCAGCAATTCGTCGCCGCGCTGCAAAATCATCCCTGGTTCCGGATCACGGCTCTCGCCGCATCGCAGCGCTCGGCCAACAAGAGCTACGGCGAGGCGCTGCGCGCCCCGAACGGCGCCGTGCGCTGGTACTGCGACGAGGAGCCGAGCCCGGCGGTCCTGGCGCTGCCGGTGGTCGACGCGAGCGAGCTCGATCCCACCAGCGTCGACCTGGTGTTCACCGCGGTCGAGAGCGAAGCGGCGCGCGAGATCGAGCCGCGGCTGGCACAGCACGTCCCGGTGTTCTCCACCGCCTCGGCCTTCCGCTACGAGGCCGACGTTCCGATCGCGGTGCCAGGCGTCAACCTCGAGCACCTGGCGCTCGTAGACGTGCAACGCCGCGAGCGCGGCTGGAAGGGCTTCGTCGTTCCGCTGCCGAACTGCACGACCATGGGGCTGGTGGTGACGTTGAAGCCCCTGCTCGACGCCTTCGGCCTGAAGCAGGTCATCATGACGTCGATGCAGGGTTTGTCGGGAGCGGGACGCTCGCCCGGGGTCGCGGCCCTCGACGTGCTCGACAACGTCATCCCGTACATCGTCGGCGAGGAGGAGAAGGTCGCCAGGGAGACCGGCAAGGTTCTCGGCCGTCTGAGCGAGGGCCGCATCGCGGCGCACGGCACTCTGGTCGCCGCGACCTGCACCCGCGCCAACGTCCGCGAAGGGCACACCGAGACCGCCCAGGTGCTGCTCGAGCGCCAGCCGACGATGGACCAGGTGCGCGCAGCGTTCACGGAGTTCGGGCGCGAGTTCTGCGCCCGCGGCCTGCCGTCGGCGCCGCGCCGCATGATCATCCTGCACGACGACCCATTCCGTCCGCAGCCCCGCCTCGACCGCGATGCCGACGGCGGCATGGCCACCTCGGTCGGACGCCTGCGCCTCGACGAGGCCGGGCTGCGCTACGTGCTGGTCTCGCACAACACCAAGATGGGTGCGGCAAAAGGCGCGGTGCTCACCGCCGAGCACATGGCGGATCTCGATACGGCGTGAGGGAGCCGTCCGGGTTGTCGCGCTACACGGCGGTCTGCGGCAGCGGGACGCGCACCTCGAAGACGGTCTCGCCGCCGTCGCCGGAGACCAGCTCGACCGTTCCGTTGAGCATCTGGCAGAGCCGCTGCACCAGGCAGAGTCCCAGACCGAGCCCCGAGCCGCCGGCGCGCAGCCCGGCCGCGCCCTGGCGGAACATCTCGAACACCTTCGGCCGCTCCTAGCTAGGGAGCGATTCCCGGTCCGGTGTCGCACACCCGCAGCAGCAGCTCGGTCTCCGTCGCGCGGAGCTCGATCTCGACACCGCGGCGATGAAATCCGCTTCGCCTCCTCCAGCGAGCGCACCAGGCGCGCATTGCGCAGCGCGACCAGCGCGTGGTGCGCGAGGCCCTTGGCCAGCGAGATCTGCCGGCGCGCGAATCGCCAGATCTGGACGCGATCGCACGGGCGCAACCCCCCACGGAGGTGAACCGGAGCAGCGCGCACGCCGCTGCCGACGAGCAGGCTTGAGAGCCCTGGCAAACACGTTGTAGGACGCCCGCGTGCCAGCTTCGCGAGGTGCCTGGTCTTCCCCCTCCACCGCGGAGCAATCGTCGGGCGACTGGCTCGACACGCTGCTCCTGCTCGCCGCCGGGGCGTTGCTCTTTGGCCTGGGGATCGGCGACTACCCGCTCTGGGATCCCGGTGAAGGCCGCAACGCGCAGGCCGCGCGCGAGATGGCCGCCGCCGGGGAGTGGCTGGTGCCGCGGCTCTACGGCGAGCCCTACTACGACAAGCCGGCGCCGTTCTTCGCCGTGCTGCGCGCGTTCCAGGCGGTGTTCGGCGAGAGCGAGCTGGCGCTGCGGCTGCCGTCGGTCGTGGCGTCGCTCGGCAGCCTGCTGCTGCTGCACCGCTTCGCACGGCCACGCTTCGGACGAGCAGCGGCGGCGCTGGCCGGCGTCATCTACTTGACGTCGCCGGAAGTCGTCGTGCTCGCGCGCTTCTGCAACTTCGATGCGACGCTGAGCTTCCTGGTGACCGCGGCCGTGCTCGCCTGGCTCGCCTGGCTCGATTCGCGCGCAGGCTTCCCGTTGCCGGCCTACGCGGCGATGGGACTCGGCACGCTGGTGAAGGGGCCGGTGGCGATCGTGCTCCCGGTCCTGATCGCCGCGGCCTGCGCCTACCGGCGTGGCGTGCTCGCGAGCGCGCTGCGGGCCGCCCGGCCGCTGCGTGGCGCGCTGCTCGTCGCGGCGATCGTGCTGCCGTGGATCGTGCCGGCCGCGATCGTGGACCCCGCGTACGTACGAACGTTCCTCTTCCACCACAACGTACAACGCTATGTCTCGAGTGAGTTCGAGCACGTGCGCAGCATCCTCTTCTTCGCTCCCGTGATCCTCGCCGGAATGTTCCCCTGGTCGCTTCTCCTCCCGGCCGCGGCGCTCGCGGACACGCGCCGTGGTCGCGCGGCCGATCTTGCGATCTGGGCCGGTATCGTCATTCTGTTCTTCTCCATCGGCCAGGCAAAGCTCGCGACGTATGTCTTGCCCGCCTTTCCCGCGCTCGCGCTCTGGCTCGCCAGCGGGCTCACGGATCTCGTCGCGCGGCCGCGCGGGCAGGCGCAGCGTCTGATCGACGGCGCGATCGCCGTCTGGGCGGCGTTCCTGGCACTTCTTCCTGCCGGCTTGCTGATCTACGTCTGGCTCACCTACCCCGAGCTGTGGCGGGCAGCCGTCTGGTCGCTGACGCTGCCGCTGCTCGCCTGGCTCGGCGTGCGCCGCCTGCGCGAGGCCGCGCGGCGACCACTCGCGGTGTGCCTGGTCTTCGCCGCGGTCAACGTCGTGCTGCTGACGGGCTTCTATCTGCGCGGCGCGCCGGTGGTGAGCGACGTCAACAGCGACGCCGCAATCGCCAGCTTCGCCCGTCGCCTGGCCCCCGGTGTGACCATCGTCGGCTACCGCATCCAGCCGGCGTCGCTGTCCTACTACAGCGGCGCGCCGGTGCAT